>MWVV01001018.1_pt1 | contig 10002 bp, 17 predicted proteins | sample 1047281 | NCBI WGS metagenome assembly MWVV01 (sample SAMN06349986, study PRJNA376086) | soil metagenome | isolation source: PT-2 sample Antarctic (ecotone) soil | place: Antarctica | collected 2015-01-13 | reverse complement strand
CGTTATTATGCGCGTTCGCGCTCGATTGGCCAGCATTATCAATGATTAGGGAGTTAACGAGCTAAAGACAGAGCGACCGTTATTATGCGCGTTCGCGCTCGATTGGCCAGCATTATCAATGATTAGGTATCGCAAAAACAAGGCTACTGCAAGTGATTGTTTATTATGTGCTCCATATCATCTCCCTCTAAAATACCTTCGAGCAATTGAGCCATCTTCATCATAGCAACGTGATAGCCACGATTAAATTCACCTTGGCAAGCCCATTCTGTAAGAAAGCTGTTTTTATCCATCAATAACAAATGTAAATCCCTTAAACGAGAAACAGTATCGGAATCAGCCACAAACATATCATATCAATCTCGGTGAGAAACCAACGGGCACGGGGGTATCACCTAGATCACGCAAACAGTACAAGCCAGCCGGGAGCAGCAGCAAAACGGATTAATCGCCTGTCCAACCTCAGCGCCGCTAAAGCCGCGCTAGACGAGGTTGACAGCCGATCCCCAAATGCAGAGCGCTCGCCGCTGGGCGTCCCTGTCGGAAAATGCTAGGTAGGGCACGCATTTATCCGACAGGGCACGCCGCATGATCGTAAAAATGACATTCGGCAAAAGGCCAAATCAGGCGTTTTCTGCAAAGAGCAGAACCAACGAGCTGCGCCAGGTGCAGCGCTGCGCCGCCGGCCGAACTCGCCGCAAGGACCACAAACCACCCGTGTTTATCGTGGTAAACGTGAGTAACCGAAAGTAAGGCGCCTCACTTGCAGATTTTGCATAGCGAGGCGCTTTATACGCATTCTGCAAATAGCTTATTTTTGCTCACTCTTGCTATCTTCCAGGACAACCCGCGCCTGAGAGCAAGCCATCCTTAGCAACTCACCGGCCATAGCTGTACGAGACAACCCCGCCGCCTCTGCTAGCTGATCCACAGCGGTGAGTGTTTCCTTATCCACACGCAATGTCAGTTTCCCCGCAACATCTTTATCTTTACCGTTAGCTGCACTTATCAATAATCGCATCTTTTCCTCAATCACCAGAACCCCCTTTTGATAATCGCTAGTATCTCAATCGCCTATCCAAATAACCACATAGCGCTCATTTAGCTTTCCAGTTACCTTTATCGCCAGTTTCTTAGCATCTTCAAAATCTAAGTTCCCCTGCACCATTAACGCCTCTTCATCGAGGACAGCAAACCCAGAACCATATGCCTGTGTTGCTCTCAAAATAGCTTTAGCAAACTCCATTCATCCTCCTCTTGATAATCGCTGATATCAAACTATTAAATCTTCAGGATCATATACCGGAATCTCATCAAACAAACCAGCTTGTTCAACTTTTTCTTTCAAAACCGGCTTAGGTGCATCAGGACCAAGCATAGAAGCATGTAAGACTCTCGAGACTTCAAATACACCGATACCACGCACCCAATCACGGAACTCAGAGGAACCACGAACCCTAACAGTAAAACTCATTTCGCCAGGCGCAAGCGGCATAACCCCTAGAGCTTCTGGATTAGGACGTAAATGCTTGTTTTGTGGTCTATCTCTAGACATAGCTTCCTCTCTCACATCTTGCTCATAGAGTTTCACGTGAAACGCTCCGGGCTATAAAATCTCTCTCAACGCCTAACCTGTTCTCCATTCAAAGCGCTTAATTCGTGGCAACGGCATCAACCTGACACTCTTAGACGGCCAGAACTCATAAGACATAACACCTTTATGCCAAACACGCATTACAACACCATCATCTGTAAACGACTCAAATATGTAAAAACCTGATACTTTTTCCCATTCACTTTTATCTTTAGCAATAACTAGACCTAATTGCTTTCTTTTAACATTAACAAGCCATCCGGTATAACGAACTAACTGTATTCCCTGCAAAAACGCGCATTTCTGCAAAAACCACTGAACAGACGAACTCATACCATTTTCAGGTAATCCATTCTTTTGTATATGTGCATCAAAATCTGCCATAGGATGACGGTAATCATATCTACAACGGTGAGACAATGATCCCGCACCCGTATCTGCTTCACTATCTGCACCATCAAAATGCAAGAAAAACTTATAGTGGACACTTAACTCATCTGGAATAACCAATTTAGCTTTTTTGATGAAAGAGCAGGAAGAAACCTTAGATGCCCACACTTGACGACGCAATTCTAAAGCTTGCTCACTTACCAAGCCATAACGCTCGAGAACACCGCAGGACTTCCCATCAATGACAGAAATGTTAGGAACAAGAACGTGAACGTGCCAATGTCCCGATCCATTCAACGGCTCTTTAGAGTGCCACCAATGCCAGGACAACGACGAGGCAACACCGGCCCCGTGTATATCAACGAGAAATCCCTGTACAGCACCCGTTAACTGTTGCAGAGCAACCCGTAAACCGTCTTTATCCTGATTCATCACAAATCCGTCAAGATGTTCTGACACACAGGCCGGGAGCGTCAGCACATAGGCGCGGGCCTTGACGTTAGGCAACTCCTCGAGCAACCTGCCAGGCGTCAGCAACGATCCGAACAGCTCGAGGACCGTAGCACCTCGGCCACGGCCATAGGTAATCGCGCAGGTCGGACACGACCCCCGGCAGTTGCAAGAGTGTGGCCGCAACTCTTGATCCCCAGTGCCAATGTGCCGCCACCTCGATAACGTCTCGCCACACTCAGACGGCAAAACCATACCGGCATTATCAATCAGCCAGAGACGAGTAACACGACGCCTGAAAAACTCATCCTGACGAGCGGCCCAGGCATCAAATTTAGCCTTACGACCAGGCCCAGGACCACCACCAAGACCAACCCCCCCCGGCTCAGGAGACCCCTTTTTAAGACCAAGTGGCGTTATTGAACATAAGCTGTCTGGCGTCTCAACGGCACCGTCATAGACGAGACAAACGGGCTCAAGGTCCGAGAGATCGAGGTCAAGCTCTGGCAGCTCGCCAGTGTCCAGGCGCGCGACCTCGATGTCGATACGGTCGAGGTGGCCGACCTCGAGCACTGGCACCGAGGCGACCACGGCGAGCGGCGCGGCCGAGGCGAGCACGAACAGCTCAGCCGCGCTCACTTGCGGATCACCTCGAGCACACTATCCGGCTGTGCATCCTCGAGACAGGTCAACGCCTCAAATACTGTGCCGTATGCATAGGCCAACTGGCCGAACCCATCGCGCGCCGATTGTTGCAACAGATCGAGCGCTTCAACCTGATCTGTCAGGATGGCGAGCGAGCGCAACATATGGAGAACAGCAACAGCCAGGAGGACGACGCAGACCAGGACCACCCCCAGCTCGAGATTCACGCGGCCACCCGAATAGCCAGCACACGAGCACAGACGAGTTCCACCGGAACACCGAACCGCTCAGACGCCAGACGAGAGCCGAGGGAACAGGCATAGGTGGGGAGATCAACCCGGAAGCCGGTATGAATCCCAAGATGCAATACAGAGGAAACAGAACCGGCCTGCACGCGCAAAACAACGATTACAGGACGACGGAGCAAAGCGAAACGACGAATCAGCACTAAAACCCCCTTTTCAAGAGGCCCGTGCAGTGCTACACTCCAAAACAGTTCTGTCGAAGGAACCGGAGAGAGTCCCCAGCACGGGGCTCTTTTCTTTTGCCAGAGTGTAGCACAAGCACAAACCAACTCACGAACGACCTAGAGCGCCGCCGCACCTCACGCCACGCTGAAGCGTGCCGTGCGTTTCGGCGCTGGCGGCGCGGCAGCAATCACGCCAGGACAGGCGCACCAGTCGAGGAGTCAGCAGCAATCAACGACTGCAAATAGTGATATGGCTCAATGCCCCGCTTCTCTAAATCAATAAGGTCTTTAACTCGCAAAATCGGCATATGATCACCACTACGGCGACCAGGCTTATTAACAACGATTTTAGACATATTCCACTCAAGACCGAGAGATGCCATAGCTTTTCTTCGTTTATCGCCACCAGTGGCAGCCATTGCCTTTTCAATAGCAACAATAGGCGGCTCGAAGATTGTCCAGGAATCATAACAGTTGGCCAGTACAGGATCGAGAATCAGGTAATCAGTTCGTCCAACTTGTTCATAAATACTCTGCGATTTACCCAGATTGCCTTTGCCTAATACATCATCGTGAATGAGTGTATAGCGAAGAATGCGACGACCACGAGCAACAGGATACATAATAATTTTCATCGCCAACGCTACATCTTGCACGTAATACGTACCATCAAGCATATCCCTAACAATGGGATCGACAGAGCCAAGGCGTTGTGTCGCCAAAAGAATATCTGTTTTGACCTTACGATGTTGTGTGAAAAAAGCGATCAACTCGGTGGGGATAATGTCGTAAGCACGAGCAGGCAACCACATATGCGCTTCGTCAAACAAAATCAATCCCTGGTAACAATCGATCAAATCATTGTAGTTTCGTACCTCAACAATGCGAGAGCATCTGTTAAGTGCATCCGAGCGAGTCATATTAAAACGTTTGATCATCACATCAAAAACATTGTCAAGATCGAAAGCAAAATTACAGAACAGAGTGCGGTACTTTTTACCATTTGCGAGAGCTTTAATACCCTCGCTGACAAGACGATAGGATTTACCAGAACCGGGAACACCAACATAAGCACGGATCGACATAATAGATCACCTCACCACTTGACAAGCATCCAGAGACGGACAAGGAACTTAGAAGCATAATACGTGGCCCAAAATGCGCCGCCTACCGCCATTAAATCAACCGGAAAATAGAAATTGAGGAAAGCAAGATATTTAGCGAGCATACCGACACCGTTAGCAATCGGAGGAGGCGAAATATCAGGGAGAATAAGCGAAGGAAGGGACATAAGCATAAAAAGAACATCGAGGCAAAAATCTGCAATCACTCGGACGCCTCCGAATCCGCCACACGATGAACCATCGCCCAGGCAAGACCAACCAACACAAGCACTGTCCAGATAGGACGCATGGTGTTATGTGCAAAATCACCGATAGGACCACTACACGGATTAACGGTAAGACGTGCCTGTGCTTTGAGACCAAAAGAGCTAGTTAGGTCCACATCAACAAGCTTACAATCAAACGCACCACTAACAGATTCAGGTTTCGGAATCCACGCCTGAAAACCCAATGGGAATTTATGACCATAAGACGCACTAATAGTATCCCAACGTGGTTTGACACCACTTTTTGGGACAAACAATTCAGTCGCCATTGTTCGCGTCCACTCACTCAAACGCTCAAAAAAGCTAGTTAGAGTATTTGAGATAAGATTAGTTAATCTATCCCAAAAATCAGAGAAGAATGATGCTATTTGCTCGAGAACGCTCTTTTGTTGATCGGCTTTTTCCTTAAGAGAATCCAGCTTATCATTTGTTGCCGTTTGCTGATCGTTTGCAGTCTGCAACTTATCCTTAACAGTATCCAGCTTAGTATTAGTCTCCACACGCTGATCATTAGCAGTCTGGAGCTTAGTATTAGTCTCCACTCGCTGATCATTACCAGTCTGGAGTTTGCTATTAGTCTCCACACGCTGATCATTAGCAGTCTGGAGCTTAGTATTAGTCTCCACTCGCTGATCATTACCAGTCTGGAGTTTGCTATTAGTCTCCACACGCTGATCATTAGCAGTCTGGAGTTTAGTATTAGTATCTGTGCGCTGATCATTGGCAGTCTGCAAACTACTGTTAGTGATAGTTGCCGCATCATTAAGCGTCTGCACCTGTTGCTGCAAAGCACTACGTTGTGCATTTGCATCAATCAACAAACCACCAATGTGATCACTTTGAGCCCTAGCCAATTGCATAATGTCATTTAACTGTGTTACGTCAGTACGGAGAGCCTGTAACGTCGTCTCTTGCGCACCGTCTTTAGTCGCTTGCTCGAGACGCTGACTAGCAGCATCCCAACGCAAGAGCAATTGATCAATTAATGCGTTAGCGCTACGCAGATCATCGCGCATCTCCTGATTAAGTGTAATCGCCTGCTGCAATTGAGCCTCGAGACGTTGCAACGTAGAGTCTCGAGCAGCGTCACTAGCGCCAGTCCCGCCACCAGTCCCAGTTGTGGTGCCGCCACCAGTCCCAGTTGTGGTGCCGCCACCGGTCCCAGTTGTGGTGCCGCCACCGGTCCCAGTTGTGGTGCCGCCACCGGTCCCAGTTGTGGTGCCGCCACCGGTCCCAGTTGTGGTGCCGCCACCGGTCCCAGTTGTAGTGCCGCCACCGGTCCCAGTTGTAGTGCCAGCAGGCAGGCCGGTCAAACCCGCATCCGCAGCAGATACGCCAGGATACGGAAATGTAATACCAGAGATGCCAGGCAAGGATGTAACAGAGCGATCATCTACAGGCATCCCGGCAGCATCCAGATAAGGCCAAGGACTGTTAGAATTAGCAATAAGATATCTCTGGATTTTGTCATTAATCTCAGGAATAATACTAGCATCGGGAGAAAGACCCATCTCCGGCTTCCCACGTATCATATCCTGCAATGTTACAGTCTGCACATTTGTCTTTGGAGGACAGCGAGCACCAGCAGCAGCGACAAATCTAGAACCAATGCCCTCCGCAATCATCGCACGTGATACCTGCTGCAACGACGTATAACCACCACAATTTACAGCAATCTCCCAAACACCTTGTGACTCAACACGATCATAGCGATTAGTGGCAGAGTTCCAACTATTCCAAACCAGATGAGAAACAGCAATATTATTATCAGGAGTAGCAGCACTACCATACCAGTAGGCAGTAGCACCGGGCACTTGAGGATAATCAGCCTCGCCAGCATATTGCGTTGACGAAGCGCTCGAGCACACCATATCCATACCAGCGCTTAAAGTGCCATTTCTCCCAGCACCACGGACACAATTACCGAGTGCTGTACCTGTACCGTTAGCCTCATTTGATACCTCGTTGTAAAACGCAGTCAACGCACCAGCAATAAACGCGCTACCAAAAATAACAGGACCGGCATAACCACGGCCAGTAACCGCGTTTTTAACAACATTAATACTCTTAGTAATACCAGAGGGGACGTAGAAACCCGCCTCAATTTCAAAAGGTGTGAAATTAGCAACTTGACGCACAGCAGCAGCAAGACCGGCCGGAATAGGTGCAGCAGAAGCAACAGAGGACAGAATAAAAAAAAGCCCGGTAACGAGACGGGCTCGAGATCGGGCTTTCACTGATAATCCGCTTTCCTTACTTGCCAGTAAAAAACTTGACAGCGTAGCGGTAGGCCGCAGTCCCGCCGATAGACGCACCGAGGATAGCGACACCAGCAGCAACGAGAACAGCAATACCTGTTGCGATAGTAGCACCAATACTTTTAACGGCATCGAACGGATCAACCGAGCCGCCAGTCGCTTGCGCGGAAGCAAAACTACCGATAACAACAGCACCAACAATGAGCGTATGAACGAGCATCTTACGATTAATCTTCATATTTTCTCCCCTGCTAACGGACGAACAATTTAGATGCAAGTCGTCCGATATAGCCCAAAACAAAACCCACGCCCCACGCTGCAACAATCTTGACGCCAATACTGGCAATGGTGACGGTCATCGGAAATATCTAGCAGCAGCACGATAAGCCGACAGAGCAACCCAACCGCCACCAATTGCCTTGAGAAATGTAGACATCCAGGTATAATCGACAACAATCATTGCAAACTGAGTCATTTTGTCTCACCAGCAATGGCAGCACCGTTAGAAATCCCGATTGCAAAAGCGAAAAACGGGAGGATGTACACAAAAACACGTAAACCGTCAGAAATCACAGTAAGGAGACCAATTGCAGTATCCATCTGTGCAGCAGTCGCGCCAGTTGTCGCAGTCGCACCACCAGCACTATTACCGTTACCATTACCGTTACCGCTATTACCCTGTGCTAACACCACATCCTCGAAAAGTACAAGGACCAGCACCACCACAAAGGCAAAGATCACCGAGCGCACCGAGTCACCAAACTATCTGTAATCAGGAGCTGGCCCGACCAGCACCAGCCAGGCACCGAGGAGCAACCAGACAGCACGGCCACCAGGCAGGCAGCCAGCGCCAACCTAGTAGCCGTGCGGATCACGACCGGCCAACCGGCGCAGACGCAGAAGTAGTAGCAGCAGGAAACGGACCCTTAGACGCATTCGCCAGCAACAATTCAGTCAGAATAACTTTGCCGTACTTGTCCACGACGCCGCCCAGCTCCACCGGGTCCCCCAGCTCGAGCCCGCCAGTTTCCAGGCGCTCGAGAATCTGGGGTGTAACCTCGAGTCGAGCAACGTCCTTGACGCCACCAAACTTAAGCGTCACCTCCGCAGTCTCACCAGGTACTCCATTACCACTTACCCATTTACGATTACCAGCAGTCACGTAGCGACCCGAAACCTTCACACCATCACTCATATTCTGTCCCCTTTAGCCCAAATTTGGGATTGTCCCGAGAGCAAGGTAACAGACTCACAGCGATTTAAATAGCAACTAAATAGCAACTAAATAGCAACTAAATAGCAACTAAATAGCAACTAAATAGCAACTAAATAGCAACTAAATAGCAAAAGGCTCTCATAATCCATCTCTGAGAGCCTTTTGCTATCTGCCTTTTGCGTGAGGGACACGGATTAGGAATCTATACGAGGAGGACGGCCACGCGGCGACTCGGGCACCTTGTAGCCACGATCACGGAGGACACCAATCCAGTACCGGATATGTTGCGGCTCGCAGAAAAGCAGATCGGCGGCACGGGTGCGGCTCCAATCGCAGGACACCAGCGCTTCGAGCACGCGGTTAGCCGTCAGAGACGGACGCGAGGCAAGAGAGTCAGACGGAATTGTTAGGTTGCTCACGGCCATAGGCCAATATAGCACAATTTCCCTATATCCCGCCAATGGGAAAAACTGTAACCTAATAAGAGCGTGACCATAAGTGAGTCGAGTAACCGCAGGCCAGGCAGACCAACACTAGGACAGGTCAGAAGTCCATACGCAATCTATGGGCGCATCCTGCAATTACGTCGGGAGAGCTTGCCAGTGCCGCCAGAGGAACGAACACAAATAGCAATGGCCCGAAAGCTGAAAATCAGCAAGGACGAGTTAAGCAAGATCGAGCGAGGATTGATCGACCTCGCGCAAAAAAAACTCGGGTGGTTCAGTCGAACAGCACCCACATATCAATGGACACGGGAACAGATGCTACTCGAGCTAGGTTTACTGGATGCTACCGAGATGATACAGGCAGCCACGAGCCACCAGGAACGCTAACTAGCCATCATCAGGAATCAGCGAGAGGCGGTAACGGACCGCGCGCTCTCGGTGAAGATTCGTGACCGTGATGTGCAGAATCTGATCCCCAGTATCAGGATCACGAGAGACGCTATCGACAACAGCAATATCCCCGACGTGACTCTCCACCTCCGAACGAGAGATAGAGGACGTGCGCTCGAGACACAGCACGATGGAAAAATCCCTGAGCTTGCCAGCCAGTTTAAGCACGGTCGGCCGAGGACGACGAACGGCAATTCTCAAATCCAAATCGTCCCTATCATCATCTAACACAGCAACCCCCCTGATAACACGTATTCTGTTGGATTGCAGTCTAACCGCCAGCGAAGCACGATACCTTTACAACGTGCCACAGCCGCAATGGTCAACAGTTGCGGTAGGTCTATTTCTCGAGCTGGAGCGGCAGGTAGGGAGAGAGTACCGCACTGCTCAGGAGATTGCAGACGCACTAGACCGGCATCCCGAGGTCATCAGGCGAGCCGTCCAACAACTGCAAAATCTGGGAGCACTTGAAGAGCGAACCGGGCGTGAACCACTAATAGTAAAAGCAGACATTTATCATCTGCTAGGATTCGTACTCATCGACAAAGACAAGTAACGAGCTAAAGGCAGAGCGACCGTTATTATGCGCGTTCGCGCTCGATTGGCCAGCATTATCAATGATTAGGGAGTTAACGAGCTAAAGACAGAGCGACCGTTATTATGCGCGTTCGCGCTCGATTGGCCAGCATTATCA
>MWVV01001017.1_pt1 | contig 10004 bp, 9 predicted proteins | sample 1047281 | NCBI WGS metagenome assembly MWVV01 (sample SAMN06349986, study PRJNA376086) | soil metagenome | isolation source: PT-2 sample Antarctic (ecotone) soil | place: Antarctica | collected 2015-01-13 | reverse complement strand
GGGCCGGGGCGAGCGTGTGCCAACTGCCCGTGCTCAAGGATGTCACAGGCCGTCTCCGTGTCCTCGTAGCAGCGTTTGCATGTATGGCAGATTTTCATCGGCCCCGTACACTCCTCAAGATGTCGGTTGGATCAGGGATGACGCAACTGCACCCGTTAAATTACCCGAAGAATAATTCCGCAACCTGATAAATCTCGTCGCTCAGCTTTTTGACTTCTTGCAGCGCTTCATCGAGGGGAACGCTGATGATGGTATTGCCCCTAATCGCAGCCATCTGCCCCCATTCGGCGGCGGCCACCATCTCAAAAGCCTTGATGCCGAAGCGCGTAGCGAGAACGCGGTCAAACGCGGTCGGAGTTCCGCCGCGTTGAACATAACCGAGTTGCGTGACGCGAGTTTCGATTCCGGCGACTCTCTCAATCTCACACGCCAGCACGGTGCCGATGCCGCCGAGTCGCCCTTGCTGATAGATCGACCGGCACAGTTCTTCATTTAAAAAATTCTCTTCCGGTACGGGGCGCGCATCTTCGGCCACGACAATAATGGAGAAGGTGCTTCCGTGTGCGACGCGGTGACGGATAAATTCGCAGACACGCGAGAGCCGGAAGGGGTGTTCGGGAACGAGCACCACGTCAGCCCCTCCGGCGATGCCGCCATAGGCCGCGATCCACCCGGTGTGGCGTCCCATCACTTCGACGACCATCACGCGATGGTGTGATTCCGCGGTCGAATGCAGACGATCAATGGCTTCCGTCACGATGCTCACGGCAGTGTCGAAACCAAAAGTGTAATCCGTGCCGCCGACATCGTTATCAATAGTTTTGGGAACACCGATGATCGGATAATGATGCTCGCGCCACATATCGCGCGCTGTGCGCAACGTCCCGTCGCCCCCGACTACGATCAGCGCGCCGAGTTGATGCTTTTCCCAGGTATGCCGGATTTGTTCGAGAAAAGACGCTTCATCGAAGGGGTTGGTGCGTGACGTGCCGAGGATGGTTCCGCCGCGCGGGAGGATCCCTGAGACTGAAAGGCGCGTGAGGAGTTCGAGATCGTCTTCGATCAGGCCGCGCCAACCGTTCTTGATGCCGAACACCTGTGCGTCTTCGACCAGCGCGCGACGCACAACAGCACGAATGACAGCGTTGAGACCGGGGCAATCGCCGCCCGCAGTCAAAATCCCTATGCGCACACTCATCGGAACAACCGAGGGGAAAAGCTCAACCTTGAACCGCTTGTTTGCTTGAATTGGAAGCCGCGCCTATAATCGCGCGGCAACCACACGCATGTCAAACTTGAGAAGCGAAAGTGAATCCCCGCAATTGCCAGACGCGTCTGCGAATAATCCGTTGATTGCAACCTCCGCCGCACCGCCGCTCGTCCTGAGCCTTGATACGGCAACCGAAGTGAGAAGTGTCGCCATTACACGGGGCGAGCGCGTTCTTGCCTCGACTCAGGGGCGGGTGCAAAAGGAGAATGCCGCGCGGGTGCTGCACGATATTGATCAAACCTTATCCATGTCAGGAGTGAAACTCGGCGACATCGAACTGTTCGCTGTCGCGAACGGGCCGGGCAGTTTCACGGGTTTGAGAGCGGGACTCGCGACCATCAAAGCTTTCGCAGCGACTTTGAATCGTCCGGTGGTGGGCGTGCCCACGCTTCACGCCATCGCTTCCGCGTGCGGGACGCCACCGCAGCAGCAGCGGGTGTTGGCCTCTCTGCCCGCCGGTCGCGGAGAAGTGTTTGCGCAGTTGCTTTCAATTGACGAAGCAAATACCGTTCAGGAATTAAGCGCATCATTTCATGTGAACCCCGCGACGTTGCTTGAGAAGGCTGCGAACTGGGGCGGAGATTTGAAATGGGCTGGAGCGGGAGCGCACGCGCACATCGCCGCGATCATCGAATTTGCTAAAGACAGGGGAATAATTTGGGGTGCTGAAGTTTCGGAGGTGAACGGATTGACGGCGGAGAAGAAAGCGGGTTGGATGTTGGCACCGCCCTGTGAATCTTATGCGGAAGAAATCGCCGCGCTGGGTCTAAGTTCCTACCGGCAGGGAAGTGCGTTGGTCGCCGGGGATTTACATGCGCTCTATGTGCGTCTGTCGGATGCGGAGTTGAATGAGAAATGTCGAGCGTAGAATTTGCCGCCGAGCCGAGACACAGCGATTTTCCGATTGAGCCGATGACGGTGCATGATCTTCTGGAAGTTGTCGAGATCGAAGAATCATGTCATTTGAGTTTATGGGGATGGGATTCCTATTATGCCGAACTGTCGCGGCCAGAAGCCATCATGTTAGTGGCGCGCCGCGCTCTCGGCGCCGACCAACTTACACGGCATCAACTCTACGGGTTTCTCAGCGGGCGCGTCTCCGCAAATGAACTGCATATCAACAATATCGGTGTCCATGAACACGCGCGTCGTCGGGGTGTCGGAAGAGCATTGATGGAAGCAGCCATCTCGGTGGGCAAACAACAAGGCGCACTGACGGCGATTCTTGAAGTGCGCGCGGGCAATGTGGCGGCGCAGTCGCTCTACCGGAGATATGGTTTTGAAGTTGCCGGCAGGCGGCGGCAGTATTACCGCGAACCCGTGGAAGACGCCCTCTTGATGAACGCCGCGTTGAAAACTCCGACTTGATTCAAGCGCGGTTTTTAGCTACCATTTTCCCACAGCACACAGCACTCTAGCGCATCTGCCAAAAAGGAGGCCTCCCTGAAATGGAATTGACCAACACGGACAGCTTGAGAGAAGAACTAATTACGAAAGACCCGGAGTTTCGCGAACTGGCGCGGGAGCACAAACGCTACGAAACGCGTCTCACTGAACTGACTTCGCTCCCTCATCCAAATGATGAGGAGCAGTTGGAAGAGATAACTTTGAAAAAGAAGAAGCTGGCCGTTAAAGATCAGATGCAGGAGATTTTGCTTCGCTACCAGACCAGAGATGAATCCGCGCACTGAACCACGGGCAACTATGGCGCGAAGATTTAAAAGACACACATTAGCTTAAGCAGAGGGGATGCCGTACAGCAGGAATACGCGCGTCCCCTTTCTCTTATTTTCCGATAACTCAACCCAAACACAGGATCAAGAACGTGATACGAGACGGCATTCCCTTTGTCTTCATTCCTCTGGCGGCGGCTTTGCTTGCCGCTGTCACAGGCTATTGGTACGTCGCCGTGCCGCTCTTCTTACTCGCCCTCTTCATGGCGTACTTCTTCCGCGACCCGGAACGCGTTTCGCCCACCGATCAAGATATGGTGCTCGCCCCTGCCGACGGGCGTGTGACGAGAGTCGCACCGGCAATGCCGGATGATCCGAAGTCGCCGCAGGTCGTTAGTATTTTCCTTTCCCCCTTTGACGTTCACATCAATCGCGCTCCCATCGCGGGTGAAATCCTGGACGTGGCGTACACGAAGGGGCGGTTTTTGATCGCCACCCGCGAAGAGGCCAGTGTCGTCAACGAGCAAAACGCTTTGACGATTCGGGGCGACCGGATGACCGTCGTCTGTAAGCAGATCGCCGGCGTGCTCGCGCGACGCATCGTGTGTTGGAAGCAAAAGGGCGAGCGAGTAAATTTAGGAGAGCGATTCGGTTTGATCAAATTCAGTTCGCGAACCGATCTGGTGCTCCCGCCGGAAGTTGAGATCAGTGTGCGTATCGGAGATCGCGTGCGAGGCGGGGTCACTGTCATCGGGAGGCTGCGAGGATGAACTTGGAGCAATCGCCACTTACAGACGCCTCTCCCCCGGAGAAAGAACGGCGCGGTATCAGAAAAGGTCTCTACCTGATTCCTTCGGCGTTTACGGCGGCGAATATCGGAATGGGCTATTTTGCCGTGATGGGAGCCATGCGGGGCTTTCAATTGGTCGAAGGTGGGACGGAAGCGGAATTGTTGCAAGCCAAGTCTCATTTCGATAATGCGTCGCTGGCAATCGGTTGGGCCGTTGTCTTCGATGCGCTGGATGGGCGCATTGCCAGACTCACGAAAACAACCACCGAGATCGGTGTCCAACTTGATTCGATTGCCGATGTGGTGACTTTCGGCATCGCCCCGGCGGTGCTCGCCTACGCTTGGGGTTACGGTTCGGTATTCGCTGAAGGAAGTAACCCGCACAAGTTAGGTTGGTTTCTCTCCTTCATGTTTCTGATTTGCGGAGCCTTCAGATTGGCACGATTTAACGTCCAATCCAGCCGCCCCCGGGTGCTGGCGGAAGGAGCAGTCAAAGTCGATAAGAAAAACTTCGTGGGTCTTCCGATTCCAATGGCCGGAGGCTTCATTGCTGCGCTCGTACATTTTTCTCCTGCCCCTTTTTCATTTCACGGAGTTGAAATGGGAGCCGTCTACAGCGGATTGCTAATGGGGGCGGTGGCGCTTCTCTCCGTGCTCATGGTCAGTACAGTTCGTTACACGAGTTTTAAAACTGTGGGGGTCGGACGCCGCACCACGCGTCTGGCTATCCTTGCTGTTGTCGCCGCCGGGATGCTCATCTGGCTCTATTCCCGTTATGTCCTAGTCTCAATCGTCGGCGCATACATCTTCTATGGTTTATTGACCCGCTTTGCTGGTTTATTCCGGCACCGTGGCGCTAACCAAAATTAGAAGGTTCGTGCATCATTCTATGGCCGGTCGGCTGTAAAATGTGCACAGGTTTAACGAATGGTTGGTGCTGCCGGTTTTTCTTGATTTCCGTCAGGAGCGGATGGCGCAAAAGCCACAAGACCTTGACGGGTCGGAATCAGTAAAAGATCGCCGGCTACCAATGGAGTTGCTGAGGTATTCCCATCATCACCGACTGGCAAAGTGTTCACCTGTTTGCCGTCGCGTAAAGAGAGCACGATGCAGGCGTCACCTCCGAGCGGGGCGAAGAGAGCATTTCGTGCATCTATCAACGGCATCGCTGCGATTCGTCCGGCTAACTGCCGCTTCCATAAAAGTTCACCTCTCGTCGAAAGTAGATAAACAAAATTATCCAGCGATGTCACTAAAATCCCATTACTCGTAGATATCACCGCTTGCACGGCTGCGCCAGTCCGCCGCCGCCAGAGAAGCCGACCTGATATTTCACTAAAGGCATAGACATATCCATCCGCCGAGCCGAAAAAAATAACATTTTCCGCAACGGAAATGTTTCCGTAAATCGCTTTTGGCGTCCGATAACGCCATAAGATGCGACCGGTTGATTCATCAAGTGAGAGCAATGTCCCATCTTCACTGCCTATATACACGCGTTGATTATGGACGGTTGGGGAGGAAGAGAAGGCGCTCGTGTGCTGTACGAACCATAAGATGTCACCGGTCGATTTATCGAAGGCATAAACTCGTCCATCTCGTGACCCACCGAAAAGTTTCGAAGCGGATGCGGCGAGTCGGCCTTGTATAGGGAAGTAAAGCGTCCTCATCCACAGAGTGATGCCAGTACTTTGGCTTAATGCACGAATTGCCCCAGTTGAGCGTAACCCCTGTTGTTGTGCGTCGACAGCATCGATAGTTTGTGAGGCTAGATAAACACCACGTTCATCCGCAATCGGTGAGGCTGAGAAATTCCCCCCGATCTCAGTTTTCCAGAGAAGTTTTCCGTCCGATACCATCAAGGAGACAATTTCCCCGGAAGCAAGAGGAAGGTAAATGTGTGCATTGTTAGAGGCTGGCGAGATACTAATGGTGTTTTTTGATCCGAACTGCCATCGAATCGTAAGAGGAGTTGAAAAAACAATGTTCTTCTCAATTATTTTTAGAGAGAATGACGCCCACGTGTTTAATGGAAAAAAGAAAAATAAGGCCAAGAGTTGGACGAGTAGTAAAGCTTTTTGATACTTTCCGCTCCAGTTATGCTCACTCATATTGTCTCAAATGTTAAACTCGGACGGAATGTTTGAGAATTATTCTGCCCATGCCGTTGTCTAACACCCCGGCAACCTGAAAACCAATCAAACGTCTCTGACGTTGTCACCCAGTTTGGAGGATGACTATAAAAGTGGAAACGATAAAACATGACTTAATACTTATACTCGATTTCGGCTCGCAGTACACTCAACTGATCGCGCGTCGCATTCGTGAGGCTAACGTCTACTGTGAAATTTTACCTTTCAATGTATCATTGGAAAAAATTCAACTAATGAACCCACGTGGAATAATTCTATCCGGTGGTCCTTCATCTGTTTATGATGCTAAATCCCCAAAACTAGCCGAAGGGTTTATTAAGAAAGTTACTTGTCCGATACTAGGGATTTGCTATGGTTTGCAATTATTAGCGGGCGCACTTGGAGGGCAAGTGCGCCCTTCTCAAAATAGAGAATATGGTTATGCCAGACTATCGATCACTGAACCGGAAAGTCCTTTATTCATCGGGTTGCCCCCAGAGATTGATGTGTGGCTCAGCCATGGCGATTATGTGACGCAAATGCCACCTGGTTTTCGTGCCACGGCAGTTACAAGCGGTGCGCTTAATGCGTTTGAAAGCTTAAGCAAGCGCATATACGGAGTCCAGTTCCATCCCGAGGTTGCCCATACACCTTTAGGCCATCAAGTTCTAAATAATTTTGTTTTGGCAATTTGTAAGGCACAAGCGAATTGGTCTCCCACATCTATTATTGAATCGCAAATTCAAAAAATCCGTTCAGAAATAGGGCAGGGGATTGTGGTTTGTGGGCTTTCAGGTGGAGTTGATTCAACAGTTGCTGCGGCCTTGGTGCATCAAGCAATCGGAGATCGCCAAGTATGCGTTTTTGTTGATACAGGACTTTTAAGAGAAGATGAGTTCGAATCAAGCTGCAGGGTATTTGAGCAACAGATGGAGTTGAATGTGCGGGGAGTGCGTGCGGCTGAAAGGTTTTTGCAAGCGTTAGCAGGTGTTGTCGACCCGGAAGAGAAGCGTCGCATTATTGGACATGTTTTTATTGAAATTTTTGAAGAAGAAGCAACTCGAATTGGGCAGGTCGATTATCTCGTACAAGGGACTCTCTATCCAGATGTAATAGAATCGGTGTCTGTCCTCGGCCCTTCGGCGGTAATTAAAAGTCATCACAACGTGGGTGGATTGCCAGAGCGAATGCGTCTGCGTTTGATCGAACCCCTACGGGAGTTATTTAAAGATGAAGTCAGGGTTATCGGGAAAAGTTTGAAAGTACCACAAGAAATTCTCAGCCGACATCCTTTCCCCGGCCCTGGACTCGCCGTGCGCATCATTGGCGAGATCACTGTGGAGAGTCTGCAATTATTGCGAGCCGCCGATCGCATCCTTGAAGAGGAATTACGACTTGCCTCTTCATATGATTCAGTTTGGCAAGCATTCGCCGTTTTGCTGCCTATCTCCACAGTTGGCGTTATGGGGGATTTCCGTACATACGAGAAAGTAGTGGCGATTCGTGCTGTGACGAGCGTAGACGGTATGACTGCTGACTGGGCACGTTTGCCGCACGATCTGCTGGCAAGGATTTCCACAAGATTTGTGTCAGAAGTGCGAGGAATAAATCGCGTGGTATATGATATTAGTTCGAAGCCGCCAAGCACTATAGAATGGGAATAGGAAAATACACATCTTCTGTGCCCCAATAAAGATCCGGTTTAGCGACAAGAATAGCTTGTTATAGATTCATGTATTTGTCAGTCTCCAAGTCTTGCGCATCCGTAAAGCGATAGCTTAAATTTACTTAAACAAAAGCTTTAAAATTGGCGATGAAGTCTTAAATAAAAGTCCGAGTAGTAATAGTTCAAAAGCAAGAGAGGTAATAGACTCTCTCGCCAGGTCAAACTTAAATGCTGTCACGGCTGCGGCGGCGGCGACCGACTCGCCCGCAATGGCTTAACCCGGAATGGCACACAACGCTATCTCTGTTCCGACTGCGGGCGCACCCGCTGTGACCACCCGCAACAAAAATGGCTAGACGCCCGAAGAACGTCAGCGCATCTTAGGCACCTCTGAGGAGCACAGCAGTTTCGCGGGGCTTGTCGTGCACCTCCGGTGTCTCACGTAATACCGTCACCAGTCGGCTCAAAAAAAGAAGCGACGCTGCCTGAGTTGCGAGAGACACTGATTGAGCCAGATGCGGCAGACCCGACCGCGACCATTCCGGAACCTGGACGAACTGTGGTCATTCGTCTTGACAACGTAGCAACAAACGCTCTCATTTGGATAGCCCTGTGTCGCACCACCCGGCAAGTTGTGGCCTCTGTCGTGGGCGAGAGAAGCCGAGCCACTTGCCAAGAACTCCGGGAGCAAATACCGTCCCATTACCGCCGGGTTCATTGAGCATTTTCAAGCGCGCGTCAGCTGCTTCGTATTTTTGTGATAGCTTCTAGATTTCGGAAGAGACTATAAGTGTTACAATTATCATTCGTTAATCAAGTGATAAAATGTTATGAGGCTTTATAAGAATGAGCGACGAAATTATAAATCCGTTTGAGCGAGTTAAGCTGGCGCGACATCCGGATCGTCCATACACGCTAGATTTTATAGAAATGCTCTTTGAGGATTTTGTTGAACTCAAAGGAGATCGTCGGTTTGCAGATGATCCAGCTATGGTATGTGGTTTCGCACTTTATCGCGGATTGTCAGTTGGCATCATTGGACAGCAAAAGGGTCGAGACACTAATCAACGTCGCTATCGAAATTTTGGGATGCCCAAGCCCGAGGGTTATCGTAAAGCCATGCGTGTGATGAATCTGGCCGAGAAGTTTAATCACCCGGTTTTTTCATTTATAGATACGCCGGGTGCCTATCCGGGAATTGATGCTGAAGAGCGAGGGCAGGCCGAAGCCATTGCCAATAATTTATTGGCAATGGCTAGTTTAGACGTCCGGCTGATCGTTACAGTAATCGGTGAGGGAGGGTCAGGTGGCGCTCTGGGGATCGGGATAGGCGATCGGGTGCTTATGTTAGAAAATGCCATCTACTCAGTGATTTCTCCGGAGGGATGTGCTGCGATTTTATGGAAAGACGCTTCTAAGTCTCCTCTCGCAGCAAAATCCTTAGGTCTCACTGCTTTTGACTTAAAGCGTTTGGGAATCGTAGATGAAGTTGTGGCTGAACCTTTTGCGGGTGCACATACAGAACCAAGTGAGGCAGCAAGGCTCTTGGATGTGGCGCTTCGGCAGAATTTAGAATCATTGAAATCTATGACCTCGGTTGAATTGCAGGCACGGCGTTATGCCAAGTTACGGGCCATTGGGCAGTAGAAGTCACTTTTTAATTCATTTCTTATAGGACTTTCTCATATGGTTGAAAGGCAATAGACTTTAGTCGTGAAAACGACACGGCAAATCTACTGTCAATACTTGTTATCGAGCCAGATCAACTACACCTGTACGAATCTGGCGGAGCATCTCGAAGGCTTAGACCATAACAGCGTCTATCGCTATTTGAAATCCGCGAAACTGACGCCGCGACTGCTCTGCGAGAAAGCCAAACAAACGCTCAGCGAATCCAGCGACGCTTATCTGATCTTCGATGACACGGTCGTTGATAAGTCTTACTCCTTTGAGATCGCAGGCGTGTGTCGCCAATATAGCGGCAACGCCCACGGTGTGATTAAAGGCATCGGCATTGTCAATCCGGTCTATTACCATGCTGAACTTTCGCGCTACTGGATTATTGATTATCGCCTCTTCGACCCGGAGCGGGACGGCAAGACCAAACTTGACCATGTCAATGATATGCTCGATTCAGTTGCGCGGCGCGGCCTCAAATTTCGCACCGTCTTGATGGACGCCTGGTATGCTACTGTGCAGTTGATGACGCGCCTGGACAAAGCGGACAAGCTCTTTTACTGCCCCCTCAAGAAAAACCGTTTGGTTGACGAAACCCGCGGTCAAGAGCCTTATGTGGCGGTTGAAAGCTTGTCGTGGGCGACTTTGGAAGAGCGCCAAGGCAAGACGGTCAAAGTCAAAGGCTTCGCTCAGGATACGTACTTGAAACTGTTCCGGGTACAGGTCTCAACCGACCGCACGGACTACATCGTGACCAATGATGTGACTCAATCGGATACCGACGAGGCTCAACAGG
>MWVV01001016.1_pt1 | contig 10005 bp, 12 predicted proteins | sample 1047281 | NCBI WGS metagenome assembly MWVV01 (sample SAMN06349986, study PRJNA376086) | soil metagenome | isolation source: PT-2 sample Antarctic (ecotone) soil | place: Antarctica | collected 2015-01-13 | reverse complement strand
ACATTGCGCTTAATTCGCCATAACTAAGTGCGGCAGTCAGGGTCATAAAACCAGTGATGAGCCAAACAAATATCAGCCAGCCTGCACTTCCTACATTTCTTGTTATATCAGCGCTTACAATAAAAATTCCTGAACCTATCATGCTGCCTGCAACAATCATGGTAGCATCCCAGAGGTTTAGGCTTGGCTTGAAAGATGAAGTAGAAAGAGTTTGCGTCATGCTATAAAAAATTAATCCCGTCATGCAATACTGCGGGACGGGATGAAGATAAGCAAATGATTTATCCTTAAAAACTTAGCTTACTTTTTCTTTCTGTAGCTGTTATTTAGTCCCTGTAAAACTGCAGGGGTAATATCAAACCGTTGATCCTTATAATATATCGTTCCCGGCTGGTAGGCTAATATATACGAATACATTTTATCCTTATTAAACTCTTTTAAAAAATCTTCAATTGTTTTATTTACTTCCTGCATTTTTTTAAATGAAGCATCCTGCAGGTCATGCCCCATAGCCTGCTCTTTATTTTGAATCATTTTTTGTTCCTGCAAAAGGTCTTGTTGTATGGTGCCTTGTCTTTCCTGGGTCATGGTTTGCCCTTCCTGTTGAAATTTATTAACCTTGTTCATATACCTGTTTTTCATTTGGTTTAGTTGAGTGGTAAGGCCTTGCTCTTTACCTTTCAACTCGTTGCGCACATCCTTCAGGTATTCATAATTATTTTCGATGGAATCCATTTCAAAATAGGCGATTTTGAAAGGTCCTGCAATATTAGCATCAGTAGTTGCAGCAGATTTGATTTCAGTTTTTTTTGAAGATGAAAAATGTAGATAAAAAAGCACACCAACTAAAATCAACAGAATAATATTTAGAGCAAGCAGAGGACTTTTCATGAGTAAAATTTGGTGCGCAAAGTAGATTGAAAGCCGAGAATAAAAGTGTTAAAAGTAAAATGTAGAGATAGTGTAATGAGATAATTTCTTTGTTATTATCCAAATAATTTTCCCTTTAACCTTGAGTGATTAATGTTTCACTATTTTTCAAGAGATTCTTTTACCTATACGTGTCATATTTAATAAGAAGCAACATGGCACGATAATTTAAAACATTAAACAAAAAATTATAACAAATGGAAAATTCAGAAACACTACTTGAAGGTTCGAGTGATAAGGAGAAAGGAGCTTATATTGGAGCAATTGCCTCCTTATCTACGGCCGACCGACAAGCTTCACCTGAAGAAATTGAATTTCTTACTGCTTTATGTCAGGGTGCAAAACTCTCAGAAGAGCAGTCGCAACTTGTTATGAACGCAGCTAACAACATAAGCGCAGAAGATGTAACACGCTGTTTGGATGTTTTGAAAAACAGTGATTTGAAATATTCACTGGTTACCGATCTTATTGCGTTTTCCAAATCAGACAACGATTATTCTGAACAGGAACAGCAACATGTGCAAACCATGGCGCAGTATTTAGGAGTGGACCAAAAACAGTTTTCTCTCCTTGATAATTTTGCTGATAAAGCAGCCACTGCCAAAAGTCCGGAAGAAGTAGCAAGTCCAGACTTCTTGTCTTCTATTGGTTTAAAAGATAAATTGGCAAGTGCGGGAATAAACGGCAACGGTTTATTAAAGGGTTTAATAGGAATAGCCGGACCAATGATCTTAGCTAAAATGGTTTCAGGCGGATTAAGCCGTAATCGCAGGGGAGGTGGAATGTTTGGAGGAGGTGGAGGAATGTTTGGCAGTGGTGGAGGTGGAATGTTTGGCGGCGGTGGCGGAGGAATGTTAGGCGGTGGCGGACTAGGATCTCTTATTGGAATGTTGAGCGGAGGCCGGGGCATGAGCAGCATGGGAGGACTATTAGGCGGTTTGCTGGGCGGAAGAAGAGGCTTTTAGATATAATCCTTTTTATAAGCACAAACACTCCTACTATTAGCACGAACACTTCTTTAAATATATATTAGTCTAACGTATTTATTTAACCTCCAAAAAAATACAACATGAACTGGATATTACAGTTGCTTCTAAACGCCGGGGTTCTACTATTAGCAGCTAAAATAATGCCTTCAGTAAAAATAAGAAGTTTTGGAACTGCTATTTTGGTAGCTCTTGTTATTGGTATTCTGAATGCTACCATAGGCCTTTTATTGCGGCTTCCGTTAAACTTACTTACTCTTGGGTTACTATCTTTTTTTGTTCGGCTAATTGTACTGGCGATAGTAATAAAGATTGCGGACAAATTTTTTTCGGGGTTTGAAGTACGATCTTTTACAACTGCCATTATACTTGCATGCATCATGGCAATTACGGGTAGTTTACTCACTTACTTTCTTGCACCGCCAAGTCAGACAAATTACTCATCACCAACCCGAACAAACACTAATTATTAACGTTAAAAACAACAATATGAAACATTCAAAATTTAGAATTTCGGTTATTGCACTATTGTTATCCACAGGTATTTCGGTTACTTCCTGCAAAAGCAAAACGAAAGACGCCGCAGATGATAACACAACAACAGCCCCAACAACTACCGCACCTGCTCCGGCCCCTGTTGAAGTATCGGGAGATGATGCTTTAAGAACCGGTGCTGCGGATGCAACAAAAGATTACCCTGGAGTAACTGCAGCCGTAAACAATGGAGAAATAACTCTAACCGGCAGCTTACAACGCAGTAAACTACCAGATTTAATGCAGCGACTTAATTCCTTAAGTCCTAAAAAAATTAATAACAACTTAAAACTTAATTAGTATGGAACAAGCAGGTACGGGTTTACAAAGTAAATATAGCCAGCTTATCAATGCGGCTAAAACCTCAGGGGTAACAAACCTGCAGGTTAGAGAACAGGACAATGTATTATATATTGATGGAGAAGCTCCAAACGGACAAGTAAAAGATAGCCTTTGGAACACTTATAATAGTATTGACCCGGATTTTAAATCTGGAGATTTAGTTATGAATGTAGATGTGTCTGCAAATGCAGCCGGATCTACAGCAAGAGTTTCAACTGACTCATCAAACTTAAACATCAGAAAAGGACCTGGAACGGACCAGCCAATTGTTGGTAAAGCAGCGCATAACTCAACCGTTACAGTAGTAAGTCAAACAAGCGATCAGTGGTGGCTTGTTAGAACAAATAATGGCGAAGAAGGATATGCTTATGCTCAATATCTTACAGTGGAATAAGTTAATATAATACATCAAATTAAGCAGGGATTCGTTCCTGCTTTTTTGTGTCTTGTAGTATTTTACCAACGAAAAAAGGCAGCCAGGCATAAGTGAAGACAAGCGAACAAAAAAGCGATACATCATTTATCCTTATATAGAAAAGGCCGTCACCAATATCATTTGATGACGGCCTTCTTAAAATACCTGTTTATATTTTCTTAATAGCGATACGACCTTACATACCTGTCTAATTCATCGCGGTGTGCCTGGCTCGAAAACAGATCATACAATTGGGAGAAAGATATTTTATCTACAACATTTCTATAGGATGCTTTTGCCAATTCGAGCCTGTTAGTTTCAGAAGTTATCTGTCCTAAAAGTTGCCTTGTTTGATAAGTAGAAAAGTAGTTAGCTGTATTATTAAAGGCATCTCTAACTGCTGTAACTTTAGCTAACTGAAACCATTTGCTTCGTACATTTTGAAATACCTGGTTAAACGCTGCATCGGACATTGCAGGCATATTGTTTTGATTATTTGGATAGCGGTTATTATATCCGCCATTATTATTTCTCCAATCGTCATCCCTTCCGTTTCTGTCGTCATTATCTCTATTTCCTCTCCGGTTTCTATCCCTTTCCATCTGATCTTCTGCCATTATTATTAATGGTCTTTCGATGTATGCAACCTCGCCACTGCCTTAATGGATATGTTTAGATCATAACCTTGTTTTATAGTGAAAGTAGATGAATATGCAACTTGATTATTTGTATTAACAGTGCCGTACTTACTATTATTATTTCTAATTCGATTTACAACTATTGAATGTTGGCCAACTTGAAGATTATTTAAAGTAAGGCTATTAATGTTATTGTTTTTATTGCCGTTATTACTATTATCATAAGTGTTATTTGAGGAATAACTTCTTCCATCAATAACTACCTCACAAGTTCTATTGCCATTACCATTATTGCCATTGCTCTTTCCAGGCCATTACCTGCAAAGGATACAGTAACAGTTTGACCATACTCTGCAAAAGCTGATAGTGCAAGCACGCAGCTTAGAAAAAATGTAAATAGTGTTTTAATAGTTTTTGCTTAACGCATTTTTAAATTTTTAAATAAATTGTTTTTGAAGAACATATAATTACAGAGCGTACCAGAAAAGGAAAGTGAGATAAACAAATTTTGATTTTTTAATTAATTAACAAAATAAGATGTGAATGACGGAGCAATTTTAGAATACTGTTGTCTTAATTGATATAGTAACTTTCAGGCGTTTAACACCTGTTTCGTATTCGCCGTTTTAATCTTTTAGGACAACTATAATACATACCCGAAATAAATTAGGGCAGTAGTTTTGCAAATACCAGACAAAGTCCTTTCATATACTTTCGTTGGCGCAAGCATACAATGCGGCTTGCAATATTCTACTTATGCCAGTAGTTTTAAGTTGCCAAAAGGATTTTTAACTTTGAATCGAAATGTTATAGTATTTTAAGAAAAAATGAATATTTTAGCACTCCAGCCTTTTATAAAAGGTGCGCTTGATCTGATATGATTGCCTGGGCAATAATTATAAAAAAAGCCAAAATAATAATTTTAAATTACACCTTATGAGAAAGAAGTTTTTTACAATCCCTTGTATTTTTTTGTTAGCAATTACATTAATGTTTGGCTCATGTGCTAAAGACGGTCCTGCCGGTGCAACAGGTCCTGCCGGTCCCGCAGGTCCTGCCGGTCCCGCAGGTGCTTCGGGTACTAATGGCGCACCTGGTGCACCTGGTGCACCTGGCGCACCCGGTTCGGCCAATGTAATCTATTCTGCCTGGCTAAATGTATCGTTTACCCCGTTATATACTGATAGTAGTGCCTGGATTGGTGTAATTAATGCCCCCAGGTTGGTTGATTCAATTTTAAATAGAGGGATAATGAAAGTTTACCTGAATGCAGGAAGTGACTCAACAGAAGGTCAATTTATAATACCACTGCCAAATTATGAGCCTTTTGTTGTACAAGCCATTATAAATCCATATTTCTCGCTACGAGAAATTGATTTGGTCGCTACTGACAATGTAAGTTCATTTAAAAGAGGAAACTATAATCATTACCAATATAGGTATGTATTAGTGCCCGGTGGAGTACTTACTACCGGCCGTTTGGCTAATACTATCGACTGGAATAATTATAAGCAGGTAAAAGAATACCTTGGCTTGAAGGATTAGTAAAATAATAGCTCCAATTTTTTTACTATAGCATGAGGTCTGAGACCTTAATTTATTTATGCGTTAAGGAGTCTTCCTGTGGAAGATACCGGAACGACTTAAACCTTTATGTATGTCCGCGGGTTTTAGAATAGGTATCGGGGATGAAGTCAAACTATAGTTTAGGTAATCTTTAAACGTTAGGTGGTTATTAGGCCTTACTTACTTTACAGTTGAAAAGCAGTTCTAAAAGTGTTGCAATGAGCTTCAACAATAGTTTTGATATCAGGAGAATAACCGCCACCCATTGCTACTGTACAAGGAATTTTATTTTTTTGTAAGTGAGTGAAAACCAATTCATCTCTTTGTTTACAACCCTGTAATGTTACGTTCAGTTTTCCAAACTTATCTGTTTTCAAAATGTCAACGCCTGAAAGATAAAAAGCAAAATCAGGTTTAAAACTTTGTATAAGTTGGGGAAGATTTTCGGAAAGCAATTTTAGGTATGTGCTATCATCAGTTCCATCTTTTAAAGAAATATCGAGATCAGAAGTTTCTTTATTAAAAGGATAATTATGCTGACCATGCATACTGAAAGTAAAAACCCTGTTTTCGTTTTCAAATAATTTTGCAGTACCATTCCCCTGGTGAACATCAAGATCGATGATTAGTATTTTTTGCACTAATTTCTTATGCAATAAATAATTAGCTGCAACGGCAAAATCATTTAATAAACAAAAGCCTTCACCTCGGTTTGCAAAAGCATGATGAGTACCACCTGCTACATTTAACGAGACACCATTTTCTAAAGCAAAGTGGCAACAATCAATAGTTCCCTGGGTAATAATAAGTTCTCTCATTGTTAGTTCAGGCGATTGGGGAAATCCTATCTTTCTTTGTTCTGAAGGCGATAAACCCTGGTGCAATAATTTATCTAAATATTCTTTGGTATGAGTCCATAAAATAGTCTCTTCAGTGCATGCTGCAGGTGCAAAAATATTGTTAGCAGTAATAGTTCCTTCGTATAAAAGTTGCTCCGGTATCAACTCATATTTCAACATTGGGAAACGGTGACCTTCAGGTAAAGGATGAGCATAAACAGGATGGTAAGCTATTTTAATAGTCATTGAGTCATTGGGTCATTGGGTCATTTAGTCATTAACTCATTGGGCGATTAAGTCATTAGGTGATTGAGACAAAATGAGAATTAAGACATTTGTATTTCGTACTTCTAACTTCGTACTTCGCATTTCGTATTTCCTACTTCGCATTTCGTATTTCGTATTTCCTACTTCGTACCTCGTATTTCTAACTTTCAACTTTGTACTTTACACTTTTACAACCGCACCCGGCTCTCCCCTTGCAGGATTTGATGGTATGATTGCAAAAACATTGTCAGAAGGTTTTTGTTCGATGGAAGCTGTACCGGTAAATTTTCCGAAGGCAGGCAAAACAGCAAAAGTTTCAGTAAAATAATAACAGGGAAATGTGAGGGATTGCTTTCCAAGGCCGTTAATAGTTACACACGGATGAATGTGACCACTGAAATAATAATTAATTTCAGGAGAAGGTTGACAGGCTTCTTTAATATCGTGAACAAAACAAAAATTGCTAAGGTGAAAATGTGATTGGGAGACAGAAATATTGTTAGCGCTATACCAATCTTCTTTCAAAACATCATGATTGCCTCTTATAAGTTCGATATGTAACTGATGAAAGTCGTTTCGCCATTTTATAAAAAACTCAAGTTCTTTATTTACCATACTATGAAAAAGATCGCCCACTACTATCAATTGCTGCGGCTTAAAATATTGTAACTGATCTATAAGGCGCTGCAAGTCTTCTTTATAAACATTTTGCGGTACAGCAATACCCGATTTTCTAAAATGACCGGTTTTGCCGAAATGAGTATCGCTTACAATAAGTGATTTTTGTTCTTCCCAATAAATGCAGCGCATTGTTGAAAGCCAGAGAGTTTGATTATGCAGAAAGAATTTTTGGGATGCCCGCACCTTTTTTATTTTAAGGAAGGCAAATATATGAAAGGAATACACGTATGAATAAAGACATTTTTTAAATCGTTGTATTGCTTAGGGAAGATAAGATGATGTAAACAAATGATATTTTAAAAGGCTACTATCAATGCACGTTGGATGTAGCAAGCGTATTTGGATTAGTAAAGGCTATGGATAAAGCAGGTATTTTTTACGCATTATTTTAAATTGGCTTAAACCCGGCTCCCAACTCTCGCGGATTTCTTTTTCAGATTTCCCTGCAATAATCTGTTCTTTAAAAAGTGTAGTTCCAGCAAGCTTATCAATGTTGTTCATTTCTTTGCTTTGCTTAAAATCGAAAAACTTTTCCTTATAAGGGTAAGCGTTGTACATCTCTTTCATCCATTGTATGTTGATGCGTTTACTTTTCCGAAGTTTCTCTATATCGTAATTGCGTAAATCCAGGCCATAACAAATTTGTTTCATGTGCAATGGCGTTTCAGCCATTCCTTTAATGCTATCAGGAGTAAAAGAAAAAGTGTACTTGCCTTTAAGGTCGGGATTGCCCAAAACAGTAAAAGGAAAATAAGTTCCCCGCCCCTGGCTGATAACTGTGCCTTCGAAAAGACAAAGCGAAGGATAAAGCATTACGGACTGCTGTGTATTAAGATTGGGCGAAGGTTTAACAGGTAAAGTATAAGGCATATCGTGATTGTAATTTGCCACAGTAATTATTTTGATATTACATTTCATTTTGTTCTCAAGCCAGCCTTCTCCATTTGCCATTTGTGCAAATTCTGCAATGGTTAACCCGTGAGTAATGGGAATAGGGAACATCCCAATGCCTGATTTTAGTTTCATGTCTAATATAGGGCCATCTACAAAATAGGCATTAGGGTTAGGCCTGTCAAAAATAAGAAGCTCCTTTCCGTTTTCTGCACATGCCTCCATTAAGCGTACAAGTGCATTAATATTTGTGTAAAAACGGCAACCTACATCCTGGAGGTCGTATAACATCAAATCAACATCCGCAAGGTCTTGCCTGGTAGGTTTACTTTTAGTTCCATACAACGAAATAACAGGTATACCTGTAGCCTGATCAACTTCGTCGGCCACTTTTGCACCTGCACTTGCGTTACCCCTAAATCCATGTTCGGGGCCAAACACTTTTACTATATTAATGCCAAGTGTTTTAAAGCTATCTACCATATGCCTTTTGCCAATAATAGAAGTTTGGTTGGCAAGCATTCCAATTCTTTTGCCCTTGAGATACGATATATATTTTTCTGTTTGGTCGGCGCCTGTTTTAATTTTTTCGTTTGTAGCTGAAATCATGCTGTTATCAGGTGAAAATACCTGGGGTTGTTTACTATTACATGAGCAATAAATAATACTCATTATTGTAACAAAGAAAACAGTATATAATTTTTTCATTGTGTAAGGTGTAGAAGTAAGCAATAAAAGTAGCATAGAAAAAGATTAGCGGTTGGTTTTACCATAATTAATTTCATAAGTTCAATGATTAATTGAACCTACAATGTTATACCCAAAACCCATGTTAGGAGTTCGTTGTTTTTCGATTCTATTAGTTTTCATCAACTATTAAATTGCCGAAGATGGTGGTCAGTATGTTTATATGCTAAATACCCGATTTGTTCTTTTGTCATTTTTCCAAAAAAAGCATGCACGAAGTCAGGGTTTGAAAAATGTTCATACCCCTCAATGAGGGCAACCCATTTCGCTCTTTCAGATGCTACATCGCCATTATTTTCTCCTATCCTGAACGCAGGAATTGTGGGTGTATTTCTGCCTAATATACTTTCATCTTTCAGAACACTTTTCAAAGCCATTTTGCCAAATAAGCGACCAATCAATACTTGTTTATACTTTGTTTTACCTGCTATCCATTCTTCCCATAAGGTGCAATGCTTCAACATCTGGTAAACATTCATCCTGCCCCATTGAGCCGTGCTATTTTCGTTAAGCGTATTGATCCTGTTAATCAATTCATCTCTTGTTGTTTTGTCAAATACTGTTTTCATTTTTCAATCCAATTATGTAAGTAGTTTTTATTAACCAACCGGCTTAAGTGTCCCTGTTAAGTTTATAAATTCTCCGCTCGGTGTGGCCCAATTTGAATATACAATTCCCATTTCATAGTCTTGAATTTGAGTAACGGAGTTTCCATTTACTTCCTTCCAGGTAGCCATAAACAACTGTGGTCTTATTTCAGTCATTTTAATTTCTACGGTTTCGGTTATGTCTGCAGCATTTCCATCTTTTTCTGTAATTGTAAATGTCATTGAGGTTTCGCTTTCAATGTTCAATATTGCTTTTGCCATTCCAAAGTCCACTAAAAATTTATTTCCGATAATATTCACAATTTTGTTTTTTAGGTTAATCTATTTTGTTCCGATTTAAGACTTTAAAAATACTGTCAATAATCAAAATATTGGCTGTGCAAGAACGACAATTTAAGGGGTGGTTTACGACAATCGATTTATCGAGTTGATGAAGATGTTATAATTCTACCAGATGATTATGTACTTTCATTATAATTAATCGGCAGTGTTTATGCCAGTCGCAAACCTGAAGCCATTTATGATTTAAGTGACCTTACGAACACTTAAATCAACCTAAGT
>MWVV01001015.1_pt1 | contig 10008 bp, 8 predicted proteins | sample 1047281 | NCBI WGS metagenome assembly MWVV01 (sample SAMN06349986, study PRJNA376086) | soil metagenome | isolation source: PT-2 sample Antarctic (ecotone) soil | place: Antarctica | collected 2015-01-13 | reverse complement strand
TTAGCAAAGAACTATTAAGAACAAAGTACCTAAGCTTTCAGCCTAAGTACTTTGCAAATATAATAAAACCGTTTCCAAAGCCCCTTTAGGGGGAGGTTATTTTAGAATTTCAGTAACCTGACCCGCCCCTACTGTACGACCACCTTCGCGAATCGCGAACTTTAAACCTTTCTCCATGGCAATTGGTTGGATTAGCTTAACAGTAAGTGAAGTATTATCACCTGGCATTACCATTTCTGTTCCTGTAGGGAGTTCGCACTCACCCGTTACGTCTGTTGTACGGAAGTAGAATTGAGGACGGTACTTATTGAAGAATGGAGTATGACGTCCACCTTCTTCTTTGCTAAGAACATACACTTCACCTTTAAAATCAGTGTGCGGAGTAATGCTTTTAGGAGCACAAATTACCATACCCCGACGAATTTGAGTTTTCTCAATACCACGTAACAAAAGACCTGCATTATCACCAGCTTCACCCTGGTCTAATAATTTTTTAAACATTTCTACGCCGGTAATAGTTGAGGTGAGAGGCGCTTCCATTAAACCAACTATCTCAACTCCTTCGCCCACTTTAATGCGGCCTCTTTCTATACGGCCTGTAGCAACCGTACCACGACCAGTGATAGAAAATACATCTTCTACTGACATTAGGAATGGCTGATCAACAGGACGTGGAGGCAGAGGAATGTAAGTGTCAACAGCATCCATCAACTCATCTATTTTGCTAACCCATTTTGGATCTTCAGCCATAGCTCCCGTTGCAGACCCTTGTATGATTGGAGTATTATCACCATCGAAACCGTTCTTAGTTAACAGTTCACGAATTTCCATTTCTACTAATTCTAACAATTCAGGATCATCAACAAGATCAACTTTATTCATAAAAACAACCATTCTGGGAACACCCACCTGGCGGGCAAGAAGAATGTGCTCTCTTGTTTGTGGCATAGGACCATCAGTAGCGGCAACTACCAGAATAGCACCATCCATTTGTGCGGCACCCGTAATCATGTTTTTAACATAATCGGCGTGACCCGGGCAGTCAACGTGAGCATAATGACGCTTTGCAGTTTGATATTCGACGTGAGCAGTGTTAATGGTTATACCACGCTCTTTCTCTTCGGGTGCACCATCAATTTCATCATATTTCTTTGCGACATTACCCATACCTTTTTTTGATAAGATCATTGTAATGGCGGCAGTCAAGGTTGTTTTACCATGATCCACGTGACCAATCGTACCAACGTTAACATGGGGTTTATCCCTCGAGAAGCTTTCTTTTGCCATTTTATTTGTTTTAGATTGTGGTTTTTAAATTTTAAAACCTGCTTTCGTTGGCGCGAAAGTAAGCCTTTGTTATTATTTTTTTATTTTTTGATTGCTGTTCAAGTGTTAAACATTCTGGACACCGTTTTAACCAGGAACTTACAAGAGTGTATCTGTAGTTTTGTCTCTAAACACAATTATTTACTTATTCCATCTTATAAATCCGCTTACATACACTCGCAGAAATATTTGAGCTGTTGATGAGAATTGAACTCACGACCTCTTCCTTACCAAGGAAGTGCTCTACCCCTGAGCTACAACAGCTTTTTAAAGTCATTGAAGTCAGTGGTCATTAAGTCAATAAGTACAATTACTACTGACCCATTGACTTAATGTCTTATTGACCAATTATGAGCGGAAGACGAGCCTCGAACTCGCGACCTATAGCTTGGAAGGCTATCGCTCTACCAATTGAGCTACTTCCGCTTGTATGGTTTAAGGTGGAAGGTTTAAGGTATATGTAATTCAACTTTAAACTTATAACATTCAACTTTAAACTCTTAAAACTGTGGGCAGAGCAGGGTTCGAACCTGCGTACTCGTAAGAGAACAGATTTACAGTCTGTCGCCTTTAACCACTCGGCCATCTGCCCTTTTATGCTTTACAATAAATCTAATTCAAACCTCACAACTTTAAATCTAATTCAAACCTCACAACTTTTCTTCGCCTCTACTTTCATGATCAAGAGCCGAAGAAGGGAGTCGAACCCCCGACCTACTGATTACAAATCAGTTGCTCTACCAACTGAGCTACTTCGGCTACTTATTTATCCAGTTCACTTAATTCTTCAATATTAAGTAGACGTTTAGCTATATGAAGAATATTCCAATTTGAATATAAGAACTTGATGCTAAACAAAGCATTCACCCTAATAATTTTTCGGGATGGCAAAGGTAAGGGAAAACTTGAAATACATTTGCATTGTAAATTTTTTTTTAATGATAACATTCACATCTTCTAAGCCCTCTTATAAGAACAGTTTTTAAAATTGCGGAGAAGCTTTCCGGGGGTTTGAAGGATCGATAGTTATGTTAATAGAATCACCTGGAATAACTCTGTTTTTAATAGTTGCACTATCTATATATAAATGCCCTTTAGCAACGTAATTATATTTTATCATTAGCTTATCGCCCCTAATCTGTTTTCGTTCAAAAATTTTGGCCTTCACATTCTGATGTTCCTTACAGGAGGAGAAAAGCAGAAATATTAAAAGGGATAAAACAGATAATTTTATTTTCATAAGGTCGAAATTGGTAAAAGAAAAAAGAGGTTAGAATCATTAAAATGCTATCAATAAAAAATTACGAACTAATTTGTTTACCGAATAATTTTTAAAGCCTTCATGGATCGAACTTAATCCGGCCTATTCTCTCCGGGCGATTATTAATCACCAACGATAAAATCACATACACGAAAAACACTACAGGCACTGCCAGCCATTTAAAAAGAATTGCTGAAAGTATGGCTACAACCAGGAGAATAATTTTTGGAAGGTTATTTTTAATGCTCACATCTTTAAACTTTAAAGCAAGCATAGGTAAAGTGGAAATCATAAGATAACTTGTTACAGCAATTATACCATACCAAAACCATTGATTTAATAACAACTGTATTGCAAAAGGAGTATTTGAATACCAATATATAAGCGGAAAAGATGTAATGAGCAAACCAATAGCCGGAATTGGAACTCCTTTAAATCCATTGAATTGTTCCGAATCAATATTAAAACGTGCCAACCGGTAGGCGCCTGCACATGGAATAATGAAAGCAGGTAATAACCAGGCGGCTGAAATATTTAGTCCATTTTCCTGCTGCGCAAAGGCAAGTCGCAAAAACTGGTAAACAATCAGGCCCGGTGCAACTCCAAAACTTACTACATCCGCTAAGCTATCTAATTGCTTGCCCATCTCTGAAGTTGCTTTCACTATTCGTGCAACAAAGCCATCGAGAAAATCAATTATTGCGGCCATTCCTATAAACACTGAAGCCAAATATATTTTTTCCGGCAGTATGAGCAATAATTCCCCGTTTTCATTAGTAATTGAAGCCATCCCATTTTGCAGTGTATAAACAATGGCAAGGCAACCAAAAAACAGGTTTAGCAGCGTAAAGATGTTTGGTATTTGTTTCATAATATTAGACGACTGTCCATTGACCATGGACGACCGAACACTAACTACCGATTTTATTTTAATGAATTTTTGAAAGCTTGAATTTTTGCTATAAGCTTTTCAAGTTCTTTATATAATTGATTAAAATTTTTTTCTGTAATATATCCGCGTCTTTTTGCAAGGTAGAGGCAATTTACAACTTCAAGCGCTGACCTTTGGGCATATCCGGTAAATCTTGATTGCTCAGCATCACTTTGCCCTGTTGAACCTTCTGCAATATTTAGGGAAATACTATCTGCTGCTCTCTTCATTTGTGAAGTCAATACAAATATTTCATGTTTTGGAAGGGTTTGAGTTAGCTTATCAATTGTATCCGCTGCCTCAATAGCTGATTGCCATATTTCAAGCTTCTCGAATTTAAAAGGCATAGTACATGCTATTTTAGTATTCATTTATTAGTGGTCGGACGTCAGTGGTCAGTCGTCCTTCTTTTCATCAACTCCTCAATTTCCTCAGCAGTGACAGGAATATTTTTCATCAGGTCGATATTTCCATTCTCTGTTATCCAAAAATTGTTTTCTATGCGCATGCCCATATGCTCATCTTCAATATAAATTCCCGGCTCCACTGTAAACACCATTCCGGGCTCGATAGGTTCCACCCTTGTGCCTAAATCGTGTACATCTATACCGAGATGGTGCGAGATACCGTGATACAAATATTTGCGGTAAGCACGATTGTCCTTGTCTTCGTTCTTTATATCTGCTTCGGTCAGCAAGCCTAATCTTATAAACAGCAGGCTTGCTTCATCGCCTACTTTTTCAGTATAATCAATAATGCTTATTCCTGGCTTTAAAATGCTTTTGGCAAAATTGTGTAATTGCAAACACGCCATGTAAACTTCTTTTTGCCGTTGTGTAAATTTTCCGTTTACCGGAACGGTTCGGGTAAGATCAGCGGAGTAATTACCATACCTGGCGCCAAAATCCATAAGTATAAGTTCGCCATCCTTACACTCTTCGTTGTTCGAAACATAGTGTAAAGTTCTGGCCCTGTCGCCGCTTGCAAGAATGCTTCCATAAGCCGGACCGCTGCTGCGGTTACGAAGGCACTCATGTATAATTGCAGCTTCCAGTTCATACTCCATAACACCGGGGTGTATAAAATCTAAAAGTCTTCTGAAGGTTTTATCAGTTATTGAAATTGCCTGCTTTATTACCTCGATTTCTTCAGGCGTTTTTATTGCTCTTAACCGCTTTAAAATTTTTGCTGAACGTTCATATTTGTGGAAAGGATAACGCTCTCTCATTAGTTTGGCAAACCTGTAATCTCTTGTTTCTAACCATACGCTTTTGCGGTCATTCTCATTTGTGTTAAGATAAATACGGTCTGCAAGATGTATCCACGCTTGAAGTAATGCATCTAATGCATCTAACCAAATAACTGTTTTAATGCCTGATATTTCTGTTCCTTCATTTTCTCGTAATCTTTTTCCATCCCACTTTTCTTTTTGCTCGTTTGGTCTTACCAATACCACTACTTCCCGGTACTTTTCATCAGGATTATCAGGAAACAAAATAAGCATGGTATCTTCCTGCTCTATGCCCGTTAGCCAATACAATTCGCTGTTTTGAACGAAAGGATATAAGGCATCGCCATTGGACGGAACCTCATCGTTACTATTAAAAATAGCGATGCTTTTCGGCTTCATTTCTTTTATAAAGCGCTGACGGTTTTTTATGTATAATTCAGGATTAATAGGAAGATGTTTCATGTACAGCTATTTTTTCAACATGTGCAAGATACAAGTTTGATGTATTAAAAAACCGCCTGTAATTAGCAGACGGTTCCTTCAAAAAAATTTATAACAACACCTTATTCAATCACTTCAATATTTTTCTTGTATTTACTCTTATCAAATACAAAGGTACTCTCGGATATGTTCGCGTTTGTGTTGATGCTGTTAAGTGCAAATTCAATTGTATTGCTACTCTTATCTAAAATTTTTGCCTTCGTTATCATCATTTTTGCTTTGTCGACAAATACATTCACTTTCTGAAAATTCTTACGCTTATCAGTAGGATTCATTTCAATCTCGTTGTAATTACCGGCAGATGAGACCAACCTATAAGTAAAATCCTTATCGTAAAAATTACTTAATAGTTTTTGGGGAGTTAATGTTTGATTATCTGCATCAGGCGTGCTTACGGTTACTTCATTATTTCCATTGTAGTTCCAGGTTTTAGCGCCATTGCTAAATATCTCGGTAGCTCCTTGCTTTATATAATATTTCTGACCTTTTATTGCAATTTTGCCTGCCACATTGCTGTTTACCTTTCCGCTCCGGCTTTTTGATACATAAGAGAAATTGGCAGTAATGCCTTTGAAAGTTTTTAATTTAGAACTTACTGCATCTAATACTTTTTTGGCATTTGCATCGTTTTGCGCATCAACCGAACCAGCTATCATTACCAGTGCTACCAATAGATAATATAATTTTTTCATCATTTAAATTTTACTTGTCATTTTACTTGTCCGAAATTACAGCTTTAAGACAATGATACATTTTAATTGTTTAAACTTAGATTGTTAAAGCCGGTAACAAGAACTATCGCTACTGAAAAGCGCCTAAAATTTCTTCCAGCTCTATGTCGGATTTTACCTGAACGTCCCGTGCTTTGCTGCCCTGGTTCGGACCTACAATTCCTGCTGCTTCTAATTGATCCATCAGGCGGCCTGCACGGTTATAACCTAACTTCATTCGGCGTTGTATGAGCGAAGTGCTTCCTATCTGGCTGCTTACAACAAGCCTGGCGGCATCTTCAAATAACGGGTCGCGGCTGGTGGCATCGAAGTCTTTCCCTTCAAGCTCTTTTTCATCAACATATTCCGGCAGCAGGAAAGCCTGCGGGTAACCTCTTTGGTCGCCAATAAAATCAGTGATGCTATCTACTTCGGGTGTATCAACAAAAGCACATTGAAGACGCGTTATCTCACCATTAAAACTTATGAGCATATCACCTTTACCGATAAGTTGTTCTGCGCCACCCGAGTCTAAAATGGTACGGCTATCAATTTTACTGGAAACTTTAAAGGCAATTCTTGCAGGAAAGTTTGCTTTAATCGTTCCCGTAATAATGTTAACCGAAGGACGTTGGGTAGCAATGATAAGGTGAATACCCACTGCTCTTGCCAACTGCGCCAGGCGGGCTATAGGCATTTCCACTTCTTTGCCTGCCGTCATAATTAAATCGGCAAACTCATCTACCACCAGCACAATGAACGGAAGATATTGATGACCTTTCTCGGGATTAAGTATGCGGGCAACAAACTTGTCGTTGTACTCTCTTATATTACGACAACCGGCTTCTTTCAAAAGATCGTAACGGTTATCCATTTCAATGCACAAAGCATTGAGGGTGTGAATTACCTTTTTTGTATCGGTTATAATACTCTCCTCTTCGCCGGGAAGTTTGGCCAGAAAATGTTTTTCGATAGAACGATAAATACTTAGCTCTACCTTTTTAGGATCAACCAATACAAGCTTTAATTGGGAAGGATGTTTTTTATATAGCAACGAGACCAGTATAGCATTTAACCCAACCGATTTACCCTGGCCTGTTGCACCAGCCATAAGCAAGTGAGGCATGGTAGCGAGGTCAACAATAAAATTTTCGTTATCTATTTTTTTACCGATTGCTATAGGTAAAGAGTAATTATTATTTTGAAACTTTTCAGAAGCAAGCAGGGTCTTCATGCTTACAACTGTCTTTCTAACGTTAGGCACTTCAATACCTATCGTTCCTTTTCCCGGTATAGGTGCAATGATGCGGATACCGAGCGCTGCAAGGCTTAAAGCGATATCATCCTCCAGGTTTTTAATACGGCTGATACGCACCCCGGGCGCAGGAACTATCTCGTACAAAGTAACTGTAGGACCAACCGTTGCAGCAATCCTTTGGATAGATATATCATAATTTTTAAGCGTAGCAATAATCTGGTTCTTGTTGCTTTCTAACTCGGCGGGGTCATGAACAATTTTTTCGCTGCCATGTGTCTCTAACAAATCCAAAGATGGATATTTATAATCCCTGAGATCAAGCTTTGGTTCGTATGGAGCAAGTTGCGTGAAATCTTTTTTAAAGGTTACTTCCTCTTCTTCAATAGGCTCATCAGGTCTGTCATTAATCTCCAGTTCCATATCTTCTAATAAATCGTCCTGCTGCTTTAATGTTGGCGCCTTTTTAGAAGGAACCTGCGACAGTGCAATGTCCACGAGGGAATGAGGTTCGCCAGGTTCCTTACCATTTATATAGTTAAAAGGCAGCTCATCTTCAATAACCTCATCTTCCTGTTCTACTGGTTCTTCCTCTTTTTCAATCATTCCAAAGTTCGTAACAGGATTTATTACAAATTCTTCCTGGGGCATTGAAACCTTTACTTCGTTTCCTTGATTTTTTAATTTATTCGAACGATTCTTATCTTTTTCTATAAACAGTTTTGGCCCTTCATCATCGTTTTCGTTTAATGTTACAAACATTTTTTCTTCGTCTGTCTCCTCTGCCTCGTTCTCATGTTTATGTACATTGTTATTGGAATGAGCTGGACGTTTACTGTTTGGTATGGTGAATTTTGGATTAAAACGCCAAACAAAATAGATGAAAGCAGCAACTAATAATATTGCCCCTGTTCCAAAAACACCTACCCATTTTATCATCCAATCATTAACCAGTTCTCCAACAGCGCCACCATAACTAAACTGACTGTTCCTGAAAATGAAAGCAAAGGCTATACTTAAAACAAGCAGTCCGGCAACAACATACCGTGCATTTCGTGCCAGCGAAAAAACCTTACGGCCGAACAATAGATTGACACCTAAAACAAAGAAGAATGTGCAGAATAAAAATGAGGACACGCCGAAACCCTTGTAAATAAAAAAATGAGCAATGTAAGCACCCAGTACACCTAACAAATTATTTACATGTACATCATCAACACTAAAAATTTTCACACCAAATTCATGAACTTTGTCCTGATCGTCCTGCCATGTAAAGGCATACGATGTAAATGCAATAAATAGAAATAAGGAGAATAAAAGACTAATCGTACCGGCTATTTTATAAGTACGTTCATCCTTCACAATTTCTTTTACGGTCACTTCTTCCTCCTTATCAGCGGTTAGCTTATCAGGATTAGGAGGTGGTGACGATTTCTTCTTAATACGATTTGCCATGTGTTATTTAATACCAAACAAATATAACTGAAAGTACTGTCTGCTTAATGTGGATAACTTTTTAGAAAGGCGGCATTTTAGCACACTCAAAGCGAATGACTATAAAGTGTATAGAACCAGAATTAACCCTCCGGCAATAGGATATGTTGTTCGCTAAAACACAAGCAAGACTATTTTGGATAAGCTGAAATAACCCATACTTTTGTCACACTAAGATGGGGTTCTACCGGACATGTTTTATTCTAACGCAGAGCCATACTCCTCTCCCATCTCATTTTCAATCCTCCATTTTGAATTCGCAAAGATGTTCGTAAATAAAGAAATTAAAAAGGTAACTACAAATACACTTCAAAGGCTTAAAGCAAGTGGTCAAAAAATATCGATGCTTACAGCTTATGATTTTTCATTTGCTCATATTATTGACGACGCCGGTATTGATGTTATTTTAGTTGGGGACAGTGCCAGCAATGTAATGGCAGGGCACGAAACAACGTTGCCTATCACTTTAGACCAAATGATCTATCATGCATCATCTGTTATTCGGGGCACAAGCAGATGCCTTGTAGTGGTTGATCTTCCTTTCGGATCTTATCAATCTAACAGCGAAATTGCACTTGCATCGGCAATAAGAATAATGAAAGAAACCGGCGCTCATGCCATAAAACTTGAAGGAGGTGAAGAAGAAACAGAATGCATTATGAGAATTGTAAATGCAGGCATACCGGTAATGGGTCATTTAGGTCTTACCCCGCAATCCATTTATAAATTTGGCACTTATGCTGTAAGAGCCAAAGAAGAAGTGGAAGCAACTAAACTTAAAAAAGATGCTGCTTTATTACAACAAGCGGGTTGCTTTGCTGTAGTGCTGGAAAAAATTCCGGCATTGCTGGCAAAGGAAGTAACAGAAAGCCTTCACATCCCTACCATTGGTATTGGCGCGGGAATGCATTGCGACGGGCAGGTACTTGTAATGCACGACATGCTTGGTATAACCACTGAATTTAAGCCACGCTTTTTACGTACTTATCTAAACATCAGCGAACAGGTAACAGGTGCAGTAAAGCAATACATTGCCGATGTTAAGAACAGTTCTTTTCCGAATGAAAGCGAGCAATATTAGAGTTTGGAGTTTAGGGTTTTAAGTTGGAGTTTTAAAAGTTATGAATTCAAAGACTCCTAACTCAATTACCCTAATAAGTTCTACCTAATGACTTACTGACTCAATGACCTATTGACTTTCTCCTTTTCACCGATTGTTTATTTGCCTTAATCCATAAAGTTTTTTACCGGTTTCCGGTCTATCTACTTTTAATTATCAAAGGGTAAAAAGAAGTTCTT
>MWVV01001014.1_pt1 | contig 10011 bp, 7 predicted proteins | sample 1047281 | NCBI WGS metagenome assembly MWVV01 (sample SAMN06349986, study PRJNA376086) | soil metagenome | isolation source: PT-2 sample Antarctic (ecotone) soil | place: Antarctica | collected 2015-01-13 | reverse complement strand
CATCATAGAAGACGGGTTTGCGCCCGCCAACTTTTATCCCTCGCTATTATCTCTGCTGCTTTTGCAGCTGCGCGTCGGCGCGTTGCGCGGGCGGGGTTCGCGCGGCGTCGCTTCATCGGGCGCGAAGCAGAACGCGCTGACGCGATTCCGACCGGATTGCTTAGCGTGATAAAGCGCGGTGTCGGCCAGTTCGATGAGTTCGATGGGGTCGCGCGCATCGTCCGGGTAGGCGGCGACGCCGATGCTGATGGTGATACGGAGCGTGCGAATCTCGTCGGGAGACGCGCCGTGGCGGGTGGCAGAAAAGGCGTGCTCTTCAATCGCCGTGCGGACGCGTTCAGCGGCAACGAGCGCTTGCGCGCAATCGGCATCGAGCAGGAAGGCCGCAAATTCTTCGCCGCCGAAACGCGCGGCCACGTCGCCCACGCGCAGGGCGCGCGTGATGAGGCCGCCGATCACTTCGAGCGTCTGGCTGCCGACGAGGTGGCCGCAGGTGTCGTTCACTCTTTTGAAATGATCGAGGTCCATCATTAACACGCAGAACGGGCGGCCTTCGCTCTCGGCGCGTGCGGCTTCGCGGCGCAGTTCGGAGAAAAAAGATTTGCTGGTCAAGAGGCCGGTCAACTCGTCGTGCGCGATGAGACGATAGAGTTGGCGTTGAAACTCGCGGTCGAGATCGTCAAGTAGGTTGAAGCGGATGAGGTGTTCGCCGATGGTAAGTTTATCGCCGTTTTGGAGAAAGGCGTCCGTCGCGGGTTGGCCGTTCAGGAGCGTGCCGTTGGTCGAGCCGAGATCGGTGAGACGGTAGCGGGGGGCGTTCGTCTCCGGGTCGTGCTCGGTGCGGATACGGGCGTGCAGGCGCGAGGCGCGGGCATCGTTGACGCGCACGTCCGCTTCGAGAGCGCGACCGAGAGTGACTTCGTCGCGTTCGAGCGGGATGGGCGCGGCCAGTTGTTCGCCGCGCATGAAGACGAGCGCGGGACGGCGTTCTTGCGGCGCTGGCGGATCGGCGGTAAGAGTAGTGTGGATGTCATCTTCCATAACGGCCCGGAGTAACGCGGAAAGAATGAGGGATGGAGACGAAAAGATCAATGCTTATCTCACGCCTGAATAGTTTCCACGACCGGCGGTTTCAGTTGCCGTCTTGTCGCCGTCCGCGCGGGAACTTATAATTCATGCCAGTCAACTCATTTCGCAACAGATCGCCGCCACGCTTTTTCGAGCGGAAGATGAACCAATAGTTTTTGCGCGTTGTTCTTGAGGAGTAAGAATTGGAAGAAGCACAGACCAGCAACAGCACCGCCTGCCAGTGGGCGACGACCGAACTGTCGGTCGAGCGCGTGTCGGTGGCGAAATTACCGACCGAGTACGGCGAGTTCAAGATCGCGGGTTATCGCGCCCGCGAATCGGGCGAGGAGTTCGTCGCTCTCTTCAAGGGTGAGATCGAGCGCGACACGCCGACGCTGGCGCGCATCCATTCGCAATGTCTGACGGGCGATGTCTTCGGCTCGCTCAAATGCGATTGCGGGGCGCAATTGCACCGCGCGATGGAGATGATCGAGGCGGCGGGGCGCGGCGCCATCGTCTATCAACTGCAAGAGGGACGCGGCATCGGCATCATCAACAAGATTCGCGCCTACGCTTTGCAGGATGGCGGCGCGGACACGGTCGAAGCTAACGAGCAACTCGGCCTCGCCGTTGACCTGCGCGAATATCGCCAGTGCGCCGAGATACTTTTCGATCTGGGTTTGTGTCAGGTGCGCATCATCTCGAACAACCCTCTGAAGCTGCGCGCGGTGGAAGAAGCGGGCTTGCAGGTGGTCGAGCGCGTGGCGATTGAAGTGCCGCCCACAGAGGCCGCCGTGCATTACATGCGGACGAAGAAAAAGAAGCTCGGACACCTCCTAGAGACGATTGAGTGAGTTCGCCGTTGCGCAAGACTTTCGTCAGGTAAGCCGGGAGTAAGCTCAATATATTCCGGCTTTTTGCTTTTAGCCTCTCTCCCCCCGTGAACATCTAAATGAGCGAACGCATCTACCGCGACCCCGTCCATAACATCATTCGCCTGCGCACCGACACGCGCGAAGGGCGTCTGCTCGTTAACCTGATTGACGCGCCAGAGTTTCAACGCCTGCGCCGCATCAAGCAACTCGGCCTCGCGCTCTACACCTATCAGGGCGCGGAACATTCGCGCTTCGCCCACAGCTTAGGCGTGCTGCATCTGATCACGCGCGTGTTGGATCGTCTGGGCGAAAACTACCATATCGCCGAAGAGGATCGCGCGGCGGCGCGGGCCGCGGCTCTGTTACATGATGTCGGGCACGGATCGTTTTCGCACGTCATGGAAAAGGTTCTCGGCTTTCATCACGAAGAGTGGACAGTGCGCGCCGTGCTCGCGGAAGAGACGGAGATCAACGGGGTCTTGCGTGAATTTTCGCCGCAACTCCCGCAACGCGTCGCCGAGATCATCGAAGGGAAATTCCAGCCCGCCTTTCTCGGTCAACTCGTCTCTTCGCAACTCGACGTGGATCGGATGGACTATCTCCTGCGCGATTCTTTGATGACCGGCGCGAAGTACGGCATCTTCGATCTCGAATGGATCATCAACGCGCTCGCCGTTGACGAGGAGAACGACCGCATCTACGTCGCGGCGCGTGGCCTCTACGCCGTCGAGGAATATTTGCAGGCGCGCTATTACATGTTCCGGCAAGTCTATTTTCATCGCACGCTGCGCTCGGCGGAGGCGGTCTTGCGTTCCGTCCTTAGCCGCGCGCTCGAACTCGTCGCGGCGGGCGAAGAGGTGTGGTGCGCGCCCGGCACTGCCTTCGAGAAAGTCCTGCATCATCAGACGCTCACGCTCGAAGACCATCTGGAGATGGACGACTCCGATGTGCTTTTTCATCTCAAGCAATGGCGGCGCGCGAAGGACACGATCTTAAACGATCTGAGCTGCCGCTTCATCGGTCGCCGCCTCTTCAAAGCGATTGACCTCGACATGCCCGAAGAGGAACGCGCGCAGTTTCTCGCTGACGCGCGCGCGGCAGTCGCCCGCGCCGGCTTCGAGCCGCGCTTTTATTTCATCGAAGACCATGCGGGCGACGTGCCCTACTACAATTACTACACGGCGGAGGGCGCGGAACCCAAAGCCCGCATCTACGTCGAAGACGGCTACGCGCACCCACAGATACGCGAGATCAGCGAAGTCAGCGGCGCGGTGCGCGGGCTTCGTCGTTACCAACTCGACCGCGTCTGCTTCCCGCCCGAAGTGAAAGAAGAAATCTACGCGCTCTATCACGCCACCGCCGCGCCCGCTGCTGCTTCGCGCGCCGCAAGCGATAACGGCGATTAAGACGCAAGGAGGATTCACCGCAAAGACACGAAGACACAAAGAAAACTCTTAAAGAGCAACTTTGTGTCTTCATGGTGGTGAACTTAATGTTCCCCGGCTTATTTGATCGCTTTGATGTTGACCGGTTTGGCGAAGAGTGTGTCGGCGACAGGTTTATTGAACTCGACCGAGTCGTAATTGATGCGGCTCGACTGCACGCCCGCGCGATAGTGGTCAATGATGAAGGGCACAGTCATACCCGCGATTGCTTTGTAACTGGCGAAGCGATCTTCTTCCGTCACTTCTTCGCCTTCGGCATTCTTTCGCTTGTAAAATGTTTTGGCGGGCAACCCGTCTTTCGCGCCGATCTCGTAATCGACGGAGAAGCCGTCGGGGTAAGTCACCCGCACGGCTTCATTACGTTTAGCGAGTCCGGCTTCGCGCCGACCGAGATAGGTGAGCCGCGCGCCTTCCTTGCGCCACCAGCCGCGCAACAAACTGTCGGTGCCCGTGCGCATCGCGAGACGAAAATCCTGCACTTGTTCCGGCTTCATATCAGCAATCGAGCGCGTCGCACGCTCGAACGTCCACCCCTTGTCGCCGTCGTTCGTCTGAATGACGAGACCGAGCGCGCCGCGAAACTCCGTGCGCTCGCGGTCGGGAAAAACGAGATAGTCAACGAACGCTTGCGGCAGCGTGGAGATGCCTTTGTCGTAGGGCGTGTAATAACCGCGCCCGATGATCGTCTTTGTGGCGAGATACGCGCTTCCGCCCTGCGCCTCAATCGCGCGCTTGACGATCCCCTCGGCCTTCTCGTCGTTCGCCGTGGGCGCAGGCATCGTTGTTGTCGTCGCCGTCACGCCAACTTTCGGCGGCGCATTCTCCGGCTTCGTTTGTGAGAATGCTGAGCCGCCTGCCGCGCACAGTAAAACGAGCGGCCAAGCGAGCCGTGTGAGTTTACGCAACGGGCATGTTTTGAAATTCATAAAACTCATCCAACGACTAGCCGGGTGCTTTCTTCGGAGTTTATCCAGACGGAAGCGCCCAAGTAAAAGAGGGTTTCAGACGATCTATAAACGATAGAAAGCTGAAACCCTCCAATTCTAAACGAGCGCAATAACTATCCGCGCGCCAACACCGCCGCCGCGCCCCGTCTAGTTGACGCTCGACGCATCAATGGCCTTGATCATGATCTCGCCGTCTTCGTAGTCAACGACGAATTGCGACGCGCCTTTCCACATTGCCGTGAGCGGCAGTTTCACCTTCTCGTCAATGTGGCGTTTGAGGAAGCGCGCACCGTAAGCCGGGCTGTAACCCTTCTCCGTCAGGCTGTCAATGGCACGTTCCGACACCTGCACGGTCTTGCCCTGACGCTCCATCTGGCGGCGCAGTTTGTCGAGATAGATGACGGCGATCTGCCTGACCTCGTCCATCGTGAGCGGCGAGAAAACGACGATCTCGTCGATGCGGTTGCGGAACTCCGGCGAGAAACGCTGCTCCGCAGCCTTCATCACTTCGTTCTTCACCGCGCGCACGTCGCCCAGCGTCTTCGTGCCGAAACCGAGCGGCTTCTCGTACTTCTTGAAATTCTCCGAGCCGAGGTTTGAAGTCATGATGACGATGGCGTCCGAGAGATAAACCTTCTTCCCCCGCCCGTCCGTCAACCAGCCTTCGTCGAAGCCTTGCAGGAAGAGATTCATCAACGTCGGCGAAGCCTTCTCAACTTCGTCGAGCAAAAGCACCGTGTACGGATTCTCGCGCAAGCGTTCCGTCAAGATGCCGCCGCGCTCGCTGCCGACGATGCCGCGCGGCATACCGATCAATTTCTCCACGCCGACCGTGCCGTCGCCGTACTCCGACATGTCGATGCGCACCATCTTCTCTTCATCGCCGAACATAAACTCGGCGACGGCCTTCGCCAGTTCCGTCTTGCCGACACCCGTCGGGCCTAGAAAGAGCAGCACGCCGTCCGGTTTGTAATGCGACTCCTTGAGCGGTCCCTTGTTGAGACGCAACCTTTGAGCGACGGCCTTGACCGCCTCCTTCTGCCCGATGACGCGCTTGCCCACCTCGATTTCCATCTGCTGAAAACGGTCGGTCGTATCGCGCGAGATCATATCAAGCGGAATGTGCGACTCCTGCGAGATGACCTCGATGATGTGCTCCGGTTTGACGACCAGAGACTCCGGCTCGTTGATCTCAACCTTGACCGAAGCCGTGTCGAGCCAACCGATGGCCTTGTCAGGCAGGTGCAGGTTGCGGATGTACTTCGGAGACATCTCAAGCGCCATGTTGATGGCATCGTCAGAGATCGTCACCGAATAATTTCTCTCCAGTCGCGGGCGCAGACCGAGCAGTATTTCGCGCGTCTGCAACAGGGTCGGCTCGTCAATTTTGACCATGCGGAAACGACGCGCCAGCGCCTCGTCTTCGCCGATATATTCTTTGTACTCGGTGATCGTCGTCGCGCCGATGATGCGCAGGTCGCCGCGCGCGAGCGAAGACTTGAACATGTTGGCCGCGTCGGACGAAGTGCCGAGCGCCGCGCCCGCGCCGATGATCGTGTGCGCCTCGTCAATGAAGAGGATCAGGTCAGGGCGTTCCTTGACTTCGTCAATGATGCCCTTGATGCGTTCCTCGAACATGCCGCGCAGCATCGTGCCCGCGACGAGTCCGCCCATCTGAAGTTGGACGACATGCGCGTTACGCAGACGCGCCGGAACTTTCTCCGGTTCGAGTTCGATGATGCGGGCGAGACCTTCGACGACCGCCGTCTTGCCCACACCGGGTTCGCCGACGAGCATCGGCGAATTCGCTCGCTCGCGGTGGCAGAGGATTTCCACCATCTGCTGAATCTCGCGCTCGCGCCCAATGGTCGGCGCAATCTTGTCCATTCGCGCCAGGCGATTCATCGAAGTGCCGAAGTGCTTCAAGTAAGGCGGCAATTCAAACTTCTTGCGATACTGTTCTTCGTCCTGCTCGCGCAGGCGCACGCGCGCACGCACGTTTTCCGTCAACGCTTCTGAATCCGCACCGAGCGTGCGGAGCACGCCGCTCAAGAGTCCGCCGTCCTGAGCGAGAGCCGAAAAGAGGTCGGTGGATTCGATGGTCTTGCGCCCCTGCGCACGCGAACGCTCCATCGCGCGTTTGAAGAGATCAATCGTCTCCGGCGCGATGCGCAAGCCCTTGCCGACGTGCTGGAAACGGTTGTCGTCCAGCCGCCGCTCGATCTGCATTTTGATGTGAAACGGGTCGAGCGAGAGATCGCGCATAGCCGAGTTGAATAGTTCGGCCTCTTCCGTGATGAAAGCATTGAGAATGTGTTCGACCGCGATGTAATTTTGGTCACGCCGCTTCGAGTCCTGCATCGCATGTTCAAAAATGCGCTGGCCGCTCTCCGCGAAGCGATCTTTATATGTTCCCAGATCAACCATTGTGTTCCTTTAACTTGCTTAAGCGCGAGCCGCCACGGCCTCGCGCATCATTTGGCCGCCAATTGCCGCCCGTATTTATCTACGCCCGGACGACCCGTTTCGGTTCTTCGCGGAGACAATAGATTGCCGTTTCTCTCCGCTGTGGCAGCCAATTTTAGATGCCTCGCGCCCGTCTCCCGTTGTGTTACGGGACATCGGGAGCATAGCACATTTAAGACTGCGATTATCTTGCCAATATTTGCCGAAAATCTCGCGCCCCCGACCACGGGAGAAAACCCTCTTTAGAGCGCAGACGAAAGAAAGCGTTCACTCTGACTTTGCGCGTTTACCTGCAAAGTCAAAACGAACGCTTGTCTTTCGTCTTCCTGACTGGAAGCCGTCTACGCTTTTTTAATAGTCGCCGTAGTCTTCCCCGCCGCCCATCGGCGACCCGCCGCCGCCCTTCTTCGGTTCGGGCGCGTCTGTGATGGCGGCTCCGGTGGTTAACATCAGCCCGGCCACCGATGCGGCATTTTGCAACGCCGTGCGCACCACTTTCGTCGGGTCAATGATCCCTGCGGCGACGAGGTCTTCATACTTGCCCGTCGCCGCGTTATAACCCCGCTTGCCCTTCGACTCTTCGATATTGTTGATGACAATCGCGCCGTCCACGCCCGCGTTCTCCGCGATGCGCCGCACGGGTTCTTCGAGCGCGCGACGCAGAATGCGCACGCCCGTCTGCTCGTCTTCGTCCGTTAACTCCAACTTATCGAGCGCACGCGCCGCGCGCAGGAGCGCGACGCCGCCGCCGGGGACAATGCCTTCCTGCGCCGCCGCACGCGTCGCGTTGACGGCGTCGTCAACGCGCATCTTCTTCTCTTTCATCTCCGTGTCGGTCGAAGCGCCGACGCGTATCACCGCCACGCCGCCCGCGAGTTTCGCCAGACGCTCCTGCAACTTTTCGCGGTCGTAATCCGAAGTCGTCTCTTCGATCTGGCGGCGGAGCGTCCCGACGCGCCCCTGAATATCTTTCGACTCGCCCGCGCCTTCAATCACCGTCGTGCTGTCCTTATCGATGATGACGCGTTTGGCCGTGCCGAGATCGTCCATCGTCACGCTCTCCAACTTCACGCCGAGGTCTTCCGTGATGACGCGTGCGCCCGTCAAGGCCGCGATGTCTTCAAGAATGGCCTTGCGCCGGTCGCCGAAGGCCGGAGCCTTGACGGCGCAAACTTTGATCGTGCCCCGCAATTTGTTGACGACGAGCGTGGGCAAAGCATCGCCTTCAATGTCTTCGGAGATAATCAAGAGAGAGCGTCCCTGGCTCGAAACCTGTTCGAGCACCGGCAGGAGATCGCGCATCGCCGCGATCTTCTTTTCGTGGATGAGAATGAGCGGGTCTTCCAGCATCGCCTCCATGCGGTCGGGATTCGTGACGAAGTAAGGCGAGAGATAGCCGCGATCAAACTGCATCCCTTCGACGATGTCCAACTCGGTTTCGAGCGTCCGTGATTCCTCGACCGTGACCACGCCGTCTTTCCCGACGCGCTCCATCGCTTCGGCGATCAACTCGCCGATCTCGCGGTCGTTGTTCGCCGAAACGCTCGCGACGTTGGCGAGTTCGTCCTTGTCCTTGATCTTCTTCGACTGCCGCTCAAGGTCTGCGACCGCCGCTTCCGTCGCGCGCGCGATGCCGCGCTGCAAAGCCGTCGGGTTCGCGCCCGCCGTCACGTTCTTCACGCCCTCGCGGAAGATCGCCTGCGCGAGCACGGTCGCCGTCGTCGTCCCGTCGCCCGCCGTGTCGTTCGTCCGCGTCGCCACTTCGCGCACCATCTGTGCGCCCATATTCTCGTAGTTGTCTTCGAGATCGATTTCTTTCGCCACCGTCACGCCGTCTTTCGTGATCGTCGGCGAACCGAATTTTTTGCCGAGCACGACGTTACGCCCCTTCGGCCCCAGCGTCACCCGTACCGCGTTCGCCAGCGTATTCACCCCGCGCAACATCGCGTGTCGCGCCTCTTCGTTAAACTTCAATTCTTTTGCCGCCACTTTTTATTCTCCTTAGATATTGCCCGTCGTCCGTTGTCAGTTGTTTTAAATCTTGCTCAACTCGAAATTTTCATCCTCAGTTACTCGCCCGTGAAGCATAAACAACGGACAACTGGCCGCTGACAAAAATCATTTTCCTGCGCTCTATGCTCCGGCTCGCGCCCGCCCGACCTGCACGCGCGCGGGACGCAACAGTTGATTATTCATCCGGTAGCCGCGACCGTACTCCGCCGTCACTAACCCATCGCGCTCCGCTTCGACTTCCATTGTGTCAACCGCTTCATGCACTTCCGGATCAAACTTTTCCCCGATGGCACTGATCGTTTCGATTCCACCGGACGCAAGGACGTTCTCAAAACCGTTGATCGTGCCGCGCAGTCCGTCGAGCAGGGCTTCGAGCGAGCCGCCGCCTTCCGCCGCCTCCATCGCGCGCTGCAAATTCTCCATCACGGGCAGGAGCGTTGCGACGAACGTGGCCTTCTCGCGCGTCGCGCGTTCATCCGCCGTGCGCGTGAGACGCCCCCTGATCTCGTCGGTCTCGCGCTTGAGTTCGCCGCGCACCTGTTCAAAACGCGCCTGCACATCCTTCGCCACTCCCTCGGCGGCGCGGGTGCGCGCTTCGAGTTCCTCCACATACTTCGGCTTCAAACTCGGCGCGTCCTGAGTCTCCCGCACATCTTCTGTGCCTTCCTCCGACTCGTCGCGGCTCATGCGCCTGCGATCCGTCACCCGGATGCCTCCGGCTGCCGGAGCATCGCCCTTCGAGAGCGCCTTTTCCGCCGCCATTCTTTCTCCCATAGCTCGCCTCTTTTTTTCCTTACGAAAAGATACCATATAAATTTAAGTGATGAATGCAGAATGATGAATGATGAATAAAAACCAAAGCACTTATCTTTAATTCATCATTCATCACTCCGCATTCATCATTTTCCTCATGCTGTTGCCGCCGACTCACTCGCAAACTTCAATTCGTCGCCGTCCGCCGAGACGCGAATGATCTGACCGGGCGCGATTTCACCGCGCAACAGTTTCGACGCGAGCGGATTTTGAATCAACGTCTGAATGGCGCGTTTCAGAGGCCGCGCGCCGTACATCGGGTCGTAGCCCTCACGCGCCAGTAATTCGCGCGCCGAATCATCGAGCGTCAGGGTGATGTTGCGCTCTTGCAGCATGTGGCGCAGGCGTTCGAGTTGCACTTCGATAATTTGCACGATCTCTTCG
>MWVV01001013.1_pt1 | contig 10018 bp, 8 predicted proteins | sample 1047281 | NCBI WGS metagenome assembly MWVV01 (sample SAMN06349986, study PRJNA376086) | soil metagenome | isolation source: PT-2 sample Antarctic (ecotone) soil | place: Antarctica | collected 2015-01-13 | reverse complement strand
GTGTGGGGACGCACGCCACTGAAGAAATAATCAAACAGTATGTCAAAAATCAAGGCGAAGTAAATGATTCAAGTCAACCGAGTCTTTTCTTTTGATACCTCGCGGCTCTGCCGCGCGGAATTTCATTAAAAATTCAAACGGGAAAAATTATATAATATGAGTGAAATTATTGGAATCATCGGCGCGGGAACGATGGGCAACGGCATCGCGCAAACCGCCGCCAATGCGGGCTTTGATGTTGTGTTATGCGATGTCAAGGAAGAGTTTTTGGAACGCGGCGTGCAGAATGTCAGCAAAAGCCTCGACCGTTTTGTTAAAAAAGAAACGATTACCGAAGAACGGAAAATGGAGATTTTAAAGAAAATCAAATCAACAACCGATTTTAGTAGTTTGAAAGACTGCACGTTAGTGGTCGAAGCCGCGCCGGAAAATTTTGACGTAAAAAAAGAAATCTTCACAAATTTAGATGAATTAACCAAACCGGAAACTATTTTGGCAACTAATACTTCTTCGATTTCCATAACGAAAATAGCCGCGACCACCAAACGCGCCGACAAAGTTATCGGGATGCACTTTTTTAATCCGGTGCCGCTGATGAAATTAGTCGAAGTCATTCGCGGTATTGCAACGTCCGATGAAACTTACGCCAAAGTCAAAGAACTATCCGAAAAACTCGGCAAAATTCCTCACGAATGCAACGATTATCCCGGTTTTGTTTCTAACCGTGTTCTCATGCCGATGATTAACGAAGCAATATTTGCGCTTCACGAAGGCGTGGCGACTCGAGAAGCGATTGACGAGATTATGAAACTCGGTATGAACCACCCGATGGGACCGCTCGCGCTGGCTGATTTTATCGGTTTGGATGTTTGCCTTGCAATTTTAAATGTTTTGCTCGAAGGTTTGGGCGACCCGAAATATCGTCCGTGTCCGTTGCTGAAGAAATATGTTGACGCGGATTGGCTCGGCAGAAAATCGGGCAAAGGTTTTTATGATTATCAAACGTAATTTGTGAGGTAAAACAAAATGACAAAACGTAAATATCGAAATTCCAGTTACCTCTTTTTCTTTTTCAGTGTTGTGTTTTTGGGGTTTCTAATAAATTCCGTAGTTACGGAAGTCGGCTTGAATAGATTGATTTCTTCTTTGATGTTTGGCGTTCTTATCATTATGCAGTTGCGACTTGCATTATTATTGCGTCGAAAATCACGAGAATTAGATTTAGAGTAAAAGAGACTTTTTGTTTGTATTCGGCATCTCAAAACCAAATTGCGCTTCCTTGCGTAATAATAATGTCAACATAATTAGGAAAGGAAAAATATATGCGAAAAATATCGGTAATTTTATCAATTTTCGTTTTCGCTTTCGCCGCTTTTCAAACGGCTTTTGCTCAAACAAAAATCGCGCCGCTCAATATCAAACAGCGGACTTTGAAAAACGGTTTAAAAGTCGTTTCTTTGCAGGACAATTCCAGCCCGACCGTTACCGTGCAGGTTTGGTTTGATGTCGGCTCAAAAAACGACCCGAACGGGCGCAACGGTTTCGCGCATTTGTTTGAGCATTTGATGTTTAAAAGCACGAAGAATCTGAAAAGCGAGCAGTTTGACCGCCTTACAGAAGACGTCGGCGGAAACAATAACGCTTTTACATCGGACGACGTAACGGCGTATCACGAAGTCGTTCCGTCGAATTATCTCGAAACTTTGTTATGGGCTGAAGCGGAAAGATTATCAAATTTGAATGTTGACGAGCCGAATTTTTTATCCGAGCGAAAAGTCGTCCAAGAAGAATTTAGGCAAGGCGTATTGGCGCAGCCGTACGGCAGATTTTATGAAGCTATTCAAACGCTTTCCTACACGACTCATCCGTATAAGCGAACGACCATCGGCACTATCGAAGATTTAGACGCTGCTACGGTGGAAGACGCGCAGAATTTTCACAAAACGTTTTATCGTCCCGATAATGCGACTTTGATTGTCGTTGGCGATTTTGAACAAAAACAATTTGACGCTTGGGTTGACAAGTATTTTAACCGAATCGAAAAACCGACCAATGCGATTCCGCGCGTAACCGAAGTTGAGCCTGCCAGAACAGCCGAAAAACGCCAAACGGTCAAAGCGCCGAATGTTCCGCTTCCGGCGGTGGCGATAACATATCTTGCGCCCGATTCAAAAAGCAAAGATATTGCGGCTTTGAAAATTGCCCAAGCGATTTTGTCGGGCGGGGAATCTTCGCGTCTTTATCAAGAATTGGTATATAAACAACAGATAGCGCAGGAAGCGTCGTTCGGCGTTGACGAGCGCGTGGACAAGGGTCTGCTTAATTTCACGGCGGTGATGGCAAGCGGTAAAACGCCGGAAATGGGCGAAAAATCTCTGCTCGCCGAACTCAAAAATATTCAGAACGCGCCCGTTTCCGCCAAAGAACTCGAAAAGGCGAAAAACGGCATTGTTGCTAATGCCCTGCGGGAACTTCAAACAAATCGAGGAAAAGCATTTGCTATCGGTAACGGCGTGATTTATCACAACAATCCTGATTTCGTGAATTTGGAACTTAAAGAATTGCAAGCCGTCACCATCGCCGACGTGCAAAGAGTGATGAAGCAGTATTTTACGGACAATAATCGCGTGGTGATTTATTATGTCAACGAGGAGAATTCAAAATGAAAAGTAAAATATTCAAAATTGTCGAAAACATTGCAGCATTTTTAATTCTTAATTTTGCCGTTTTAATTCCTTGCGCGAAGGCGCAAGAGCCGCCGCCCGCGCCGTCCGCGCCGCGCATGGTAACAATTCCCGCAATTCAAAATAGTGAATTGCCGAACGGATTAAAAATCGCAGTTGTCGAGCGCAAGAATGTTCCGCTTGTTACCGTTTCGCTTCTGCTTAATAATGCCGGAGCAGACTCTGAAGAAAAAGACGGACTTGCAAATACGACGGCTTCGCTTTTGACAAAAGGAACAAAAACACGAACCGCAACGCAGATTGCCGAACAAATTGAATTTTTGGGCGGCAACATCGGTGCGAGAGCAAATTGGAATTCGACCGTCGTGAACATCAACGTAACTTCCGACAAACTCGAACAGGCAGTCACAATTATGAGCGACGTTGTTTTGAATCCGACGTTTGCGCCGAAGGAAATCGAGCTTTTCAAGACACAAACGAACGATGAATTGAATGTTTCTCTCAAACAACCCGGAAGTTTGGCGAGTTTTGTCGCTAGTCGCTACACTTTCGGCGAACATAACGCAATCGGAACGCCTGAAAGTTTGAAAAGCATTACACAAGCCGACATTACAAAGTTTTATCGGGAATCTTATAAACCGGAAAGCGCAGTTTTGATTTTTGCGGGCGATATTTCAAGCGAAAAAGCTAACGCGCTAGCGAAAAAATTCTTTGGAACATGGAAAAAAACTTCGCAAAAATTAGTAAAAGAAGTTCCCCAAATTCCAGACGACTCAAAGGGTATGATAGTAATAAGCAATTTGCCTATTATTCAAAGAATACTCGTCATAGACCTTCCGAATTCGGGACAAGCCGCGGTAACTTATGCAAAAAAACTCAGTGAAGGGCGCGTCAGTTGTAAGGGAAATAAATGCGCAACGGATGAAACTTTTTATCCTTCGGCGGTTGCTAACACGGTTCTCGGCGGTGGCTATTCAGCGCGGCTTAATTCGGAAATTCGCATCAAACGTGGGTTGAGTTATGGCGCGTCGAGCAATTTGGCTTCACGTTCTAGCCAAACAAATTTACTGGCGCGGGCGCAAACAAAAAATGTTTCCGCCGCCGAAGTCGCCGAACTGGTCGCCGCCGAAATCGGCAAACTCGGAAGCACTAATGTCGAGACAACCGAATTAACGCCGCGTCAACTGACTTTGACCGGTGCATTCGGCAACAGTTTGGAGACAACCGACGGTTTAGCCGCCAAACTTGTTGAGCTATACACTTTCGGTTTAAGCGCGGACGAACTGAATTCATATATGACAAGCGTCCGAAATGTTTCGGCTGAACAAGTCAAAAATTTTGCTTCGGCAAATTTAAACGGCGGCGACATTATTATCGTCGGCGACGCGAAAACTTTTATGGACGATTTGAAAAAGCGTTTTCCAACGCAGAAAATCGAAGTCATCGCGGCAAGCGATTTGGATTTGAACCGTAACGATTTGCGGAAAACTAAAATGCCCGACGGCAAATCGAAGCCGAAAAGCTAGTAAAATAAACTTAAAGCGGAGGGCAAAAAACTCTCCGCTTTTTATATTAAAATTAAATCTAATCAATCTTTGCTTGTAACTTCTCTGATGCTTTGTTTGAATAGAACAAAGGAAAATGCACAAAAACTTACGGTCATTCATTGAAACTTTAAGACGCGAAAACGATTTAATTGAAATCGAAACGGAAGTTGACCCGTATTTGGAAATCGCTGAAATTCATCGCCGCGTGATTGAAGAGCAAGGGAAAACACTGCTTTTTAAAAACGTAAAAAATTCAAAATTTCCCGTCATTACCAACCTTTTCGGAACGGTCAAACGAATCGAACTGGCATTTACAAAAAAGCCGCAGGAATTTGTCAGACGCGCGGTTGAAATGGTTGAAGTGCTTTTGCCGCCGAAACCTAAACAATTTTGGCAATACCGCGATATGGCTTTTTCGGCTCTGAAATTCGGCACTAAAAAAGTCAGAAATGCGCCTGTTTTAGAAGTTTGCGACCGACCGGCAAATCTCGAAAAATTACCGCTGCTCCAACTTTGGCACGAAGACGGCGGACATTTTATCACTCTTCCGCTTGTTTATACCGAAAGCCCGACATCCGGCAAACACAATCTCGGAATGTATCGCATTCAGCGCTTTGACGAACGGACGACCGGCATTCATTGGCAAATCGGCAAAGGCGGCGGTTTTCATCATTGTGAAGCCGAACAGCAAAATAAATCGCTGCCCGTCACGATTTTTCTCGGCGGTGCGCCCGCGATGATTCTGTCGGCAATTACGCCGCTTCCTGAAGATGTTCCTGAATTGATGCTGGCTTCACTGCTAGCTGACGGAAAAATCGAAACCGTTGACAATCCGATAAAAAATCATCATCGTTTGATTGCCGAAGCCGAATTTGCGATTTGCGGACAAGTTCCGCCGCACGTCCGGCGACCCGAAGGTCCGTTCGGCGACCATTACGGCTATTATTCGCTGGCGCACGATTATCCGATTTTTCAAGCCGAAGCCGTTTTTCATCGCAAAGACGCGATTTACTCCGCAACCGTCGTCGGCAAACCGCGACAGGAAGATTTTTTTATCGGCGATTATCTGCAGGAGTTATTATCGCCTTTATTTCCACTGGTAATGCCGGCTGTAAAAGATTTGTGGAGTTACGGCGAAACGGGTTTTCATTCGCTCGCCGCGGCAGTTGTCAAGGAAAGATATGCGCGAGAAGCACTTGGCGCGGGCTTTCGCATTTTGGGCGAAGGTCAATTGTCACTGACGAAATTTTTGTTGTTGACCGATAAGCCGCAAAATTTGAGAGATTTCAAATCGCTTTTTGAACATATCTTGGCGCGGGTAAATTGGGAAAGCGACTTTTTTATTTTCGATCGAACGTCGTTCGACACTTTGGATTACGCTTCAGGGAAAATCAATCACGGAAGCAAAGCGATGCTCGTCGGCGTAGGCGAAGCCATTAGAGATTTGAAACCAGAATTTAACGGCGAATTGCCGAGCTTTGTAAATCGCGCCGAAGTTTTTTGCGGCGGTTGTTTGGTTTTGGAAGGCGAAAGCTATTCTAATAATGAAAACCTTGCTGAACAAGTTGCTAAATCAGGGAAATTTGACGATTGGCAAATTGTTGTCCTTCACGATTCGGCTGAATTTGCCCGTTCAACCGATAAGTTTCTGTGGGCGACTTGGACACGGTTTAATCCTTCGACCGATATTTTCGCCCAAGACGTTTCCGTCAAAAATAATCATATCGTTTACCGTGCGCCGATTGTGATTGATGCCAGAATGAAACCTTGGTATCCGAAGGAAGTCGAGCCGCGCGATGATATTGTAAAATTGGTTGACGAACGCTGGCGCGAGTATTTTCCGAAGAAATAAATTTCCTGCAAAGCCAAAGCGCAGTTTTGCAAAGAAGATGAAAACATTCTGCGCGTTCCGCCGAAGATTGCCGTGCTGAATCTTTCGGCTGAAAGTTAAATGATAAAAATTATAAAAATTGTTTCGATTTTATTTTTTATTGGTTTAGTGTGTCTTGCCTATTCATATTTTATCGAACCAAGTCGTCTCGTTGTCAACAAGACGGAACTTAAAATAAAAAATTGGAATTCTTCTTTTAACGGGTTAAAAATTGTAGCAATTTCTGATATTCACGGCGGCTCAAACAATGTCACCGAAGAGAAACTTCGCCTAATCGTTAAAACGACAAATGAACAAAACGCTGACTTAATTGTGCTTTTGGGCGATTACGTTTCGCAGCAAACTTTCGACAATGCGAAGATTAAAATGCCGGTCGCGACCATTGCCGACAACTTGAAAGGCTTTCAGACAAAATATGGAGTTTTCGTCGTTTTGGGCAATCACGACGGTTGGTATAACGATGCGGAAGTAGCAGCGGAATTTAGCCGCGTCGGTTATAAAGTTTTAGAAAATGAAGTTGCGATTATCGAAAAAGAAGGACAAAAGTTACGTATTTTAGGCTTAAAAGATCATGTGAAAGTTAAAGATTGGGGTAAAGAGGTGAAAGAAGCTTTAGAAAACAGAGAACAAACAGGTAATATAATCGTCCTCGAACACAGTCCTGATTATTTGTGGCCAATCTCTAGCAATGCGCCCAATCCAAATGATATAAAGCTATTTATTCACGGACACACGCACGGCGGACAAGTTTGGCTTCCGATTATCGGCTCGCCGTTTGTGCCTTCAAATTACGGACAGAGATACGCTTTCGGTCATATCAAGGAGAATAATTATGATATGTTCATTACAACCGGCATCGGAACAAGTATATTGCCATTCCGGTTTCTTGTTCCGCCGGAGATTGCCGTTTTAACAATTTCCGCAGAATAGGTTAGATTTTTATTTGTAGAGAGGTCGAATAAATTAAATTTAAACTGAAATGAAACCATCCCGCTTCGCGTGGACACAGATAAACACAGATAAAATCAATTAAAAATCCGTGTAAGTCTGTGTCCATCTGTGGCTTCAAACTACCGTTTAATTTTGTCTAACTACCTAATTCTACTTTGTCAGATTAAAAATCCAGACCGGCTAACAGCTCTCAGCTAACGGCTGAGAGCTAAAAAATTAGTTAAAATAGCTAATAGCTGTCAGCTTTTAGCCACCAGCTAGTCGCTTTTTTCAAGTTTTAATTTAATCTGTCAAAGTAGAACTAAGAAAATATTTGTTGCAGATTAAATGCTGAATTTATTTCATAATTTTTTCACCTTCTCAAAATCGCCGTCATTTATCGCCGGAGTTAAACCTAAAATTTTACACATCAAATTATAAATGTGAATGTTTTCAAACGGCTCGATTAACGCGCCTTTTTTGAATGCCGCGCCGTGTGCAATAAATGTCGCCCGCATTGATTCGAGCCTGTTATCGTAGCCGTGTGCGCCGCGCAAACCTCTCAATTCATCGCGCTCGCGCCATTCGCCGAATCGTTTACGATTTGTCAAAACCCAACCTTCTTCTGCCGAGCAAATAATCGGGGCAATTCGCGGGCTGGCTCGGTAATGAAATCGTTCGGGAATCTCCGATTTTAGCCAGCACGTCGCGTGTGTAATTTGGCTTTGTAGGGCTTTGATAATATACGTCTCCTCGTTCGCTTTCGGAAAAATCTGAACAATCTCGCCCGTCCACAAAATTCGCTCGGTTTTATCGAAATCGAAAATATCGTCTAAGAAAACAGAATTGTTCCGGTCAACGGCTGCCATTCCGTGGTCGGAAACAATGATTAAATTCACTTGCTCGAAAATTTTTCTCGTCTTCAAACCGTCAACCAGGCGTTTTATATTATCGTCCACTTCCAAAACCGCGTAACGAGTTTCTTCCGCATCGGGCGAAAATTCGTGTCCCGCGTCGTCCACATCGCTAAAATACAAAGTCAACATCGTCGGGCGTTTTTCGATTGGCAAATCGAGCCACGACAAAATTTTATCAACCCGCAAATCATTCGGGGCTTTTCCGTTGTATTCCTTAAAAAATGTCGGACGCAAATCTTGAAGGTCGGTTTCCGTTCCGGGGAAAAAATACGAAGCGGCAATTTGATTCTGCTTTTCCGCCGTCGCCCAAATCGGTTCGCCCAGCCACCAGCGCGGTTTCTGCACTTCGGCGCGTTTGTCGAGACCGAATACCGCGCCGAAATCGTAAATGTTGTTCTCAATAATTCCGTGATGCTCAGGATAAAGTCCGGTAGCAATCGTGTAATGATTCGGAAAAGTCTTGGTCGGAAAAGATGGAATCAGCCATTTTGCCCGCACACCTTTTCGAGCTAATTCATTCAAAGTTTTCGGCTGAAATTTGTCGAGATAATCATACCGAAAACCATCGAGCGATATTAAAATCACCGTCGGCTTAAGGTCTTTGATTGCCTTTTGCGAGAAAACAGTGAATGAAGTCAACAAACAAAGAATTAAAATTATTAAAAACTTTTGCATGTTTTTATCTGTTAAATAAGGCAGATTTATTTTATTGGTGTAGTATAAATTTATATACTCTCTAACCATTTAATACAGCGAGAAGTTGATTTAATAAATTCAGTAATTTTATCTTCGTTAACATCATTAAGAACGCCATCTCTACGGTATTGATTTGGTCTTCCGTGAGCAATATTTCCTCGTGCATCCCAAAGGTCTTCAATTACTGCGAAATCATTTGGATGTTCTATTTCAAATGAATGAGTATTGTTGGTCATCTTAAGTAAATCAGCACTAAGATGCACAGGTAAATTTACACCACTTAATACTCTATTTATTTTGAATGGAACATCTCCAGCTTTCAAAAACCATAATCTTTCAAAATGAATGTCTCTTGCTTGTTCACAAGCTATTACGGCATCTAAAACTGCACGTCTAAAATCTGATATTGCCGCAAAATATCTAGCATCTAAATTAAGTAAAGCATATAGTGGACTAACTTTTTCCTGCTCTAAATCATTAATAGATTCTTCCCATATAGCTTCATCAATTGGAATTTCATCGCCTGTAACTGTTCTGCCCATAGCATTAGACCAAGGCTTTTCAAGTGGAAAACCATTTTTTAAAATAGCAAAATTGGCTCGCAACAAACTTGCTGTAGTATGGTGTTCCATCCACCATTGTTTTGTTTTGTGACGAATTAATTGAATTAGTTTTGATACAGAACTATGAACAATTTGGTCTTTATTTTCCTCACGACTAAGAAGGTCAATTCTTAAACTATCCATTGGCATAATACTTGGAAATTGTTCAAATTCTTCTTTAACAAATAAATGCATTATTGATTCTCCATTTACATCTTTTTCTAAACTTGGAATAGCCGCTAAGGTTGGAATAATCAAATTGTTATTTGGCTCAATGTTCAAACCTTCAATAAATGGAATACTTTCAACACTAATTGGAGGCATAGGTATAAAATTAGCTTTCCCACTTCGGAAGAAGGGATAAATTCGGATAGTTGTGTCATCAATAATTATTTCTTTTACTTTTATTGGACTTTGACTATCTACATATATCAAAAATGGAAATGTATATAGTAGGGCTGTTCCCATTGGTTTTAGTGAAAATGTTGAATTCATAAAATTTTTGTTTGTTTCTTATATCAATGGTTCGGACAGAATTACGTTGAAATGACCGCGTAATTCCGCAAGTTTTCATATTGCTCGTGATTTTTTATTAAAGTAGAGTCTAAATCTAACTTTGAAATAAATAATTCGAGAAGATGTTCATTGAAAATTCGCTGCTTGATGCTTTTCATCGAAAAAGCCCCAAATTCAGATTTTGAGTGTTCTTCGTGTGCCATTGCCCGCGCCAGATTGACGGCGGCGAACGAGG
>MWVV01001012.1_pt1 | contig 10018 bp, 11 predicted proteins | sample 1047281 | NCBI WGS metagenome assembly MWVV01 (sample SAMN06349986, study PRJNA376086) | soil metagenome | isolation source: PT-2 sample Antarctic (ecotone) soil | place: Antarctica | collected 2015-01-13 | reverse complement strand
CGGTCCTTAAAAGCAGATTGATTACCGCGTAATCCCGGAGGGCTTTTCCTTCCAAGAAAACAAGTAGCTCCCGGCTCTGCTCCGGCGTGAGAGATTGCTTCTTAAATTGCTGCTTTCTCTTTGGGCTCTTGATCCCTTTGGCTACATTCGGGTAAAACTTGTTAGCTTCGGTCCATTCGTAGAAACGTCTGACGGAGGTAATGTAAGAGCCTACGGTAAGGCTGCTCATCCCGGAGGCTAGGAGATCCTCTTTATAAATTAAAAGCTCCGCTCTGGTTATTTCGGAGAGATTGTAGCCTTTTGATATTACCCAGTTGAAATACTGCCGGAGAGTCCTTCTGTAAAGGTCCTTTGAGCTTTTCTTTACGTCTTGTGAAGCTAAGAAACGCTCTAGGAGCTCATCTATTCTTTGAGCCGGAAGAGCCTGTATTTCGGCTTTATTTCTGGTTTGTAGAGCGGTTTCCATTAGTATTGTTTACTTATTTTTATCTAATAGTAATCATTTATTACTTGTGTTACTGACATTACTCTTATTGACTGGATAATGCAAGTCTTTTTAGTTTTTTGGGAAAGACAAAAGCCGTGAGTTTTAACGCTCACGGCTTTACCTTTTTTACATCTCATTGTCATCAAGAAATTGCTCGATTTCGTCGTAATTTTCCGCAAGCCTACCTAACTCTAACTTGTGTTCGTTCTCTTCGTCTAAAGCTTCGTTCCAAAGGTTATCATCGCGGATTGCGAGAATGTTATCTCTGACTAGGTTTGCCAGAACATTTGGCTCAAGCGCGTCTAATTCCCAACTGTTTTCACCGTATTTAATAACGTAATCACGGGCGCGTGAATCGGACAATTTAGCGAAATTCGGCGGTGGTTGGTATTCGTCAACCTGGTTCATATTCAAAGCGAGACGGATAAACTTAGGCTCGCCTGTTTTTGATAAAAAACCAACCCGCTCAGTTATGTCTCGACTCATATCAATACCGCTCGGATCGTGGTCTCCGAAGTGCAAAATAAATGGAGTTTGCCCGTTTTGAATGTGCCGACTATACCGCCGATAGCCAGCCTCAAACATTTCTGACAGTGAAGCATAGCCGCGACAACTTAAAAAAGGAACTTCCAATTCGTTGCAGACTCTTTCAAATACTCCGACCAGCGCGTCTTTTTCAATCCAGACTTCCGGGCGGTAATCCTGGCTTGCCCACTTATCTATTCTAAACCACTCACGCGCAGATTCCAGAAAGCTTTCCGTCGCGTTCCAAGTGGGAAGCCGTCTTAAATACCGTGTCCGGTCAACAATGAAATCCCAATCAACAAGCCCGGCAAGCCGCGCATCGTTCAAAAGTAGTTGTATTTTGTTGTAGGACTTGTCGCTGTTTTCGATTTCGTTGGCGGCAACGAGTTTGTAATAAACTTGACGGACCGTCATATCATATCCGGCTGCGTGATAGCGTTCTAAAATAACGTTGCACTTGTTAATCAAGGCTAGGGTGTTTTGTCGAAATTCTTTTTCCTGAAAGCAGATTTTAGCCATAATTTTAGGGGTTTTTTCTTTTTTCTTCTTCTCTTTCTTGGGGGGGAAACTGAGCCTAAAGCGAAGTTTTTCCCTCTAATAGATTTCTAATGAAATCTAATTAGATCTAACAAAAAAAAGACAAGGGTTAAGTCCTTTTGAATCAAGGATAAGGAGAAGTGCTACTGCAATTACTTACATACTCACTGCAATTACTTACATACTCACTGCAATTACTTACATAGTTTGAGCCGTTTTACTGCAATTACTTACATAGCTACTCCCAGCGTTTATTTAATTGAAAAATAATCTTAGGTTTGCCTGTTATTCCCGGAGTTATTTTATAACCTGCAAGGATCCCGATCCCTTTAGCGGTTTCTATTGCTTTATCAAAATACTTAGTGATAAGAGAACGTCTCCCTTGCTTTACGTAATCTCCGGCTATGATTCTGTATAGTTTTTCCTGGTAGATTTCCGTCTTAAAATCCTTTGGTCTGCCTGAGTGCGCTCTGGCTAAATACTCAACTAGCTTAATAGCTATATCGGAGACGTTAGTACCTCCATAAGCCTCTATCATCCGTTTAGTTATATCTATAGGGAGTTCTATGTACTTGCTTTCTATCTGGTCTATAAAAATAGGATGTAATCGAACTTCTATCTCCCTTTTTTCGTCTATAGCTTCTCCGTTTAAGAAATCTCTGTAGCCTCCAGTGTTAATTTTTAAGAGGCTGTCAAAAGACTCTATAAAATACTCTCTGGTCTTTCCATTACCTAAATCTACCGTCCGTGTGTACCGGATAAGAGCCTTTTTATCCGGATTATCAGCAAGATCGCAAACCATTCTAGCTACTTCGTTTCTAATACTTCCGGAAATATCTCTACCTCCGTTATATTCTTTAGCTAGTTCATAAAAAGAAAATCCGATCTTAGGACTTTTTAGTTGTAAGTCTCCGTCCTTTGTAGAAATACAAGCTAACTCCGCTCCTTTATTTCCTGCGTAGTAATTACCTAATTTACTGTCTTTAGTTTGGCTCTTTTCGTGAAGAAGTTTAGAAAGTGCCAAAAGAAGTTTATACTCTCCTTTACTTAGGCTTATGCCCTCTCCCTTTCGATTTACAAGTTCTATATTAGCTCCCTCATTCGTAATTTTTTCCTGAGTACTTGCCTCTAACATATCAAACAAAGGTAATACAGCCTCTGAGTCAGTTGGTTTAAGTATCTGGTCCGTAAGATGCCCGGAGCGTCTGAATTTTCCTTTGCGCGTAGTCTCCGGGATTTCCAGAGGAGTAAATGCCGGAGCGATCTCCTCCGGTAATTCCGGGATATAAATATCTATGTCTGGGATTGTTCTATCTGATCTACTCATTGGTTAAATAGCTAAGTAATCTCTCCGGACTTTCTCGTAAAAGTCTTGATCTACGTCTATTTCCTCCGGATCGGGAAAAACAAAGAACTTGGTAAAAATCGGGTTTTTATTATCCTCCGGGAACATCTCCAGCATTTTTCTTTTGCTGTATTTTGGTGTTATGGATCGGTCTTTGTTTATGTCCTCCAAAATGCCGTTTATCATTTCTTTATAAGGACTTGGCTTAAAATCATTCTCTTCCATAAAGTCCGTCATAGCTTGAGCGATTGCTTTTGTCTGGCTAATTGCCGTTTCCGCCTGCGTTTTCCAGATGTCTAAAATGCCTTCAAGAGTAATAGCTCCGGAAGGATTTTCTTTAGATTTACGGTTTCTAGGTTTGTCTGTGGCAAACCTTATAAAACCGTCCTCTTTATCTCTTTCTGTCTCGGCAAAAATATAAGGTGCTTTTAGCAAATTATTTTCGATAAGCTTATGTTTTAGCTTTTTGTCTTTTATTTCGTAAAGGAGCCCGTTTAGCATATTCTCAGAGTTAAGATAACTCTCCCAGAGTAAAGCGTATCCGGTTACATAGGCTATAGATTCTCGGTAACTTAATTGGTACTGTTTTAGTAAATAAAGCGCGTGTCTTATCACTCTGTCTGCGCTTATGGTTTTATTATATAAACGTATCTCTTGAGGAGTTTTTAGACTGTCAATGAGTTCCTGAGCTTCGCTATCTGAAAACAAGCCTTTACTGTTTGTCTGGAGTAAAGCGTAATGCTCCGCTATAAGCTTTATCTTATTCTTTGCGGAGCCATTCTTAATACTTTTTGAAATGTCTTTTTTACTCATCTCGTTTCAATGTACTTTCGATAGCCTGTAGCCTCTCTTCCAGATCGGTAACTTCGATAGCCTTTAATATGCTGTTTAGTATGTATGTTTCCTTTTGGACTTTTGCCTCTGTAATCTCTCCGCTCTGGTATTTTTTATATACCCGGAGGAGTAATCTCTTTACGTCTTTAGCTTCTATTTCTCTGGTAGTGTCTAGCATATTTTTAGGCTGCTTTTAGTTTTATTCTGATCGGCGGCGCGGTTAGCTCCTCTATGATCTGTTTATCCATTCGCTCTTCAGCTATCTCTTGAGAACTTCTAAACTGAGGCTCCGTGTATTCGTCTCTAATAAAGGTTAGATACTTTAGCTGGAGGTCCAGGAGCTTATCTGTCGGCACGTCTGAGAGGTTCCGGCTTTCTATTTCCTTTTGAAGTTTTGAGAGCGTGCCTCCGAAGGTTTTTAGCCTGTGTTCTTTCAAGAGATAAAACTTTTCGTAGAGAGCCTCTAACTCAAGAGCCTTGCGGTTGGCTATCTCATCCTGGAGCTCCCGGCTCCAATCTACGAGCGTCTGTTTAGCTTTGCCTAACTCTTTGGCTATTTTGTCGAAAGAATAGCCTTGAGCCCGGAGCTCGATAAACTTTTCTTTTACGTCAATACTTTCCATAAATTTAATAAAAAGACTGTTTTGAGGCATCTATTACAAAAGAGTAAGGAGCGTTAATTTTATCCGCGATAGAGCCAAAATCCGGTTTTAATCTTGAGGTATCCCAAAGCTCAAAGTATTGAGAAACGGCTCTCTTAATAGCTGTTTCCTTATAACCTTCGGGGAGGTAAAAACTTGAGGGATTTACATCCAGTAAATCTTTATACTTTTCTCCGTTCCGGAGCCTCTCCTTTAGAAAACGCTCATATCTAAATTGCATAGCCTTAGTAAAGGTTTCCTCTACCTGCTCGTAGGCTTCTGCCTGAGCCTGTTTCTTGGTAACTATCTTTTTCCCTTCGGACGGTACAGTTTCGCCTTTCAGAGCGTCCCAGTAGCCGTATATATGAGTTATTCCGGTTATGTCCTGGAGTTGTTTCGCGGAGGTTATTTCTATTTTCTCCTGCTCTTCGACGAGTCTTACAAAAATCTCGTGGGTAAAGTTTTCGTTTGGGGAGATTTCGGTAAATAAATCCTGCCAAGTTTCTGTTTCTGGTGCGGAGTCTATAAAGGCTTGGTATGTTTTTTCGTAAAGGGCTTCGCTTACCTCTTTAGTAAAAATAAGAGTTTCCATTTGTCCGGACTCTTTCAGCGCGTCCATAATTCCGGCGAGTTCGCTTGCCGGGATCGGTTGCCCTGAGCCGAATCTTTGAGGGATGTTTGCTAGTATATGCCCGGAGCGAGCGTTAAGAACTTTTAACGCATAAGGTTTTATGAAGTCCTCCGTCTCCGGATCACAGAAATACTCCCTTATTATTTCCATAACAACTTTCTCAAAGATACTGGTGTTTTGTGCTGCTTCGTTCATACTGCTTTTTCTACTTCTGTAATGTAATGTTTATGGAAGTTCAGCCTATTTACTGTTTACTTGCGCCTCTCCGATAAACTCCCGGAGAGCCTTTTCTGTAATCAATATCGGTCTGCCTATCCGTTTCCCTCTGAGTTTTCCCTGTTTGATATACGCTCTTACGGTCTGAGGCGTAATGTTCAAAAGTCCGGCTGTTTCGGTTACGGTATAAAACTTAATGTTTTCTATTGTCGTTGGCATCGCGTTTATTTAGCCGGAGCCTGTTTGATCGCTCCGTTTTTCTTTTCGTACTTGGTTAAATAATCCTCCAAAGCCTGAGCTACTACGTCTTTGATAAGGAGCCGATCCCAGTAAGCAATAGATTTTAGTTTTTCTAACTGCTCCTCATTTACGATAAAAGTTGCTCTGGTCTCGCTCTGTTTGGTTCCCTCCTGAGAGGTTTTAGTAATCTCTTTTTCGGCGGTCTTTGGTCTGCCTGTCTTTTTCGGCTCCTCCGGCGTTTCTCCTAATAAAGAGTTTAATCCTCCGGTAAAGTTTTTCTTACTCATATTATTTTGTTTACTCTAATTACTCGGTAACTAAAGATTATCTCCTTTCTTTTATAATCTCCTTACAAAGGGCTAAGTAATCCTCCGCTCCGTAACTCTTTGGCTGGTATCTGAATATATCGAGCCCGGCTGTCGGAGCCTCCGCTAAGGCTATGTTATCCCTTATCTTTGTCTTAAAAACCTTGTCCTTAAAATGCGCTTCTATCGTTTCGCTGACGTTTCGGTTTAATACTTTCCGGCTATCGTACTGAGTGATAAATACTCCTCCGATCCGCAAATCTTTGTTTAGCCGTTTCTGTATCTTTTCTATTACCTCTACAAGTTTGCTTAATCCCTGCATAGCCAAGTACTGAGCTTGGAGCGGTATAAATACCTCTTTTGAGGCTGTCAGAGCGTTTACCGTAAGGAGTCCTAAAGACGGTGGGCTGTCTATAAAAATGTAATCGTAATTATTTTGGAGCGGTTCCAGTAGCTCCCGGAGTATATATTCTCTTCCGGTCTCTGAGGAGAGTTCTATTTCGGCTCCGGAGAGGTCAAGGGTAGAAGGTATAAGATCAAGTCCTTTTTTTATCGGTAAAGGCTCAAGAGCGTACTCTCCTCTGATCGCTCCGTAAATGGTATGCTCCGGCTCCGTTATGCCTAAACTCTGGCTAAGGTTTGCTTGCGGATCCAAATCTACAAGTAATACCCGTTTGCCAAGAGAGGAAAGTCCGGCTCCGATATTCAGAGCGGAAGTGGTTTTACCTACTCCTCCCTTATGATTGCTGATTGTAATCGTATTACTCATATTACCCTGTTTACTAAAAGTGATTAGCCGTTTGCGCTTTTTCTTTTATTAGTCCGGTCCATTTATCAAAAGCTAAAAGAGCCGTTTGGTTTACTTCTCCCTCCCGGTTTTTGAGAGCCTTTATTTCTAAATCTACTTCTCGTTGCTTAGAGTAGCTGGCTCCTCCTGAGTCCTCATCTTTTTCCCGGCTCTCGTTGTAAACCGATAGGACCGTGTTAGCGTCCTCTTCCAGGTTTCCAGCCTCTTTCAAGTTTTCTAAACTTGGCTTTTTTACTACTCCGGTTAAAGTCGAGCGGTTAAGCTGCGCTCCGAGTATGAGCGGTAAGTTATTCTCTTTAGCGATCTGTAAAACTTGGTCCGATATATGAGCTATCTCCGTCCTTTTATCTTGCGTCCTCCGCTCTGTCCTCATCCGTTGAATGTAATCAATAAAAACGGCTCCGATCTTTTCTCTCCGGGTTAGGTAAGCGATAAGAGAGGCGAGCTCCTCTACCGAATAATTACGATCTATAACCGTGATTAGTCCGGAGTCCGTGTAATGCCTAAACATCTCCTTACCTTTTTCTATCGTCTCTATGTCCGTTCTTTTTGCTTTGATATAAGCTTTTATAAACTCGTAGTTAGTCGGTCTGGCAAGAGCGGTAAAAGAGCCGTAATGCTGGCTTAAATCTTCGCCTATGAAACGGTTTAGAAGTTTGACGGAGAGATTTTTCAGAGGCTCCTCATAAGTGAAAAAGTAAAACTTGTAATCCTCCGCTCCGTAAAATTTACTCATCTCCAGGAGGAGATTAAACATAAACGTAGTTTTGCCGTGTGAAGGTCGCCCGGCTATGAGCGTGATCGCTCCCGGCGTAAAGCCTGCGAACTTATCCAGAGATTTATAGCCCGTCTTAAATGCCGGAGCCGTTTCCGCTATCTGGCTGAATATGTCCTCTGAGGTTAAGGTTACTGGCAACAAGTCTTTGCCGGAGTCGGTCTTTATGTTTTTGAGGCTTGCCTCCAGCGTGGTAAAAGCCTCTTTTAGTTTCCCCTGCTCCCGGAGCTCGGTTACATTGTCCAGGAGTTTTGAGAGTAATCTGTCCTTTCTCTCTTGATCGGCTTTATAGCGGAGCTTCTCCTCTGTCGCTTTGAGGCTCTCCTCCGTGATGCCTAAATCCTTTACCGCGTCCAGCGTGGTAAATAGCTTTGTAAATCGGTCTCTATCGGTAGGCTCCCGGAGATTTGAGGCGATTGTTACCGCTTCAGATAAAAGCCCGTCTATGTCCTCAGCGTCCAGAGAGCCTTTAGTCTCTTCCGTTTTACCGTAATGCTGTAGTAGCGTCTGGAGCCGAAACTCGTAGGGAGGCTGGCTTGCCTGGTTGTTTGAGAGCCGGTTTAGATCGTCCGTCTGTATTGTGTAAACTCTTGCCTCCGTCGCAGAGTCCAAAAGGTCAAGGGCTTTTAATATCTCCTCTTGAGCGTCCTCAGAAACGTAATAAACGTAAATTTTATCTAACTCTCCGGCTATTACATTTTCAATTTTCAGCACATCTCCGGGCTTTGAGAGCGTGATAGTTTCTCCGCTATTCCGAATACCTTCTACTCTGATAAAATCCGTTTTTGCCTGAGTCGGTTTCTGCTTGGTTTTGCTTTGGTGGCGGTCTCCGTAACCTTGCTCATATAGTCTCCGGCTGGCTAGACTGTAATCTTTGTTACACTCTAAAAACGTATAAACTCCGGTTGGATTGTAGCCCTTGTTCGTATCAAATTCGGTAGAAGTGCTAAAGACATAAAAGACTTTGAGCCCGGTATGGAAATTCGCGGAGGTTTTGCTGTCGGTGCTTCCCGGTCTTAAAAAGTAAATCCGCTCTCCGCTCCTTCTTACTTGCCTCCAGCCGTGATTTTCTAACAGTCCGGTAATATCCGCTTTCTGGTTATAATCCTCAAACGGAGAGAGCCCGGATGTCGCATAAAGAGGAGGTTTGCTGCTTCCGGTTTGTTTCGGTTCCGGCTCCGTAACCTCGTTAAAACTTCTGGCAAGCGTGAAAAATATCTCTCTCTCCTCTGGCGTGATCGTCGGTATCCGGAGAGCGTCTCCCTGTATAAATTCGTAACCGGGTGTAGGATCGGCTATGGCGTAGCCTCCCTCTCCTCTGGTTTCAAGTAATACTTTTACTTTGTCGTGTGCGGATTGCTTTTGAGCTTTCTCTTCGGGTTCTCCTTTTGCTATTGCGTGTTTGTAAGTTTCCGCTTTCTCTTCCGGAGTGGTCGGTCTGTTGGCTAGTTTTAAGTTTCCCTCTATTTTTTGGCTCCGGTAGTAGATATGATAGCCTCCGCTTTTAGTCTTAGCGATAACTAAACTCTTTGCCGTTTGCTCCGGGAGATGTTCATCTATGAGGCTTTTTAATTCGGTCCAAAGGCTCCCGGTAAGATCGTATTTACAATCTACGTCTATTACTTCCAGATTACCGGAAACGGCTCCGCAAATTATCCCTAAACCTCTCGCATCTCCTCCCTTAAAAGCTGCCTCTGCTTGGCTTTCCGTGAGCCTTACGGCTTGTAGGCGCGTCCAAGTTGTAATAGCTGGATGTTTATCCGCTTTGGTCGGTAATACCGATAGCCCGGCGTTTAAGTATTGTTTTGCCTTATCTAGTAAGCTCATATTACTTTGTTTACTCTGGTTACTAACTTACAGTCTGATTAAATTAAATTCCGTCTCAGGATGCGTTCGGAGCCATAACTCCCGGATGATACATACTTGAACATAATTACAGGTATAGCTTTCTAATATTTCTCTGTTTAGTTTCAAGACAAAGTAAAAAAGCGGTACGTCTTTGCCTGTCCAGTCCATTTCTATCTCTCCTCTGTCGGTGTGCGTTTCGGTGTAATCGTTGAGCCTGTCTTTGAGAGTTCCCTCTGTTATATCTCCTTTTTCGTGTCTGTAAATCCCCTCTGCTAAATCTATCTCCGCTTCGTAGGCTCTTACGGTTGGCATATTCAGCATTAAAGATAATCCAAGTTTTTCGAGCTTCTCACTCATTCCGGCAAGGTATTTAATAACTCTTTGCCCGGTCTCGTTATTAAGATCAAAAACATCTACCGGAGCCTTCGCGCTTACTATTTCCTCTTTTTTCGGAGCCTCCCGTACGGTAATCGTTTTAGTAAAGACTACCTTTTTTCTCTTTCGTAAATCGGTGGCTAGTAAGCTCATATTCTTTTGTTTACTATGTTTACTCAGTAAAGACTGTCTAGCAGCTCCTCCGGCGCGTTTTTTATCCTCTGCTCTTCTTTGATCGTTGCCGTGTAGATTTGCGTAGTAGCCGGGTTAGCGTGTCTTAAAACTCCCTGAGCATCTTCTAAACGCCCTCCGGCTCTCAAGATGTTTACGGCTGTCGTATGCCGGAGGCTATGAGCTGTAAAATCTCTTCCGTCGAGTCCAATAGCCTTTAATCCTTCTTTGGCTATGTAGCTGATTGTCCGTGTTGTAAGCCTGTCTCCGCTAGAGTTAT
>MWVV01001011.1_pt1 | contig 10019 bp, 8 predicted proteins | sample 1047281 | NCBI WGS metagenome assembly MWVV01 (sample SAMN06349986, study PRJNA376086) | soil metagenome | isolation source: PT-2 sample Antarctic (ecotone) soil | place: Antarctica | collected 2015-01-13 | reverse complement strand
ACAAAAGGCGCGCGCGAAGGCTGCAAAGGACAGGAGCAGCCGCGCTGCTGCTGCGGACACACGATGGAAAAAGCATCAAGCTAAAACATCAAAACGGACGCGGCAATATATTTCAACTGCCGCGTCCTTTTTTAGAAAATAGAAGAAATAATGAAACTTGCGAGAAAACAAATTGAGTTTGAGAAGCCAATTATGCCGCGCTCGTCGCTGAAAATCGGCGAAGTATCGCAATTGTCGGGAATTGGCATCGAGGCTTTGCGGTTTTACGAAAGGAGCGGACTCTTAGGAAAACCGGTTCGCTCGCCCGTCGGTTACCGTCTTTACGATGAAGGCGTGTTGGAACGTCTGGCTTTTATTAAAAAGGCGCAGACGCTCGGTTTTTCGCTTGAAGAAATTGGACGCATTATCAAGGACGCGCGTAACGGCGCGAGTCCGTGCGACGATGTGCGGGAAATTGTCCGTCGGCGTCTCGCCGAACTCGACGAGCGGATGAGGGAGATGCGGCGTTACCGAAAAGAGCTGGCGCAGACGCTCGAAGAATGGGATAAAGTCGGGCGCGCGCCCGGACATATTTGCGGTTTGATTGAATCGACGGAAATCGAAAGTCCGCCGCCCGCGCCGCGGCAAATCGCGCCGAAAAGTCGGCGGAAATGAAACAAAAGATTTTTTTGAGAAATAGTGCTTGACTCTTTACTCGACTACAAGGTTTATACTTCTCTTATGCTCTTCTAATGGAGCGATTTGGAAACGGAGAAGTTAAAAACTATGAATCGAGCGGAAATCAATTTCGGAAGCGAATCGGCGACGGGTCAAACCGCCGATTTCGTCGAACAGGCAACTGTGTCTTCCGGCGGATGCTGCTGCGGGAGCGGCGGCAATTTTACAAATATCAACCGAACCAGAAAGGAAAAAACAATGACAAATTCAGAAAATGAAACGAAAACAACGAGCGTCGTCGCGCCGGAAATCGTCTGCGGCGGCTGCGCGAGTTCGATTAAAAAAGCATTGGGGAAAGTCGCTGGCATATCCGACGTAGACGTGGACGTTGCGAGCAAAAAAGTTACGGTCAAGCACGGCGCGGCGGTTTCGCGCGACCAAATCGTCGCGGCTTTAGACAACGCCGGATATTCCGCAGCGTAAAGAAAAATTCGCGCGGCGATAACAAGGAGCGATTTAACGAATGCGCTCGCGGTTTCCCGCGCTGCGAATAAAGTCGCAGAAGGTTTAGCGCGGAGAACCGCGAGCGAGCAAAAAGAGTAAGGAGGGATTATGGCGGTTTCGATACAAGTTAAAGACCCGGTTTGCGGAATGACGATTGACGCTGGAAGCGCGGCGGGCGCGAGCGAGTATCAAGGCGAAAATTATTACTTTTGCTCGCCGTCTTGCAAAGAAAAGTTCGACGCCAATCCGTCGCAGTTTGCCGCCGCCGAAGGAAAGACGCTAACTTCCGCCGCAATCGCTTCAAACGGCACCGCGGCGAGCGAATCGCTGAAAAATGCGGACGTTATGAGCGGGCGGCGCAATGACCACTCGACGCCGAGCGGCGCGGGCGAGCGCGTCGACTTGCCGATAACGGGAATGACGTGCGCGGCGTGCGCCAACCGCATTGAAAAGCAACTCAACAAACAAGCGGGCGTCGCGTCGGCTTCGGTCAATTTTGCGACCGCGCGGGCGACGGTCAATTACGACCCGGAAAAAACCGGAATCGGCAAATTAATCGATGTCGTCAAAGATACTGGCTACGACACTGCCGGAACGCAGAAAATCGAATTCGTCGTTGACGATTCGATGCGTCCGTCGGGTTCGAGCGTTCCGATTGAAAAACACATTTCTCGATTGCCCGGAATCGTTAAAGCGAATTTTAATCTGGCGACAATGACCATCAACGTCGAATATCTGCCGAACGCGGCGGATGTCAAAGCGATTCGCGCGGGCATCGAAGATTTCGGCTACAAAGTCCGCGAAGTTTCGGGAAGCGGCGAGTCGGCGGAAGATTCTTTGCAAGCCGCGCACGCTGCCGAATACAAGGAGCTGAAAACAAAATTCTGGATTGCCGCCGTTTTATCTTTGCCCGTTCTTGTAATTGCGATGTCGCACGGGCGCGTCCGGCTTTTTAATTTCGCGGGCGTAAATTGGCTTCAATTAATTTTAACGATACCAGTCGTTTTTTACTGCGGCTGGCAGTTTTATCTGGGCGCGTGGGCGGCGTTCCGGCATCGCGCCGCCGATATGAACACCCTTATTGCTACGGGCACGGGCGCGGCTTTTATTTATTCGATTGCGGCAACGATTTATCCTTCATTTTTCGCTGCGGCGAATCAGACGGCGATGCCCGGAATGGAAGGAATGACAGGTGTCCCGGTTTATTTCGAGGCGGCAAGCGTCATCATCGCTTTGATTCTTTTGGGCAGAATGCTTGAATCGCGCGCGAAAGGTCAGACCGGAGCGGCGATTCGCAAACTCGTCGGATTGCAGGCGAAAACCGCGCGTGTTATCCGCGACGGCAGGGAAATTGAAATCGAAACCGAAGCGGTCGTGCCGGGCGATATTGTGCAGGTTCGTCCGGGCGAAAAAATTCCGGTGGACGGCATTTTAATCGAAGGCTCGTCGGCGATTGACGAATCGATGCTGACCGGGGAGAGTCTGCCGGTCGAAAAGAAAACGGGCGACGAGATTTTCGGCGCGACGATAAATAAAACCGGCGCGTTTTCTTTTAAAGCAACAAAGGTTGGCAAAGACACCGCGTTGCAGCAAATCGTTCGGCTTGTGCAAGACGCGCAAGGCTCGAAGCCGCCGATTGCCAAGCTCGCCGACACGATTAGCGGCATTTTTACGCCGATTGTCATCTGCCTTGCGATTCTCGCGTTCGTCATCTGGTTTGTCGCCGCGCCGGTCGATACGCGCTTTATTTTTGCGCTCGTCAGTTTCGTTTCCGTGTTGATTATCGCCTGCCCGTGCGCTTTGGGTTTGGCGACGCCGACGGCGATTATGGTCGGGACGGGAAAGGGCGCGGAAAACGGAATTTTAATTAAAGGCGGCGCGAGTCTTGAGACAGCGCACAAGTTAAATACGATTGTTCTCGATAAAACCGGCACGATAACGCGCGGCGAGCCGAGTTTGACGGATGTTGTAACGGCAAACGATTTCAACGAAAATGAGTTTTTGCAAATCGTCGCGGCGGCGGAAAAACAGAGCGAACATCCGCTGGCGGCGGCAATCGTGCGCGGCGCTGAAAGTAGAAATTTGACGTTTGAAAAGGTCGAGAATTTCAACGCGCTCGAAGGTCGCGGAATTGAGGCGCGCATTTCGGGCAAAGATTTACTGCTCGGAAATTTGCGCCTGATGAATGAAAGAAAGATTTCATTAAACGGCGCGGAAATCACGGTTGATAAATTAGCCGGTGAAGGAAAAACGCCGATGTTCGCGGCGATTGACAACAAGTTTGCGGGCGTTGTCGCCGTCGCCGACACGATAAAGCCCGAATCGAAAGACGCGATTGCATCGCTCCAAAACTTAGGTCTCGAAGTCGTGATGATGACCGGCGATAACAAAAGAACGGCGGAAGCGGTCGCCGCGCAGGTCGGGATAAAAAGAGTTCTTGCTGAAGTTCTGCCCGAAGGAAAATCCGGCGAGATAAAGCGACTGCAAGCGGAAAAGAAACTCGTCGGAATGGTCGGCGACGGCATCAACGACGCGCCCGCGCTCGCGCAAGCCGATGTCGGCATTGCCATCGGAACGGGAACGGACGTGGCGATTGAAGCGAGCGACATTACTTTAATCAAAGGCGATTTGCGCGGCGTCGTCACGGCGATTGCTTTATCGAAGGCGACAATCCGCTCGGTCAAACAAAATCTGTTCTGGGCGTTTGTCTATAACGTCATCGGCATTCCCGTCGCGGCGGGCGTTTTGTATCCGTTCTTCGGCATTCTGCTCTCGCCGGTTTTGGCGAGCGCGGCGATGAGTTTGTCGTCCGTCTCGGTTGTGGCAAACAGCCTGCGGCTTCGTTCCTTCAAATCGCCGGAAGGCGCGCGGTTAAAGAGGTAAAATATATGGACACGACGGAAATTATTGTTGTTATCGGCGGCGCGGCATTAATCGCCTTAACCTTATGGTATTTCTTCGGCGAACGCGAAGCCGCCGCCGCGACGGTCGGAAGCAGCGGAATGCAGGAAATAAAAGTAACGGTCAAAGGCGGTTACTTGCCCGATGTCATTGTCGTCAAAAAAGACGTTCCGGTCAGACTTAATTTTTACCGCGACGAAACTTCGTCGTGCAGCGAGCAAGTTGTTTTCGGCGATTTCGGAATCGCCCGTGATTTGCCCGCCTCTAAAACGACGCCGATTGAATTTACGCCCGACAAAAGCGGCGAATTCATTTTCGCCTGCGGAATGAATATGCTGCGCGGAAAATTGATTGTCCAATAAGACAAAAGTTAATGTAAAAAAATAATAATGTCTGATGGCAAATACATTCCCGCTTTAAGTTTTGATTCGCTGACTGCTCTTTATAACCCGATTGTGCGTTTGACGACACGAGAAGCTACCTTCAAAAATGCTTTAATCGAACAAGCTGCAATTAAGCCGCAACATCGCATTTTAGATTTGGCGTGCGGCACGGGAACGCTGGCGATTTTAATCAAAAAGAAACATCCGCAAACCGAGATAATTGGCATTGACGGCGACGCGAAAATTCTGGCGATTGCTAAAAGAAAAGCAATTAAAGGAGGCGTCACAATTGAATTTGAACAAGGAATGTCGTTTGAACTTCCTTACGCCGACGAATCATTTGATAGTGTGTTTTCGAGTTTGTTTTTTCATCACTTGACGCGGGAAAACAAATTGAAAACACTGCGTGAAGTTTTTCGCGTTTTAAAACCGGGCAGCGAATTGCACATTGCCGATTGGGGCTTGCCCGGAAATTTTCTGATGAAATTCGCATCTCGCGGAATTGAGTTGCTCGACGGCGCGGAAACAACCAGGGATAATTTCAAAGGTTTTTTGTCATCGTTTATCGCGGAAGCGGGCTTTCAGACAATAGAAGAAACGACGCATTTCAACAGTTTGTTCGGCACGATACGCCTTCTGAAGACGAAAAAATAAGGAGATAACTTACGAGTCCAAACGGGCGACGCTCACTCTTGAGATAAGATAGTTTTTGTGAATAAATCGAACGCGAAAATTCTGATTGCCGACGACGACGATTCTCTGCGCCGTGTGTTGGAATTTCAGTTACAGGAAGCAGGTTATACGGTTTTAACGGCGGAAAACGGCGCGCTCGCTTTGGAGATTTTTTCATCCGACGCGGTTGATTGTTTAATAACCGATTGGCGAATGCCGCGAATGTCGGGCGCGGAATTATTGCAGCGCGTTGGGGCGATAAATTCGGAAACGCCGATTATCGTCATCACGGCTTTCGGCGATGTCGAAACGGCGGTGGACGCGATGCGCGGCGGCGCGTTCGATTTCATAACCAAACCGTATAATCGTCAGGCAATTCTTTTAACAATCGAAAAGGCTTTGAAATACGGCGCGGCGCTCGCGGAGAATCGCCGCCTGCGCCGCATTGTTCACGAAGATTTCCGGCTCGAATCTGTCGTCGGCACATCCGAGAAAATGCGGCAGGTTTTTCAGATTGTCGAGCGCGTCGCCAAAACGGACGTAACCGTTTTAATCGAAGGCGAAAGCGGCACGGGAAAAGAACTCATCGCTAAAGGAATTCATTTTTCCGGCGCGCGTCGGGACAAGCCGTTCGTGGCGATAAACTGCGCGGCGATTCCCGAAAACTTAATCGAAGCCGAGCTTTTCGGTTACAAAAAAGGCGCGTTCACGGGCGCGGCGTCGGAATCGAAAGGCAAATTTGAAGAAGCAAATGGCGGCACGCTTTTTCTCGACGAAATCAGTCAGATGCCGCTTGGCTTGCAAACCAGACTTCTTCGGGTTTTGCAGGAACAGGAAATTACTCGTTTGGGCGAGAACGCGCCGCGCAAAATTGATGTGCGAATCATCGCCGCGTCGAATGAAAACTTAAACGAATTGATAAAACAAAACGAGTTTCGTGAAGATTTATATTACCGGCTCGCGGTTGTTCCAATCAAACTTCCCGCTCTGCGCGAGCGGCGCGAAGACATTCCGCTTCTCGTCGAACATTTTCTGCAAAAATCCGCCGCCAGACACGGCATTAAGCCTTTGAAAATCGAGCGCGAAGTTTTCCGAAAATTTCACGATTACGCTTGGATGGGAAACGTCCGCGAACTCGAAAACGTCGTCGAGCGAATGGTCGTCTTGTCCGACGGCGCGAGTTTGTCTTTAACGGACGTTCCCGAAAACATTAAAAATCTTGAATCCTCTTCCGGCAATCTCTGGTTTTCTCTGCCGAACGAGCCGATAAATCTGGAATCGGTCGAAAGCGAGATAATCCGCGAAGCGCTGAATCGTTTCGGCGGCAACCAATCGGAAACTGCGCGGTTTTTGGGCATCACGCGCAGCGCGCTCATTTACCGGATGCAGAAATATAATTCGAGCGGCGAGGATTAACATATAATATCGTTTGATGAAACGCTTTTTGCCGCAACTGACAATCGGTCTGGTCATCGTGCTGATTACGGTCTTGCATTTTCTGACGCCGCTCGACCAAATCGTCTGGCACGAAGTTTACCAGCGTCTCTACTACATTCCGATTATCGCCGCCGCGCTGCTTTACGGCTGGCGCGGCGGATTGTCTGCTTCCATTTTTACAACTCTCATTTACGTTCCGCACATTTTTCTGCACTGGCAGCACGGGCATTTCGATTATTCGATAAATCAATACGCGGAAATCGTCATCTTCAATTTCGTCGGCGGAATAATGGGCGCGCTCGGCGACCGCCTGCGGCAAGCCAGAGAGCGAGCAGAACGCAGCGCCGAAGAACGCCAAAAGGCTTACGACGAGCTGCAAAAAACCTTCGAGCAGCTTCTGCAAGCCGAAAAACTTTCTTCTTTGGGCGAGCTTTCCGCAGGAATCGTCCACGAAGTCCGCAATCCGCTCGCCGCCATTAAAGGCGCGGTCGAAATCCTGGAAGACGAACTCGCTCCCGACAGCCCGCGCCGCGAATTCGCCGATTTAGCGAAAAAGGAAGTCGATAGGTTGGACAAACTCGTCGGCGAATTCCTTCGTTTTGCACGACCGGCAACGCTCGCCGTCGAGCCGAACGATTTGAATAAAATCGTCGAGTCGGTCGCCGCGCTCGTCGAGAACCAAGCCGCGTCGCAATCGGTTTTAATCGAAAAGGATTTGCAAAAGGATTTGCCCGAAGTTTTAATCGACGGCGAGCAAATTAAACAGGTGTTGCTGAATTTAGCTATTAATTCGCTGCAAGCGATGACGAACGGCGGCGGTCAACTCGTTTTCCGAACATTTGAGCGGGAAGAATTTTGCACGGTCGAAGTCGAAGATACAGGCGGCGGAGTTGATGAAAAAGTTTTGCCGAAGATTTTCGACCCGTTTTTTACGACTAAGGAAAAAGGCGTCGGACTCGGACTTTCGGTGGCGCACAAAATCGCCGCACAGCACGGCGGGCGACTGCACGCCGAAAGCAACGGGAAAAGAACGGTGTTTGCTTTGCACGTCCCGACGAACAAATCGCCCGCTGTTTTCAATCGGCAAAACAATTAGAAAACTTATCTCTCGTTCAAAACAGTTTGCGCGGTCTGGTTAAGCGGTAAAAACATCGGTTTTTTCCCGTCCGAAACCGCCGCGAGAAATGTTTTCAGTCGAGCGCGGATTTGTTCGCCTCTTTCGTCTGATGTATAACCGATTTAATGAAAATTCTTGTGGCGGGAATGGGCAACGTCTTGCGCGGCGATGACGGTTTCGGAATTAGAGTCGTTGAGGAATTAACGCAAAATCATCGCATTCCTGAAGCGGTTGACATCTATGAAGCGGGCATCGGCGGCATCGGTCTGGTGCAGGAATTGATGAACGGTTACGACGCGCTCGTCGTTGTGGACGCGGTGGAAAAAGGCGCGGAAGCTGGAACGCTTTTCGTGCTTGAGCCGCTCGAACATCTGGCGGAAATCACGAACGAAAATCTTCACAAATCAATGGTCGATATGCACTACGCCGACCCGTCGAAAGTTCTTCTGATGGCGAAAGCGTTAAATGTCTGCCCGCCGAAAGTATTTATCGTCGGCTGTCAGCCCGAATACGTTGACGAAGCGGTCGAAGGCTTGCGCCCGCCGGTCGAGCGCGCCGTGCCGCTAGCCGTCCGGGAAATTTTGGCTTTGATTGATGAATTGCTGAAAAACTAATTTGTTTTAATATAAAGCAATATAATAAACGTATGACGAAAAAATTGCTTTTTTCCATTGCCGCGCTTTTTTTCGCGGCAGTATTATTTACCGCAGCAAACGGCAGCGAACCGCAACGGGGCGGCAGCGTCGTCGCGGCGATTTCGACCGACCCCGGCGGACTCAATCCGGCGATTACGACGCAAGGCGGCGTGCAATTGGTTTGCGGCTCAATTTTCAGCGGGCTGGTCGCGCAGGATTTCGATTTGAATCCCGTGCCTGATTTGGCGGAGCGCTGGGAAGTTTCGGGCGACGGCAAAACTTACACTTTTTATCTTGCCCCGAACGCCGAATTTCACGACGGCGTGCCGGTTACGTCGGCGGACGTGAAATTTACTTTTGAAGAATTGCTTTTAAAATTTCATTCGCGGACACGCGCTTCAATCGGCGATAAACTGCGGGAAATTCGCACGCCCGACGCGTACACGGTCGTTTTTGAATTTAACAAACCTTTCGCCGCGTTTTTGCAGTTGATTGACGTGACGAACGCGCCCGTAATGCCGAAACATCTTTTTGAGAATACCGACCCGTTAACCAATCCGTATAACGTCAAACCCGTCGGCAGCGGCGCGTTCAAATTTCAGGAGTGGGCGAAGGGCGACCATCTGACGCTCGTCAAAAATGAAAAGTATTTCAAAACCGGCAAGCCGTATTTAGACCGCATCGTCTATAAAGTTATGCCGAGCAGCGCGACGGCGGCGATTGCCTTTGAAAACGGCGAGGCGGATTATTTTCTGAACCCGACGCCGCTCGACATCGAGCGTTTGAAAAAATTGCCCGATGTCGTCATCAACGACAAAGGACGTGAAGGCTTTGCCGGCGTCGAAACGGTCGTGCTTAATCTGAATAATAAGTTTCTTTCGGATGTGCGCGTTCGTCAGGCGATTGCTTACGCGATTGATAAAAAATATATCGTGGATAAAGTCGCTTTCGGTATGGGAACGGTTGCAACAGGACCGATTTCGAGCGCGCTCAAATGGGCGCATAATCCGAATGTGGTCAAATATGAGAGAAATTTACCGCTTGCGGGTCAGATGCTCGACGAAGCCGGTTTCAAAACAGGCGGCGACGGCGCGAGATTTCATCTGAAATTCGTCTACGCGCCGAGCTACGCTAAAGTCGTCGAAGTGCTGCGCGACCAACTGCGCGAAGCCGGCATCGTCGTTGATTTGGAGCAGATGGAATTCAGCGCGGCGGTTGACCGCGTTTATATCAAAAAAGATTTCGACTTAGGTTTCGCTTCGTTCGAGAACGGACCCGACCCCGACATCGGCGTTAAACGCACCATCGTATCGAGCAACATCGGCGCGATACCGTTTTCAAACGGGGCGAGTTATCGTAACCCGCGAATTGACGAGCTTTTTGAACTAGCCGCTTCCGAAACAGACCGGGCAAAACGCGCCGCCTATTATTTTGAAGCGCAGGAAATACTCGCTCGCGACGTGCCGTATCTGTGGCTGTATGAGCCGCAGGGAGCGGTCGCTTACAAAAGCGAGCTTCAAGGAATGTATCAATGGAGCGCGAAATCAAGCGTCTATTTCGCCCAGGATGCGTGGTGGACTAACGGTAAAAGCTCAAACGGAAATTCTTCAGGCACGTTCGGTCAGCGGCAACTTTATTTTTTTCTGATTATCGGCGCGATTATTTTGATTGCGGTTATCGCTCTTTTAGTGAAGCGTAAAAAACGTCGTTCCA
>MWVV01001010.1_pt1 | contig 10021 bp, 7 predicted proteins | sample 1047281 | NCBI WGS metagenome assembly MWVV01 (sample SAMN06349986, study PRJNA376086) | soil metagenome | isolation source: PT-2 sample Antarctic (ecotone) soil | place: Antarctica | collected 2015-01-13 | reverse complement strand
AAAATTTTATACAAATAATCCACCCAATTTCGTATTATCAGAATTTTTTGTTTGTGGAGAAACTATGAATAATCAGCTAAAATCTCCTTTTCTCGAATCTGTGCGCGAGCTGATTCGGCTCAAACATCTCAGTACGCGTACTGAAGAGGCTTATCTCGGTTGGATTCGCCGTTTTATTATTTTTCACGATAAACGCCATCCGAAGGAAATGGGCGCAGCGGAAGTAAAAGAATTTCTCACGCATCTGGCGGTCAAAGGGCGGGTTGCTGCTTCGACTCAGAACCAAGCTTTTGCCGCACTGCTTTTTCTTTATCGCGAAGTTCTCGGCACATCGCTCGGCACAATCGAAGACGTCGTGCGGGCGAAACGTCCGCAGCGGCTGCCGGAAGTTTTGAGTCGCGAAGAGGTACAGAAAATTTTGACTTTTTTGCGCGGCGAAGAATGGCTTGTGACATCTCTGCTTTACGGAGCCGGTTTGCGTCTGACCGAAGCCCTGCGCCTGCGTGTCAAGGATGTTGATTTTGATTACCGGCAAATCAACGTTCGCTCGGGCAAAGGCGACAAAGACCGCGTCAGCGTTTTGCCCGCAAGTTTGATTGCTCCGCTCCGCCAGCATCTCGAACAAACCAAACTCATTCACGAGCAGGATTTGCGGCTCGGTTTCGGCGAAGTTTACCTGCCATTTGCTTTGGAACGCAAATGGAAAAATGCGGCGCGGGAATGGGCTTGGCAATATGTTTTTCCCGCGCCGAAACGCTCGATTGATCCGCGTGCCGATAAAGAACGCCGCCATCATTTGAGCGAAAATACAATTCAGCGCCACTTTAAAAACGCGCTCGCACAATCGGCGATTGCCAAGAAAGCCAGCCCGCACACTCTGCGCCACAGTTTCGCCACGCATCTTTTGGAATCAGGCTACGATATTCGCACCGTTCAGAATCTTCTCGGACACGCCGACGTACGTACCACGATGATTTACACACACGTCTTAAATCGCGGCGGGCTTGGCGTTCGCAGTCCGCTCGATATTTAATCCGAAACTTTTCAGACAAAAAAGCAACTTTAGCCGATAAAATAATTGACGCGGCTTTCGACTTTTTGTTTGATTGGTCGTAAATTTTCTTCCGGGTCGGCTTCAAAGCGCAAGACAAAAATCACCTGCATGTTAAAAGCGCGAACAAAGCCCGACTTATTCTGCCTAAGGCAAATTCTCCAAATCGGCTAAATCCTTTAGTCTGCCGCTGGCTTTTTTGTTGATTTTCAAATGCTTCAAACCGAGAATATTTACTTTAATACCATCAAATTCGGCAACCGTTCTTTCAGCAAAACATTCAGCGAAATTTACGCCTGAAATTTCCGTCAAAACTTCAATGCGTAAAGGGGCAAAGCCCATTCGGATAACTTGTTTGTCTTTTAAGAAGAGTTCAGGGCTAAGTTCGGGCGGATTAAAGCCGAATTCGCGGATTACTTCGACAATTTTTTCGGCGTTTTCTCTGTTAAGTTCAATCCAGAAATCAATATCATTCGTCGCCCGCGGATAACCGTGAAAGCCAACCGCATAACCGCCGACGAGCAAGTACCTAACAGCCCTTTTGTTGAGCAGCTTCAAAAAATCTTTGAAGTCTTCCGGTAGCTCGATGTCCATAATTTATGCGCCGCAGAATTTCCATCTGTCGAAGCCGTGCTTCGGGAGTTTGTCGGAGCCAGTATTCCTTTTCGTCGGATTCCTCCAGTGAACCGACCGAAAAGGCTGTTTTATCAATTTTTAGTTCTTCTAAAAGTCTGTCTTTCATACGTTTAACTTATCATTTCTGTTACCCGCGCTTCAACCTTTTCTTGAATTGCTCGTAAATTTTCTTCCGTGTCGGCTTCAAATCGCAAGACGAGAATCGCTTGTGTGTTGGAAGCGCGAACCAAACCCCAGCCGTTTTCAAATAAAATGCGCGCTCCGTCAATCGTGATGACTTTGTTGGTTTGAGAGAATTCTTCGGCGATTTTTTCGACAATCGCGAATTTTCTTTCGTCCGCGCAGTCAACGCGAAGCTCTGGTGTGGAAAAAGTTTCGGGCAAATCAGCGAGCAGTTCGGACAAAGTTTTGTCGGTGTTTGAAAGAATTTCCAAAACTCGCGCTCCCGCGTAAGTCGCGTCGTCAAAGCCGTAAAACCGGTCAGCGAAAAAAATGTGTCCGCTCATTTCGCCGGCAAGCGCGGCGCCGGTTTCCTTCATTTTCGCTTTTATCAAAGAATGTCCGGCTTTCCACATCAGCGGTTTTCCGCCGTGTTTTGCGATGTCGTCAAAAAGATTTTGCGAGCATTTTACTTCGGCAATGATTGTCGAATTCGGTTTGTCGCGCAGAACGGCGCGCGAAAGCAAAACCATCAATTCATCGCCCCAGATGATGCGCCCCGTTTCGTCAACGACACCGATGCGGTCGCCGTCGCCGTCAAAGGCGATTGCTAAATCCGCGCCGGTTTCCTTAACCGCTTTGATCGCGTCCTGCAAATTTTCAACGACCGTCGGGTCCGGGTGATGATTTGGAAAATTACTGTCCGGTTCGGTGAAAAGTTCAACGACTTCATAACCTAAAGCGCGGTAAAGCGGAACCGCCGTGACCCCGCCCATTCCGTTTCCGGCATCAACAACGACTTTTAATTTTTTCCTCCCCGGCGTTACGCGCTGCAAAAGTTGGCGTTGGTACTCCTCTAAAACATTCGCGGTTTGGACTTTGGGTAAAACATCTTTAATATCAAATGATTCGCTGCTGATAATGGGTCCGCCGGGAGTAAATTTTCTCGACAGAGCAATGTTTTTTATCGCTTGAATCTGTTCGCCGAAAAGTGTTGCGCGCCCAAGACAAATCTTAAAACCGTTATGATTTGCAGGATTGTGCGAACCTGTAATCATCACTCCGCCGTCCACATCTCGGGTAAAAACCGTAAAATATAAAACCGGAGTCGGAACGCGTCCGATGTCTAAAACATCACAACCCGAATTGTTCAATGCCTCGATAAGCAAATCACGGAAAAGCGGCGAGCTTTCACGGGCATCGAATCCGACGGCAATGCGCTTTGCATTGTTGCGAGAAAAAAATGTGCCGATCGCGCGCGCTAAAATCGAAACCGTCTGGGTGGTCAAGTCTTGTCCGACAATTCCGCGAATGTCGTATTCTCTGAAAATGTTTTCATTCATAAAAAAAGAATTTTCCCGCAAAGACGCAAAGCACGCAAAGAGAGAAGCGTTATTTTGCCGGAAACATCAGGTTACCTCTGCGAAAATTAAAGGAGTTTGTTATATTCTTACTTTAAATTTGGGCAACAAACATCTGCATTATCGCATCGAAACTGGCGTTAGTGCATAGAAAATAATATTAAAATCAGTTATGAAAAATATATTTCGCTTTTTCTATTTTACAGGATTTATTTTTGTTTGCAGTTTGGCAGTTTCTGCGCAAACTGCGCGTCCGAGTGCTACTCCGCCGCCCAGTGATGACACCGGAGCGGTCAAAACTTTTGAGGTCCGCCTGCCCGTGACGGTGACCGACAAAAAGAAAAAGAAAAATTTGATTGCCGGTTTGACGCGCGGCGATTTCTCGGTTTTTGAAGGCGGCGTTCCGCAGGAAGTGACGTTTTTTACCGATGAAAAAACAAATCCGCCCGTTTATGTCGGCGTTCTGATGGACACATCGCCGTCGGCTGCCGGAAAAATGACGTTTTCCAAAGAAGCGGCGAAAAATTTTATTTATACCGTCACGCGCGTTCGCAAAGACAAAGCGGCGTTTATGACTTTTGATAACGAAGTTAATTTACGGCAGGATTTTACAGACAAACTCGACCTGCTCGACAAAGCGGTTGATAAAGTAAAAAAAGTCGGCTCGCAAACTGCGCTCTATGACGCCGTCTGGCAGTTTTCCGACGAAAAATTGAGGAATGCGCCCGGTCGAAGAGTGATTGTCGTTATTACTGACGGTGACGACACGTTTAGCCGCGCCGAACTCAGAGACGCGATTGATATTGCGCAGCGCACTGAAACAACCGTTTTCGGCATATCAACCAAAGCCGGGTTTCTCGGAACCGTGCCGGGTGTTGAAGCCGGAACGGTTAAGGATAAGGGCGATAAACTTTTAACGCAGTTGTGCGAACAAACCGGCGGGGAAGCCTTTTTCACCGGCGATATGCTCGATTTGGAAAAAGCTTTTAAAAAAATCTCCGACGAACTGCGTTCGCAATACATCATTACGTACCGCCCGACGAATCAAAATTTTGACGGTAAAGAACGAAAAATTGAGGTTCGCTTCAATGACAAAAGCAAAGAAGGCGATTACAAAATCCGCACAAAGTCTAGTTACCGGGCAGTGAGAGACAGTTTAAAATAGTTTAAGACAAAAAAGTTTGAAAATGAAAAATCACGGAAAAATTATAGTTTTATCAGTTAGTTTGTTGTTTATTGGTAGTTTGTTTTTTGGCGTAAGCATTGCGCAAGCCCAACAAATGCCTGCAAATTCTTCTACTCAAAAGAGTGCTTCTGTAAGTCCGTCTCCATCGCCGCCGCCTGCTGCTTCGCCAACTCCTCCGATTGAAGAAGAGGAAGAAGTTCTCAAAATTGATACGGAGGTTGTCAATGTGCTATTTAGCGCGCAGGACAAAAACCGACGCCTTTTAACCGAACTCAAACAAACGGATGTGCGGCTTATCGAAGATGGTCAGCCGCAGCAAATCGTGGCGTTTGCCCGGCAAGTTGATTTACCGCTTTCTTTAGCGATTTTAATTGACACCAGCGTGTCGCAGGAACGCACTCTGCCCGAGGAGAGAGCGGCGGCAAAATCATTTTTGCAATCGGTCATCAGACCGGAAAAAGACGAAGTTTCGATTGTTTCATTCACCGGCGAAACAACGCTTGAACAGGGAATGACAAACAATATTTCTCGACTCAACCGCGCAGTTGACCGCGTGCAGTTTGTCGCACCATCCGGTTATATCGGCGGCGGTGTGATTGCCGGTGGAACGCCGCCGATTTCCGGCGATAATCAAGCGGCAGTCGGCTCAACCGCCATCTGGGATGCGATTTGGGTCACATCCGAAGAAGTCTTAAAACCTTCGCCCGACAAAACCCGCCGCGCGATAATTTTGTTGAGTGACGGCGTTAACACCTACGGGAGCAAGAAGTTAGACGATGCCGTGCAGGCGGCTTTGAAAAACGAAGCGGTTATTTATTCAATCGGCATCGGCGACAATTTTTATGACGGCGTTGATAAAGGCGTTCTGAAAAAAATCAGCGAACGCACCGGCGGACGCGCCTTCTTTCCGCAGGATGAATCAGAACTGAGGCAGGCTTTCACACAAATTCAAATCGAAATGCGCTCACAATTTTTAATTGCTTATGAGCCGATTAATCAAAAACGCGACGGCTCATACCGCAAAATCGAAATTCAGCTCGCTAACCCGGAGCTTGCCAAACAAAAAGTTAACCTCACGCACCGGCAAGGTTATTTTGCCAAAACCGAATCTAATCAACCTACGAAACCAAAAAATTGAGGAAGTTGGCAGCAGCACTCGGCAGTAAGCGGTAAAATCATCGCCAACCGCTTTTCGCTGCTGTCTGCCTACAACTTTTTCCATCCGTGCAGCTCGTAGTATTTATCTTTCGGTTCGCCGTGTAACCATTAATACCGTTGCGCGGAAGCCACCAGGCGTGAATGACAAACGCCGGAATCAAAGCCGCAGCGAGCGAAACATAAAACCAAAATCTGCCGAAGAAGTAAGAAACAGAAACGAAAATACAAATGCCGAGCGCTTGTTTGAGCAAGATGCGCCAGCGCGGAGCTTGTTCTTCAAAATGCGCGATCAAAATATGCCCGATGAGCAAAAGCAGAGAAACAACAGCAATTTCAAACCACATTTTATCTCACCGGTCGCGGGAAACTCACGGGGCTTTTATTTCCGTCTTTATCAATTGCGCGAACGCCAAAAAAATAATTATCTTTGGACATTCCTTTCATCACAAAGTTTGTTACGTTTCCGGCATCGACAGAATTTGTCCAAACCGCGCTTGTTGTATCGCGCCAGACAATTTCGTAGCCGCCTAAATCGTTTTCCGTCCCGGCGTCCCACTTAAGTTCCGTGTCGTTTCCCAAACGATTCACTATTACAACAGTTTTCGGACGCGCGGGCGCGAGCGCGAGGCTTGCCAAAGACGCGGCATTGATTTTTGTGACGTTTGCGACGTATTCAAAATCAACGAATTCAAGCGTGTCGCCATAAAATTTACCCTCTCTCGTTCCGACGTTTTGATGTTGATGGTCATAATCTTCATTCGGCTCGGTAAACCGGACGGCGGAAAATCCGCGTTCGACAAACGGAATGTGGTCGCCGCCGCGTCCATACCGGTCGCGCCGGTAAATCATCATCACGCGAAACTTCGGCGAATATTTTTCTGCTGTTTCCTTAATAAATCTGGCAATCTGGCGCGACGGCGAATCGTTTTCCCCGCCGACGCTGCGCCGCGTGCCTGCTTCCGCTTCGGTTTCGCTCGACGGAACGCCTTCGCTAAATACGCGCACCGAATTTCGGTCAGGCGAATCCTTGAAAGTCGTGACGCCGCCGATGATGTCGTTGGTGAACATTGCTTCGATGTTTGTTTTGTTCGTTTTAGCCTGCTCGGCAAAATACGCCGCACCGAGAAGTCCTTGCTCTTCGCCCGGAACAGTCATAAAAACAATGGTCGCGTCAAATTTTCGTTTCGACATCACTCGCGCCATTTCGACAACGGCAGCCGTTCCCGAAGCGTCGTCGTTCGCGCCCGGCGCGTCGCATTTCGCGTCAATCGGCGAAGAGCACATCGAATCGTAATGACCGCTGACCACGTAAACTCTTTCAGGATCTGTCGTGCCTTTCAAGGTGGCAACGACATTCGTCAAATTTGTCGGTTCGGGAATGCGATTGGCTTTTGGCTGGAGAAAAGTTTGTTTTTCAACCGCTAGGCAATTGCCACAATCTGCGCTGATTTTCTGGAATTCCGCAAAAAGATAATCACGCGCGGCGCCAATTCCTCGTGCCGGATTATTTTGCTCAGAAAGCGTATTGCGGGTGCCGAAAGAAACTAATTTTTGAATAGTTGTTTCAATATTTTTCGCCGAAATCTCTTTGAGCATCTGAACAATTTCAGAATTTGGTTTTTCTTTTTTCTGCTTTTGAGCAGAGGCGGGAAACACGAAGACCACCAAAGTTAGAAAAATAACCGCAATTTGAAAAGTTTTCACTTTTACCTCACAAAATAAGATTTGGAATTAAAGAAGTTAAAATACAGGTTAACATACCAGTCGAAGAACATTTAAAAATATTTCATTTTGGTTTTCCTTACTTTTAAAAGTCTGTTTTGCTAAATCTAAATTGCGTTGACATTTTATAAATTGTCAAGAAAAAATGTTTAATAAAAATTTCTTCAAGGAACGTTTTTCTCCTAACTTGGTTCACTTTCAACAATTTCGAAACTAGTCAATATTTCCGCCGTCGGGCGGATGGTAGCGGCAACGCTGCAATATTTGGTGTCGGAAAGTTCGATGGCTTGGGCAACAGCTTGCTCGGAAACGTTGTGTCCCTGCACGATATGGTGAACGTGGAACTTTGTGAAAGCGCGCGGATGTCCATCGCGCCGCTCGCCAGTTATCTCGACTTTGTAATCGGTTATGTGTTGTCGTTTCTTTTCCAAAATTGAAACGACGTCCACTGCCGTGCAAGCCGCCACCGCAACGAGCAGCATTTCCATCGGCGTCGGCGCAGATTTTCTATCGCCTTTAGCGTCAATGGTTTGGGCGTGTCCGCTCGGCGTCGTGCCGATAAAAAATTCATCGCCCGCGTATCGCACCGTTGCTTTATATAAATTGTCTGACATCAGAATTTTCCTGTCCAGAACCGAATACTCGAATGAATTTTGCGAATTTTATCATAACATTAAAAATGTTATTACCTTTTTCTTAAATTTAATAAACCTTTTGGCATAAAAAGTGCTTCAAAGCTACGGGCAATCGTGAAGTTTGAGTTTTTTACAAACGAAGGAGTTAAAAATGAGTAGATTTAAAAGCGTATTTTCCATTTATTTGACAATCGGTTTAATAATTTTTGGTCTCGTCAGCCAAGCCTTTGCGCAGGTATCGCGTAACGATCGCGATGTGCGCGACACTTTGCGAAGCATTAATTCAAAGGTTGACGATTTCAAGTTTAATCTCGAAAGAGAATTTAGCCGCAGTTCCGTTAACCGCGACCGGGAAAATGAAATTAATGCCAATCTCAGAAATTTTACAAACAGCATCCGCAAATTTGAGAATAAACTTCAAAAGCAGCGCGAGAATGCCGACGATGTTTCCAACGTTTTAAATGCGGCGAAAAGCATCGATGATTTTCTCAGTGTTAATCGTGTCGGTAGCGGTGTGGAAAGCGATTGGACAAATATCCGCGCTTTGCTCGACCGTCTGGCTTCAAATTATCAAGTTTCTTCGGATTGGGAAGACGGAAACAGGCGCAACCCGGAATATAATCGCTATCCGAACAATAATCGCACTCAGGGTAACAACCGTAACCCGGATAATTATCCTTCGACGCGCTCAAATTCTGCTAGCTCCAATTTAACGGGAACTTATCAATTAGACGTTTCAAGAAGCGACAACACGCGTGATATTGCAGACCGCGCGATCAGAAACAGCAACGCGCGAAACACCAGCGCGGACAATCAGCGCGATTTGGAGAGCAAACTCGACGCGCCGGAGCAAATTACTATTGACGTTCGAGGTAGTCAGGTAATGCTTGCTTCGAGTCGCGCCGCACAAATTACTTTTACGGCTGACGGACGCGACCGCACCGAAAAACTTAGTGACGGCAGAACGCTCCGTGCCAGAGGAACGCTCCGCGGACAGGAACTAACCGTTTCGAGTCTGGGCGGCGACACCGATTACACGGTTGTTTTCGCTTCGATTGACAACGGCAATTCGATGCGCGTCACGCGCCGGATTACAACCGAATATTTGCGTCAAACCGTTTTCGCCGAAAGCGTTTACAACAAAACAGATCAGACGGCGCGGATCGGAATTGATAACAATTCAGACGATTCATATTCAAGCAATGACCAGCAGGATAATCGGAGCTATCCGAACAATTACCCAAACAATTACCCAAGGACTTCGACGGGCAGAACCGGTCAATTTATCATTCGCGACGGAACGATTTTAACCGGCACTCTGGAAAACGAAATTAACACTAAAGCTTCGCAGAATAACGACCGTTTCCGGATGACCGTCAACGCGCCGAATGAATATCGCGGCGCGATCGTCGAAGGTTATCTTTCGGGCATCAATCGTTCGGGCAAAGTGTCCGGTCGCTCGCAAATCACTTTCAATTTTGAGCGAATCAGCCTTCCAAACGGTCAAACTTACGACTTCGCCGGATTCCTTCAAAGCGTCACGGACGTTGACGGCAAAACCGTTCAGGTTGATACCGAAGGCACGGCAAGAGGCGACAACCAAACAAAAGAGACCGTCAAGCGCGGCGGCATCGGCGCGGGACTCGGCGCGATTATCGGCGCGATTGCCGGCGGCGCGAAAGGAGCGGCTATCGGCGCAGTCATCGGCGGCGGCGCGGGCGCCGGCTCGGTTGTTTTGCAGGGCAAAGACGATTTAGAACTGAGAGCCGGTTCATCGATTACCGTGCAGGCTTCTTCATCAATTCGATAAATTTATCGAATAAAAATGGTTATAAATGAGTGACGGTAATTCGCCACTCATTTTTTGTTTAATTTTACGTCCGTCGTGTAGTTGAAATACAACCCAATAATATAGAACCAGAATTTGATCAGAAAAGTATTTTTCCAGACAAATAAAAAAAGGCTGAAAGTAAAATAAACTTTCAACCTTTTATTTTTGTTTGTTAATGAATAATCAATTTAGATATCGTCATCGTCGTCACTGTCTTCAACAACCACCGTATCTTCCAATTCAAAAACTTCATCATCAATTTCCAAACTCAATTCGTCCAGT
>MWVV01001009.1_pt1 | contig 10028 bp, 7 predicted proteins | sample 1047281 | NCBI WGS metagenome assembly MWVV01 (sample SAMN06349986, study PRJNA376086) | soil metagenome | isolation source: PT-2 sample Antarctic (ecotone) soil | place: Antarctica | collected 2015-01-13 | reverse complement strand
AAAGGGAAAAAGGGATTCAAGGACGAGGCAGGGTTGGAAAAATGCCTGTGGTAATTTTGGTGGAGCAACAGGGAAAGGTAAGTTCGAAGATAAGGTTCCCGCAGACGGCGAAAATCTGAAAAAAGCCTTGATTGAATATGTAGAACAAAAGGCGTGTATAATGACCGACGAAAGTCCGTCTTATTTTGGCGTAAATCAACATTTTGCCGAACATAATGCGGTCAACCACAAAAAAGGTGAATACGTGCGCGGTAATTCGCACGTCAATACTTGCGAAAGCATTCACGCTCTGCTAAAACGTGGTATTATTGGAACTTTCCACCACGTATCGAAACAGCATTTGCATCGTTATCTTAGTGAGTTTGATTTTAGATTTAACGCCCGTAAAAATACTGATGGCGAGCGAACTTTGCAAGCCATTCAAGGTTTTGAAGGCAAACGCTTGGTGTATAAAACATCTAATCAAAAAGGGGCGTAAGTGAAATATGTCGGACATTACACTTAAAATTGAACTAAACAAAGGGCGGCGAGGTATCGTTATGCAAAAATTCGCCAAAATAATGGAGGAAGCCGAAAAATTTCTTGAATCTTTCGCCGCCGATATGAATTTAAGTAAAACCGAATGGCTTGCCGAGAATTTTGATAATGGCTCTGTGGAATTTCAACTGAGTTACGCTGGTATTGCAGAGCCAAATATAGTTACGCTTAGTAATAAGGCTCTGGGATGCCTTATTAACCCAGAAACTACCTTTGAAACCCTTGACTATGGACTTAGCCAACAAACTCTTGCTCATTTTGCGAAAATAGCTCACCCGTTAGATGTGGATGATTACATCGCTTTTGGAAGTCGAAACGGTGACAACAAACCAAACTGGCAAAAGCTCACGAAAGAAAGGTCAATGTTAATCGAAAAACAAGCAAATCAAATGACCGAAAGATATGCTGGCTTTCAAGGAACTATTACCGCACTATTCAAAGACAATTATAGTTGCTGGCTAAAAGACTATTTAACTGATAATAGAGTGGTTTGTTTTTACAAAAACGAACACTACCCGCAAATATGGCGGTCATTAGAAAAAAGAGATGCGCTTGTAAATATTGAAGGTTGGTATATCGCTAAAGGCAACGAAAGCCGATTAAAAATTGAATCAATTAAGCCACTTCCAGATTATGAAGAAGGCGATATTGACGCATTTTTCGGTTGCGATAAGGACTTTACCGGCGGCAAAACAACCGAAGAACACTTAAACGAAATACGCGGGGAAGATTTTTAGAAACGAATGACTGTTGACAGAATTTACATTGATTCCTGTTGCTTTATTGATGCGGTTAAAACCGATGTCGGCGAGGTAACAGATGCGGATAGAGCCAATGATATTTGGTATATCAAGGCTTGCCTAAAAGCCGCTAAAAGCGGTGACATTGAAGTATTGACCTCACATTTAACGATTGCTGAATGTCGGCGAGCGGGCAACGGTGCGCCGACTGAAAATGTAAAGCGGCTATTTAATTCGATACTAGTTTCAGGCAAAGTTGTTCGGCTTGCAGATTTAACATTGGGAATAGCGGAAAGAGCGCGAGATTTAGAATGGCTACACGGCATCACTTTAGGCGGCGCGGATGCTATCCACGTTGCAACCGCTATTACTTTGGGCTGTAAAGAGTTTTTTACTTTCGATATGTCGAAGAATAAAAGTCCGATAGGTCGTAAAAAGGACATCGCCAAACTTGGTTTAAGAGTAATTACTCCGTCAGAAACATTTTATTTACCTGAAAGCTATAAGCAACTAGAAATTGAATATCCAGAAACCGACGAAGAAAATGCTCTTATTAAGCATTTGGCTAAAACAGACGAAGAATGAAAAAAAACCAAACACAAAAACAGGCTAATCCGATAAATGAAGTTGAATTTGAGAACATTTTAGAAGGTTTTCTAAAAGTTAAACCGATAGAAAAGAAAAAGCCTGTCAAAAAAGAAAAGAGCAAACCTAAGAAGTAGTTTGCTCTTTATTCATTTTGGCGAAACTTTCATATATTATTTAAGGTGTGTAAAAGATACAATTCCCATTGTTTTGCTTATGAGAATGCAGCCAGGATTTTGAAACGGCAATGAAAAATACTATTTTTTGTGAGATAATCGGTTTTCAGGAGAAACTAACAATAAATATCAGAGAGGAAATCTTCAATAAGCTTTGGCAAATACCTGAGCCGCTAAATTCAAAATTATAAATTCAAAATCAAGAGTGTCCGAAGAAACAAAAAAAGATAAAGAAGAAGAAATTATCGAGAAAACTTACGACTGGAGCGTGACGAAACGTCTGCTCCGGTATCTAAAACCGTATTGGAAAATGGCGTCGGTGGCGCTGGTGCTGACGTTCGTGACGAACGTTTTAATCAGCCTACAGCCGTATTTTACAAAAGTCGCGGTTGACGATTTTATTACGCCGAAAAAGACCGAAGGCATCTGGCTTTTTGCGTTCGCCTTTTTCTGTCTGTTTCTTTTCCGGTTTATTTTTTCATATTTACAGGAAATTCTGCTAAATATTGTTGGGCAGAAAGTGATGTTTGATCTGCGGACGCAGATTTACACTAAACTTCAGCAACAGGAAGTCGCGTATTACGATAAAAATTCGGTCGGGCGAATTATTACGCGAATCACTTCAGACGTTGACGCGCTCAATGAACTTTTTACCTCGGGCGTGATTGATGTTTTGGGCGACTTAGTGATTATTTTCGCCATTATCGGAATGATGTTCTGGCTTGATTGGCGGCTCGCGCTCGTCTCTCTGGTAAGCGTTCCGCTTCTTTTTACCGCGACAAATTGGTTTCGAAAACACGCCCGCGAAGGCTTCGATAAAGTGCGAACGCGCACCGCGAAACTCAACGCTTTTCTTCAGGAACATATTTCCGGCGCGCAAACCGTCCAACTGTTTAACGCTGAAGCGAAAGCGGAAAAAAACTTTCACGACATCAATGACGATTACCGCAACGCCAATATCGAGACGATTTATTATTATTCGATTTTCTACCCGATGGTCGATTTTATCGGCGCAATCGGTATCGCGCTGGTGATTTGGTTTGGCGGTTATCAGATTTTAAATGGATTAAACGCCGGTGAAACGGCTTTGACGATTGGAATTGTCATCGCGTTTGTTCAATATTCACAAAATCTTTTTCAGCCGATTCGAGATTTATCCGATAAGTTTAATGTTTTGCAGGCGGCAATCGTCGCTTCGCACCGGATTTTTATTCTGCTTGATTTGCCAATTGAAGTTAAATCACCTGAAACGCCAAAAATAACAGGAAAGGCGACGGGCAGAATTGAATTTCAAAATGTCTGGTTCGCGTATAAAAACGACAACTGGGTTCTAAAAGACGTTTCTTTCACAATCGAAGCGGGCGAATCAATCGCGCTCGTCGGTCACACGGGTTCAGGCAAAACGACTGTCACAAATCTACTGATGCGCTTTTACGATGTGCAGAAAGGAAGAATTTTGCTCGACGGCATTGACGTGCGCGAGTGGGATCTGCAGGCGCTGCGCGAAAATTTCGCCGTCGTTTTGCAGGACGTGTTTTTGTTCAGCGGTTCGCTCGCCGACAACATCCGGCTTGGAAATAAAGGAATATCGGATGACAAAATTCTGTGGGCGGCGAAGGAAGTCCGCGCCGATGAATTTGTGCGGCAGATACCCGGTGAATATCAATCACTTGTCCGAGAACGCGGCGCGGGACTGTCCGTCGGGCAAAAACAATTGATCAGTTTCGCGCGGGCTTTGGCTTTTGAGCCTTCGATTTTGGTTTTAGACGAAGCGACAAGTTCGATTGATACGGAAACCGAACAGCTTATCCAGCAGGCAGTTGACCGCGTAATGCAGGAACGAACCTCGCTCGTCGTCGCGCACCGACTCTCGACGATTCAAAAATGCGACCGAATTTTAGTTTTTCATCACGGCGAACTGCGCGAAGCCGGAACACACAACGAACTGCTCGGCGTACGTGGATTTTACTGGCGTTTGTACAAATTGCAATATGTCGAGGAAAAAATCGCCCATCCGGCGAGTTTGCAAGGTCAAAATTTGAGTCTGGAAGCCGAAACCGCAAATTAATGATTTATAGCCTTTTTACTTCGTGCAATTTCTGCGTAATAAACCACTGAACTCAATTAAAATACGTGAAAAGGCAAAAAAGAGGAGCGATTTCGCTCCTCTTTTTAATAAAAAATTTGACTGAGATTAAAATGTAAATCTCGCGCCAAATTGAATTTGTCTTCTTCCAAACTTTGAAGACGTGACGGCTGAACTGGATGATATATCCGCTTCACCCTTATTGACAAACGAATTTGCGTGATTAAGAATATTTTCCGCATCAACCCGAAGCTGCAAATTCATTCTTTCAGTAAAGAAGAATCTTTTTGACAACGCCATATCAACAAAATAATTTCCCGGTCCGCGGAAAGCGTTTCTCGCTGTCATATTATCTGGTAAGAAACCATTTTCACCCGGGAAAAGATCGTTCGCGTTGGCAGGCGCCAATACAACCGAGCTTTGGTTTGACAAATCGATGTACGAAAAGCTGTTCGCTCCTAAATCCGCACCTTGCTTACCTTTGAAGTTAATCGGTCCGTTCGGAATCAATCGATAGCAGACCGAGACCGTATCTCCGCCACAGTCATAAACTGTGAAAGGAGTTCCGCTTTGAACACGAATAAGACCCGAAAGTGTAAAGCCTCCAAAGATAGATTTCGCAATGCCATCCTTAAATACTTTGCCGGTCGGCAAATCCCACACGAAATTGGTAACAAAACGGTGTCTGGTATCGAAATCGGCAAAACCGTAATCCACAGAAGGATTAAACGCATCTGTAAATCCAAGATTGAATGCGCCTGCGGTTTCGCTGAAGGTTGAACTCAAATTATCTCTTGATACGGAATAAGTGTAGCGCGAAGCCATCGTTAAACCCGCGCCAAAAAGATTGCCGCTTTCAAGGGCGAAAGTAATCCCTTGATAGCTTGAATAACCCTGATTACCGCGGTAATTAATATTACTGTAGGTACAGTTTAATCGGTCGGAGGCGGCTAATCCGGGGCAGCCTGTCGCATTACTCCCTAAATAGGCTCGTCCGCTGCCGCGACGGTTAATGTTTGCAATCGAATACAGTTTTTTACCAGTCGTTCCCGAAAAAGTTGCCGAAGCGGTTAATTGACCGAATCTGCGCTCGAAAGCCGCGCTATATTGATGAGCGTATGCATTGACGATATTCGGATCAACCGCTCTTAAGGAAACAGGCGGCAGGGTAACTGAGCCGGTGCTTCCGGCTAAAGGACCAGAATTGTTAAGGGTAATCGGAATCGGCGTTCCGCCAAAATTTGCTGATGTTACTGCGATTACGCCGTAATTGGGCGGATTTTGAATAACATTGAAAGTAACGTTTCCAAAATTGCGTTCATAACGAAGCGCATATCCGGCTCTCAAGCTGGATTTACCATTGCCTTCGATATCGTAAGCAAATCCAATGCTCGGAGCGAAATTGTTTTTATCCGCTTTCCATAAATCTCCAACAGGACTGTTCGGAGCGAGTTGAACGCTGCCGCTTCTGATATTAGCCTGGGATAAATTTCCGTCACCGCCAAAGTAAAAGTTTGAATCAAGGAGCGGATCAGAGTTTCTTTGCGGACCATAGAATTCATACCGAAGTCCGAAGTTAGCTGTAAAGCCCGGAAATAGTTTGAATGAATCCTGCGCATAAGCCGCATATTCATTATATGTATTGTTGCGGCTGAACTGAGGAAAACCCACCGGCAATGTCAGCGTTTGACCGGGGAATCTGCCTTGCGGGTTAATAGCCGCTTCGAATGTTTGAATAGTTCCGTTAAAGAAGTTTTCCGCAGCGGCGGCATTGCTGTTCCCTAAAGTTTCCACCGCATTCTGGTATGCTCCGAACGCGCGGTTATCTTTAATTTTATAATATTGGAAGCCGGCTTTGATCAGGTTCGATCCGATATTGTAGTTGAATTCCTGTGAGAAGTTAAAAACCTTTTGCGGACCGCCGAAAGGAATCGCCGAACCCGGACTAAACGGCAGGTATCCCGGGAAAGCAATCCGGGCGCCGACGATGCTTTGGGCGGAAGTGCGCAAATAAAGCGTCGGTCCTGAAGGCTGCTCGCCGAGCGGCTGATCTTCAGTCAATTTGTTAAAGGTAAATCTGCTGACGCCAACAAAATTATTAGACAATGAATAAGTTGACGCTACCTGAATGTTGGTATTGTCATTTGTGAACCCTGTGCTGAAGCCGGCATACGGACTGTTGGCGTTTGAACCTGAAGGAGTAGTATTTTTTTCAAGTGAATAAATTCCGTAAACCTGAACTTTATCCGAGATATTGTAGTCAATTCTGTTCGCTGATTGAACACCGTTAACCGGACCGCCAGCGCCTGTGTCGATTGGAACGCTGTATTGGACTTCATCAAAGTTCAGAATTTTGCCGCTGGTGGAAGTAATACTTCTGGTTACTCCGGTTCTGGTGGCGGCAAGCGTATAACCCGCAAAGAATGCTCGTGTCGCTGGAGCGGCGGCGGCGATTGAAGCGGCTGACGGAACCAAAGCTCTGATAGTTCCCGTACTGCGAATTCTGGTGAATTCGGTATTAGTGAAAAACAAGAGTTTGTTCTTAATGATTGGACCGCCCAAGGATCCGCCGAATTGATTACGATTAAAATTCTGTCTTGCCGGAATTCCGGTGACGGCGAAATTGGCGTTAGCATTAGCGTCGAAGCCAGCCGATGCGAATTTCGAGTTGCGATTGAATTCATAAGCCGACCCGAAAAATCTGTTTTGCCCCGACTTGGTAATCAGGTTGACTACCCCGCCCGTCGCGCGACCGGTATCGGCGGTGAACGTACCCGATACTACGCGAAATTCCTGAACGGAATCAAGCGGAACACTCTGCCCGACTCCTGCGGTAAACGTATTTACGTTTTCGCCGCCGTTCAACAAAATGCTGGTACTGGCTGACCGCTGACCGTTGATAGCGACGCCGACACCGCGTCCGCCGTTATCGCCTTCGGAAACATTACCCACAGTATTAACAAAGCTATACGGGTCGCGGGTAATACTTGGCAGTTCGATAATTTGTTTGCTGCCGACGACTTCGGAAACCGTTTGGTCAGTTATGTTGACTTCAGCGATATCAGCTCCGCCAGCTACTACGTCAACTACCGTCTGCCCCGCTGTCGCTGAAAGTGACGCGTTGACGGTAACTTCAGAGGCTACCGACACTTCTCTGATGATCTTGAACGGCTGAAAATTTCCGCTCGTAACGCTAACTTCATAAGTACTTGGTTGAACGTTGGATATAACGTAATATCCATCCTCATTGGTCGTTGTCGTTCTCGTGAGTCCGGTTTTTGTTGACGTTATCGTAACGGTCGCGCCCGGGACAACCGCATTAGTCGCATCAATAACCGTCCCTGTAATCTGTGCTGTTTCCCCTTGTCCGAAAGCCATTGCTGTTAGACAAAAAACCAGCGATAAAATTAACGATATGGATTTTAATTTGTTTTGCATTCTTTGCTCCTCAACTAAATTTTTGTGATGATAAATACTCTGTGCTTCTCTTCTAAGGCTAGATCTATCCAACTTTAGGCAAATTGGAAGCCACACGCCTCATAATGTCTAATCAACGAAGTTAAGTTGTTTTAATACAGTAAATAGTAAGTTTTACGCGAGCCGGCATTTAAAAGAGCTTTTGTAACTCCCCACGCCTTTTTCCGATAAATTGAAGTTTTTTCAAAATATTGGAGAAATTCCTTTTAAGCAATCTGGAAGCTATCTTAAAAATAGCGCGTCAAACGGTGAGGGCTTTCGCCCAGCGCGTGTTTTCGCCGCGTCTGGCAAGTCGGTGTAAATCAAAGTTTATGCTCTCAACACATAAAATCTATCTTTGAGACGGATTATAATTATTTTCAAATTTTGATTGGCTTAAATTTAATTATTAAAAAACGAAATTTTTATTTTGATCTATATTTTTTCGCTCAGATAGAGTTATAATCTATTTAAATCGCTTATTAACGGAGAATTTAATTTGACAGAAACTAGTCAGGATTGTCTGCCGAGGACGCATTCGATTTCGGTTGAAAAAGTCGCTGTGGCAAATTTGCCGACGCAAATCGGGGAATTTAAAATTGCGGGTTATCGTTCGTTAACGAGCAGCGAGGAATTTGTTGTTTTGTATAAAGGTCAAATGACGCCGGATACCCCAACGCTTGTTCGAATTCATTCGCAGTGTTTGACGGGCGATGTTTTCGGTTCAATCAAATGTGATTGCGGTCTGCAGCTCCAAAAAGCGATGGAACTAATTGAAGCGGAAGAGTTTGGCGCGATTGTTTATCAGCAGCAGGAAGGGCGCGGAATCGGCATTATCAATAAAATTCGCGCTTACGCACTGCAGGACGAAGGCGCGGATACGGTTGAAGCCAATGAACGACTTGGATTTGCGATTGACGAGCGAAATTACCAGCAGTGCGCGGAAATTCTTTTCGATCTTGGGCTTTGCAAAGTGCGTGTGATGTCGAATAATCCCGATAAAATCGTCGCTCTTGAAAAAGCCGGTCTACAAGTAATCGAGCGAGTACCGATTGAAGTCGAATCAAAAGAACCCGCCGCGCATTATCTGCGCACAAAACGAGTGAAATTAGGTCATTTGTTGGATTTTACTTAATTGCTCTCCTAAAGTTTCGGGCAATTAGAATGTAAGGAGTTAGATCAATGAAAAGAAGAAGTTTATCTGTCGTTTGTATTTTAGTTACATTTCCCATTTCTCCAGCCGTCATCCAAACAAAAGCCGAATCATTTTACGGCTCTTTCATTCAACAAAACAGAAACGCTATCAACGGATACATTTTTGATCAACAGAGAAGACCGGTTACTGAAGTGTTTGTCGAACTTCAAAACGAAGTTAACAGCCCCATCGCGCGAACCAAAACCAATGGCTCGGGACGGTATTATTTTGGTAATCTTTCCGCCGGAAGATTTACTGTTCGAGTATTGCCATACGGTACAAACTTAGAAGAGCAATCGCAAGAAGTTGAAATAATTAATTTTGTCGCTCCGGGAAGTAATACTTCAGAAAGCGCGCAAAAAGATTTTTATCTTCGCGTGCGAAAAGATGGTAACGGAGTCAGTCCTGTAACAGGAACGGTATTTATCCAGGAAGTCCCGGCAGAAGCGAAAAAGAAATATGAAAAAGCCGTTGTTGATTTTGGTGAAAAAAGAGTAGAAATAGGCATCGAGGAACTTCAAAGCGCAGTCAAATTATTTCCCACATATTATTTGGCACTGGAAAGATTAGGACGCGAATACATTAATCAACAAAAATATGAATTCGCACGCGAAAATTTTGCAAAAGCCGTTGTGGTCAATGCGCGGAGTTATAACGGCTGGTATGGATTAGGGTATGCAAGTTATGCTTTAAAGCAATCAGAAGCCGCCGTTGAAGCAGCAGAAAAAGCGGTTTCTCTAAACCCTAATTCAGTGGATGCTCTGCTGTTTCTCGGTATTTCAAAGCGGCAGGCAAAACGATATGATGAAGCTGAAAAATCTTTAAAACAGGCTGAAAAGATGTCTCAAGGAAAAAATCCGGATGTTCATTGGAATCTAGCACTTCTTTATGCACACAATCTGAAACGTTACAAAGAAGCAGCGACTGAACTTGAACTTTACCTGGTAGCCAAACCTAATGACCCAAATGTGGACAATATAAGAAAATTAATCAAGCAGTTTCGTGAGAAATCTTCGTCATTCTAGTAAAGCGAATTTCAATTTTAATGAAATACAATGTATGAGCAGCGGTTTGTCTCTGCTTATGAGTCGCGCACAAACAAGGAATTAAATAGAAGTCACTTATTTAAGCAGTCACACAAAATTATTTTGATATTTTGGCGTGAATCGTTAAAATTTGTTTCATGCGCTTTATTAAATTATCCGAATCCGAAATTATGACTTTGCACGAAGGTCATAAAAACGGTTCTCAAT
>MWVV01001008.1_pt1 | contig 10030 bp, 4 predicted proteins | sample 1047281 | NCBI WGS metagenome assembly MWVV01 (sample SAMN06349986, study PRJNA376086) | soil metagenome | isolation source: PT-2 sample Antarctic (ecotone) soil | place: Antarctica | collected 2015-01-13 | reverse complement strand
AACAATTTTGAAACCGTCAAAAGCAAAGCTCCGCGTGTCGTAGTTTATGAAGGAAAAAGCAAGCTCAAAACACGAACAGACAGATTCGGAAATAGAGGCTATGTTTTCGGTCTTGAAAATTTGATTGAATATATCAATACGCAGCTCCCGCCAAATATAATTATTGGAAAGGCTTTCCGGGAAGAATATAAAATGTTTCCCGAAATCGCCGTCCGCGAACTCGTCGCAAATGCCCTCATCCATCAGGATTTCAACGAACAGGGAATTTTTTCGATGGTCGAGATTTATTCCGACAGAATGGAAATCAGCAATCCCGGAGTGTCTCCGATTGCCACCGATAGACTAATTGACGGTTATCAGTCGAGAAATGAATTTTTAGCCGATTTAATGCGCCGCTTAAAAATTTGTGAAAGGCAAAGCAGCGGAATTGACAAGGTTATTGACAGCGTTGAGGCGTGGCAGCTTCCCGCTCCCGACTTTCGCAACGGTGAGAAACAGTTTAAGGCGATTCTTTTTTCGCATATTTCTTTTGAGGATATGAGCCGCAACGATAAAATTCGCGCGTGTTATCAACACTGTTCTCTAAAATATGTGATAAATGAAAAGATGACAAATCAATCTTTAAGAGAAAGATTTGATATAAGTGAAGCCAAATCTCATTTAGCTTCAAGAATTATTAGAGATACGTTAAACGCCGGGATTATTAAATTGGATGATCCGGAAAGCACTTCAAAAAGGTATTCGCGTTATGTTCCTTACTGGGCGTGAATTCTTATTTGCAAACAAACCGTTTATTGAGATACTTATGTCTGTAAGTAGTTGACCTGCAACAATTTCCAATTTGCGAGCAAACCACATTTGTTAAAGTGATTTACTAGGTTTGCGTCTATCAAAAGGTTTATGAAAATCAATGAAGAACAATTTGAAAACCTTGTTATAAAATGGCTTCAAGAACTCGGATACATTTACGAAAACGGCTACGAAATTGCTCCCGGAACCGATAGAGCCGAACGCACGGATTACCGGCAAGTTGTTCTCACTGATAAATTGCGCGCTAAGTTGATTCTGCTGAATCCTCACGTTCCGGCAACAGCAATCGAGGACGCCGTAAATCAAATTACACGCCCTAACTTTCCTTCCATACTGCAAAGCAATCGGGAGTTTCATCGTCAATTGCGCGACGGCGTAAAGGTCGCGTTTCAAGCTGATGGCGAAACAAGAGCCGATTTTGTCCGCATTATTGACTTTGAAACCGTCGAGAATAACGAATTTCTGGCAGTCAATCAATTTTCCATCAAAGGCGCGAAACACACCAAACGCCCGGACATAATTATTTTTATCAACGGTTTGCCGATTGCGGTTATCGAACTTAAAAATCCGGCTGATGAAAAAACGACGATTGTCGACGCTTTCCGGCAACTGCAAACTTACAAAGCTGAAATTCCAGACCTTTTTAATACTAATGAGTTGATGGTGATTGCCGATCTGCGCGAAGCCCGCGTCGGAAGTTTAACGGCTGATTGGGAACGGTTTATGCTTTGGCGAACGATTGACGGTGAAACGCTTGATCCGCTCGGTAAAAACAACGAAACCGAAACTTTGATTCGAGGTCTTTTCAAACCGGATGTTTTGCTTGATTTTATCCGTGATTTTATTCTTTTTGAAGAAGACAAAGACATTATCAAAAAAATCGCGGCATATCATCAATTTCATCTTGTCCGTAAAGCCTTCAAAAACACAATTGAAGCCACGCGCCCTGAAAGAGAAGGAAAAATCGGCGTGGCTTGGCACACTCAGGGAAGCGGTAAAAGTATTTCAATGGCTTTCTATGCGGGAAAAGTTATCACCGCGCCCGAAATGAAAAATCCGACAATAGTTGTTGTTACCGATAGAAACGATCTTGACGGACAGCTTTTTGGAACATTCAGCAGTGCAAAGGAACTATTTAGGGAAACGCCAAAACAAGCTGAAACTCGCCAAAGTCTACGACAGTTATTGGAAAACAGACCTTCCGGCGGTGTAATTTTTACGACCATTCAAAAGTTTTCGCCGTTTGAAGATGAAGATACTTTTCCTATTTTATCCGAACGCTCAAATGTCGTTGTAATCGCTGACGAAGCTCATCGCACTCAATACGGAGTAAAAGCTAGATTTGACACCAAATCCGGCGAAATAAAGTATGGTTACGCTCACTACTTACGCGAAGCATTGCCGAATGCCGCTTTCATCGCTTTTACCGGAACGCCTGTTTCACAAAATGACCGCGACACACGCGGAGTTTTCGGCGATTACATAGACGTTTATGATATGAAGCAGTCGCAGGAAGACGGCGCGACTGTTCCGATTTTATATGAAAGCCGTCTGGCAAAATTAGGACTCAGAGAAGAAGCGACACTGCGCCTTGATGAAGAAATCGAGGAACTTACCGAAGATGAAGAGGAAAGCACGCAGGCGAAATTAAAGAGCCGCTGGGCGGCACTCGAAAAACTTGTCGGTTCGGACGAAAGATTAAAAAAAATCGCGGCGGATTTCGTCAAGCATTTCGAGACGAGACAAATTGCAATGGCTAAGGTCGGAGCGACAAAGGGTAAAGCGATGATCGTTTGTATGAGTCGTGAAATTTGTGTCCGAATATATGATGAGATTATCGCTTTGCGCCCGGAATGGCACAACGACGATTCGGCAAAAGGTTTTTTGAAAGTAATTATGACTGGTTCAAGTAGTGATAAAGAAATCCTGCGTCCTCATATTTACTCGAAACAAACCAAAAAAGATTTAGAAAAACGGTTTAAAGATGAAAACGATGATTTCAGCGTGGCAATCGTCCGTGATATGTGGCTTACGGGTTTCGATGCGCCGTCTTTACATACGATTTACATTGATAAACCGATGCGCGGACACAGCTTGATGCAAGCAATCGCCCGCGTTAATCGTGTTTTCAAACAGAAACCCGGCGGCTTGGTCGTTGACTATATCGGTATCGGCTATGAGTTAAAACAAGCGTTAAAAGAATATACCGAAAGCGGAGCGAAAGGCGATTTATTCAGTGATGCATCCGAAAAAGCACTGCCGATTTTGTTAGAAAAACTTTCGGTTATTCGTGGAATGTTTCACGGCTTCGATTATGAGGATTTTGAAACCGAAGCCATTTCACTTTTGCCGAATGCTGCCGACTTTGTCTTGGAACAGTATGACGGTAAAAAGCGTTTTGCCGATCACGTTACGGCTCTAACAAAAGCGTTTGCCCTTTGCTGCACTCTCGATGAAGCAATGAAACACACGGAAGAAATTGCCTTCTTTCAAGCCGTCAAAGCATTTATCCATAAGCCAACCGCATCGCTTAAGCAAATCAGCGATGAACAGCGCGAACTCGCTCTACGGCAAATTGTCAGCCGTGCAGTAATGTCCGACGAGGTAATGGATATATTTTCCACTGTTGGGTTGGACAAGCCAAATATCGGTATTTTGTCAGAAGAATTTCTTGAAGAAGTTCGCATTATGCCGCAAAAGAACTTAGCAGTGGAGCTTTTGGAAAGACTTCTAAAAGATGAAATCAAACATCGTTTTAGAGAAAATGTTGTCCAAAACAAAAAATTTTCTGACCTCTTACTACTGTCTCTGAACAAATATCATAACCGCGCCATTCAAACTGTAGAAGTTATTGAGGAACTGATACAAATGGCAAAAGAATTTAAGCAGGCGAGTTCTCGCGGCGAGGGATTAGGATTAAGCGACGATGAGGTAGCTTTTTATGATGCCCTCGAAACAAATGAAGCCTCAGTTCGAGAACTCGGTGATGAAACTTTGAAAAAGATCGCCGTTGAGTTAACCGATAATTTACGAAAAAATACAACTATTGATTGGGCTGTTCGAGAAACTGTTCGAGCTAGATTGCGATTAATGGTTAAAAGAATTTTGAGAAAGTATAAATACCCGCCGGATCAGGAAGCAAGAGCAATTGAAATTGTTTTGGAGCAGGCTGAAACACTCTCGGAGTCTTGGATATAACATCCCATATGCAAACTATTAATTGAAAAATCGATGCTATAAATGATGAAGTTGGAAGTATCCTCAAGTGAATTTGTTCTGTAAAGAGAATGAAATAAGAGAAAATTAAGGAAGTTTTTTGTTTACATTGCTACTTTTCGCGTTCTAAGCTAAAACGATTTTACTTAAAACGCTAAATAAGCGAAATTATGATAAAAAATAAGCCGCGAAAAATTTAGATGGCTGTTACAGTCAATTTGAACGATTATAAAAGATTGTAAAGAATATTTTCAGCCTTTTACAAAGTATTCTTTACAGCTTATTAATCAAAAACTGAACTGTTTCAAAAATACGCGCAAAATACTGATAATACCTAAACTATTGCTCGCTTTTTTGGCACAGCTACTTTTCTTCTAATCTCAGCCGCTTTTTCAGCGGGCGATTTATGCAAATTTTGCCACACCGCATCTACGTTTCTTTTAATGAAGGCGATGGGTTTATTTCGAGTGCGCGGAATCTGGTCAGTATAGAATCTGCCGCGAACAACTGCTGCTTCCGAGCAGTTAAAACGGTATGCAACATAATCTTTACCGACAATTGCGGCAGGCGGCAAATTTTCAAAGTAAGTTGTCTGGTTGCGCGAGTGTTCAGATTTCAGGCTCTCAAATAATTTTCTTAAATCCGTAATTTCAGCCAATATCATTTGCATTTCGTTCATTTCTCTATAAATCTAATCCGCTTGGTCAGCGGATTTTCTCTTTACAAATTTCCTCGGCGGTCAACTGCGCGTAACTGCTGTCCAACTTCAAAGTGACCCGCACCCGATTCAATTTCGCGTCCCGTTTCGTTTTTCGGGAAAAGGCGAATTCCGAAGATGACTCAATTATTAAGCGTTGAAATTCAAAGATATATAGTTTGGGTAATTAACTCGTTGACTTTATTTGTGGGTAAAATATAATACAAAACATACTTCGATAAAGATGAATTGTAATGAATAAAGCACACAAACCATTTCGCAAAAGCGGCGGAAGAGCTTGGAAGGAAATTTCCGATGATTTAGAAATCTTGATAGAGCTGATTAATTTGCTCGATGAGTTCAGGCGACTTCCCAAGGCAGTCAAATTAAAGCAGCCGGGGTTTGAAGAATACCTGCGGTTTGTCGGTCTCGGAGATAGCGATGAGCTGCCGTCAGGAGATTTTATCAAAAATCGCGTTGAGAATTTTATTAGAAGCTCGCACCTCAATCCCGAATTCATCGTCTTTAAAATGCGCTGGCTGAAGGAAGTTGTCTGTCTGATGCCTGAAAAATTGGCACTCGACATAATAAATTATTGTCCGGCGTATAAAGCGGCGGGCGCTGAGGAGTTATTGTCTTTTATGAAAATCGACGATGGTTTCAATGCGTTCGCCAATGTTTTTATCGAAGACGAGGAAGATCAAATGACGCAGAGTGCCGAACGGAACTTTCTTTTCTCAATGCATCGCTATCAAGAATTGTCTCTAATTTCTTCGCTTTTGAGAGTGATTATTCCGAGCTGGCAAAAGCATCAGAACGACATTAAAGAAAACATATTAAAGAATCCGGGGCGTTTATTTTCTCCAGAATTTGCTTTTCCAGCCGAAATCGTTTCCCACATAAAGGTCGGTCTAACCTCAGATTTCAAGTTGAAAATTCATTTAGGGAGCGGATTTGAAGCTCTAAGTTCGTCGGATTTTGACAGAATAAGAATTTGTCAGCAGTGTGACAAAATATTTTGGGCAGGCAGAAAAGATATGAGCGGGTGCAGCCGGTGTTCGGTTATTATCCGCAGAAAAAGATGGCGTGATAAACGAGACTCAATAACTGAGGTTATAAGGCGAGCAGGAGATAACAATAAATAATTGTGTTCGTAGGGCGAAATTCTGTCTCTCTACTTTGCGCCGGGTTATTTGCTCCCTTAGTCAAAAAACAATCAAAAGAAAAAAGAAACCGGCAAATTTCTCCTTGCTTTAATCAAGAAACAAAAAATCCGTTTTGTCCGGGTAACGGCAGTATCAAAAGTATCAAAAGTCTTTTGTAAAATGGTTTTTGGTGGATGATGGCAGTATCAAAAGTATCAAAAGTCCTCTTGAAAGACTTTTGATACTTTTGATACTTTGCTTAGCGGCATATTTCCAACTTTTTTTTGTCCAAAGAAATATTTGAAATTCACTCTTATCTTAGACTTTCGCGGACTGAATAAGTGATTTTACTTCGTCCGCCGGTCTGATTTTCAAGAACTGAGAGATAGCCGTAATCTTCGAGAACTTCCAGACCGCGTTTAACTTCTTCGGGTTTGGAAAGTTTTTTCCAATGATTGCTGTAAACGTCTCGCGCGGTAAATTCATTTTCCAGTTGATGCTCTTTTATTCTGTCCAGGATTTCTCTGGCAATATCGAAATCGGACAGCACCGCCAGCGAGTAAAGTTTTTCGGCGTGTTTTTGTAGATAATCGCACCACGCCGCTGCCAGTTGAGCGGATTTGAGTTCAACCGCATCGCTGTCAGTTTTTCCTGCCACTCGTTCGAGCAGATGAAATATCAAAGCCAAAGAAGGCATCAAACTGCGGTATTTTGCTAAGTGCGATTCAAGTGCCGTCGTCGGCAAAATACCGGAACGCAAATCATTTTCGAGTTTCGTCAACCAGCATTTAAAAAAATCCTGCGCCTCGTCATCAAATTGCAGAAAAGCGTAACCGCCCGCGTCATCGGTCAGAATACGAGCATTAATGTTTTCGGGAGTGACCGCATATATTTTGTTGAATGAATCTCTTGCCGAGTCCTGCCCTTTCGGAGCGCGGTCAACGTATCGGTAATTTTTCGTCGTTTCGGGATAAACAAGCAGTTGAAAACGCTGAATCAAGCCGTCGTCGCCGAATCCTTCGAGCGAAGCTCTCAAATAAGGCTCAATCATTGACGGCTGGATCGTTCCCAAGACGGAAACGGTCAAATTTTTGATATGAGTTTTCCCGCGTCCGATGCGGTCAAATGTAAATGAACCTTCGCCGTTCCACGCTTCGAGGTAAAAGGCGCGATCCTGTTCGTGACCGGGACGCTCCAGCATCCGAAACCAGCCGGTCAGCTCATCGCGCATAATAAGCATTCCGTTCGGATTTTCGTTGAGCAGCTCGCCGAGTTTTTCTACCGTCACATCGGCAGTCCACAGCCTTTTCTCCTTTGGATTTTCCGTTTGCAAATTTTGAAATTGTTCCTGAAATCTATCTTTTTCAGATGCTTTCGCCTTCGCCATACTTCTTTTGAGCGTGGATTTCTGGGCTTCACTAAACTCTTTTTCAAATTCGGAGGTTTCTAGTTTTTTCTCAAAAGTAAATCGTTCTCGCTCGGCGATTTCCCGAAAGAAAATCAATCCCTCATTAACGGCAGGCGTTTTCATCATTCCCGGAGTGCCGACAACAGCGCCCCAGAGATTCGGAACGACAAGCCACGAGTCGTGCTGTTTAGGACGAAGACGGATTTTATTGCCGATTAGCGCGGCGCACGCAACAAGAGCAGCAATCGCCGAATAATCAATCGGGCATTGCAGACGCTCGGAAGTGTCGGAAAGCCAGACGCGCCAGCATTCCGGCAAAAGATTTTCGCTTAACGCCGGAGCGCAGACGCTGATTTTTGGCAGAGCTTTAGGCTCGGATTTGCTCTCAGTCCCGACACTTAATTTTACTCTTTCGTTGATTTTCGTTCCGAAGCCTTCCGATAAGAGAACTTTACCGGCAGCCGAGAAATCGCCGCCGTGTTTGAGAATCGTATAAACCCCGATAGGATTGTAGCCAGAGCCGCTTTTAAACTCCGTTGAAGTGCTGAAGACGTAAAACACTCGTAGCTTTGTGTGAAAATTGGCGGACGTTTTGCTGTCAGTTGTTCCTGGACGCTTGAAAAACATTCGATCTGCGCGAGAATAGACGTATTGCCAGCCGTTTTGTTTAAGAAGACCTGGCACATCGCCTCTGGCGTTAAAATCATCGAAGGGCGAAATGTCTCCGGTTTTTGGGAAAACATTCCGAATCTCACTTGATGACAGATTTTTGATTGTTGTTTGATCGAAGCTTCCGGCAAGTGTAACGAGAGTTTCTTGTTCCCCCCGACTAATCAAAGGAATTGCGCTGAAGTCATTTTGTTTGAATTCATAGCCAGGCGTTGGAGCTGCAACAAAATAGCCGCCTTCGCCGCGTGTTTCAATTAACACTTTGACTTTATCGCCATTTTTTTCCTCTTCCGCGGTTGCCGGTCGGGAAGCAATCTTTTTGTTTCCCGCAATTGATTTGACAGCAACGCGGTATACGATATGAAATCCTTTATTGATCGTCTGAACAATAACTAATTTCGGGAATAAATTCGGCACGTGTTCTTTTATCAATTCGCAAAAGTCTTCCATCAGCGAACCTGACAAATCGTATTTACAGTCAATATCCAATACTTCCAGACAACCGGATATTTTACCGGTAATAACGGCGACGGCTGAAGGATTTTTTCTGAACCACCGAGAAATTTCTTCGGTAGTCGGCAGTTGGTTCTGATAAATATTCCAAGAAAAAAGTGGACGTTTATCTTTATCAACCGGGATTACCGAAAGATTCAAGGCGAGATATTCCTTGGTAGCTCCGATAATTGCGTTTGTTGCCGTTGATACGCTCGAAGTTTTTATATCATTTGGTGAATCTATATTCACCGGGTTAATTTTTGTGTTTTCTGTGTTATGATGTTCCATATATTTTGAGTATTTGGTTTTTGAGCCGCGTTTGCAGACGCGGCTTTTCCTTGCGAGCGGTCTGTAAAACAGATCGCGCTCGGCGACTGAAAGTTAAAGATTGACGAGGAATTTAAGGACTAAAATCCCTCAAAATTATAGATTTGATTGAACTTACTCATTTTTCATTTAATTTTCCTCCTTTATATTTTGATAAATTCATTTTGCTTCCTTGTTTACTGCCAAAGAAAAACCATCCTGCGAACTCCCGAAACTCGCAGAAAGATATATAAAACCTGTATTTAGATAGATTGGCGGTTTGATTTAAGATCGAAATTTAAGGCAGCTTGAATCGAAAAACTTGATCGCAAAGATATGCTTTACTTTTGTCCGTAATAATTCGGTATTGATCTTGTAAATGGACTTGAACTTTACTATTCTGCTGATGCAAAAATCAGAAATCCATAAGCTAAACTTTAAAGTTTTCATTTGTTCTCATGAAAAAGCCTATTAAAGGGAATAAGCCTTACTCGCAGTTTGATGAGAAACTTAAGCGCAAACAGTGGCATGTAAGGTTTCGCCTTAATAACGTCCAATACCGCTTTAAAGCCGATACAGAAAATGAACTGCAAAAAATTGTTGATAATGTTCGAGCGCAGGAAAACAGAGAAAGTATCAACAAAAAATACGGTGCGAATCTTGATGTCGTGCGCTACTCGCCGACGCTCGAGCAGTTGTTCGACAAAGCCCTCAAAAAAATTGCCAACAGCAAGCACCGGCAGTTGTCGAAACGAGTTTCTGAAAATTTTTTAAATCTGCTGCCCCCAAATATTAAAGTCACCAATCTGACGAAGCATCATTTTCAGGAGTATATAAATTACCGCCAGAACCAGGTGGGAAAGCAGACGAAAGAGCCGCTTAAACCGCAAACTATTAACAAGGAATTATTTGCAATTTCCGGCATTCTGACTAAAGCATCTGTGTTCTTCCCGGAACTTGAAGACTGGAGCCGTCCTTCCATTCCTCGTCTAAAAGAAACTAATTCCGCACGCGAGCTAAATATCAAACTCGACCAGTTTTACCTGCTACTCAAAACCCTGCGAAAGGAGCGAATCGGGAAGCAAACAGTTTACACAGAAAACCACCGACACCGGTTAGCCGACGAGTTGGAATTCCGGCGCGAAACGGGTTTACGGCGCAAAGAGGTGTTGCTGTTGGAATTCAGGCAGTATGTCGAGACCCAGAAAAAACTGATTAACGTCAAACGATTTAAGACAAATACGGTGACGAAAACTTTGAGATTGTCGAAACGAGCTATTGAAT
>MWVV01001007.1_pt1 | contig 10044 bp, 11 predicted proteins | sample 1047281 | NCBI WGS metagenome assembly MWVV01 (sample SAMN06349986, study PRJNA376086) | soil metagenome | isolation source: PT-2 sample Antarctic (ecotone) soil | place: Antarctica | collected 2015-01-13 | reverse complement strand
GCTTCCTGACTATATTCTGCCTGTTTGCCGGTTTTCCCGCGAATGTAAGTTACTTCGCCGAGCCGACCGTCGGACGCATACTTTTCGACGAGGCGAGTTGATACGCCAAGAAATTCAGAGACTTCTTTTTTATTCATATTTTACTCACTGCCATACTAAGGGAAGTTAGAACTGAAAAAGTCGGAAACCTGATAAAACCTGAGATTTCCCGCTCGCGCATTTGAATAATCAATCTTTTTCAATTTGAAAAACTGAAAAATGTATCAGTTTTTCGTGGACGGTTAAATTATTTATTCGCTGTAGTTTGGCAGCAATTACCATTTTTTCACAAGTTTTCTCGAATATGCTTAAGAAACTGTGGAAATTTTTAATCTAGAGAAATGTAATAGATTCAAATATAAAGACTAGGAAAGTTAAAGTAATTGGTTTTGGACGCTTAAAAAAATGTCCAAAATGCTTAAAATTTTTCTTGTGGCTGTGGAAATTTTAGTGCCGGTAAATGTTGAGCGAAATGGTTTTATTTCCCTTGTATTAACCTATAAATTTTGGTAAGTTGCTTCTAACGAAAAAAAGCGCGCCATCCGCCAAGATAAACGCGCTTCTGTTCTTTTTGATTTACCTAACCAAAATGCAGTTTTGACTAGACATCGCCAACTGCGTTTTAGAGTATAAACAGATTGTCCGCACATTTTCAAACAAAAAATGTATATACAAGACAAAATGTTTACACAATTTTAGTTCCCGACGATTAAACTTGTCGGAAAACGTAAGGGTATTTAACGAGGCGATGCGTTAGATACCCTTTCAATTTTGCCCTATGAACATCGCCGTAACTCAACCAAAATGTCAGCAAAAACGCTGTAATCGCCGTGCCTTAGTCATTCATCGCCGCCGTTGGTTCTGCGTCGTTCACGCGCTAATATCAGCCAAACTCGGTCGGTTAATTTGTAATCTGGGGGGCAACGGGTGAAACCTCAAGCGATTATTTCCGACCGCAGCGTTTATCAGAAAAACTATTCTGCTTCTGACAAGGCGGTTTATCTGATGCAGGACGGCAGACATTTGGCGAATCTGTTCGAGCGGTCGGCACTTCTGAAACAGGATGCGCGAGCGATTGCCAAAGCCGATTTGCTTCGGGAAACTTACCGACCGCACAACATCTACCACGCGACCGATTTAATCAATTATCAAACGGGCGAGCTGTTCGACGGTTACGGCGTGCTAATCAATTCGGTGAGCAGTCGAGTTTCCAAAGCGTATCTGACGGCGGCGGCGCGGCGTGCGCGAAAAGTAATTAAATCGATTTTAGCCGAAACGAAATTACTCGACGGCGAACGCTACCGATTTCTGACGATGACGATGCCGTTTCTCAAAGCTGACGCGGCGACTGTCTTAAAAATCAAAGACAGGGCGACGACGCTATTCAGAAAGCGCAAACTGTGGACTGCCAGCGTGCGTGCGGCGTTCGTGTCCGAAGAGATGACCATCGGCGACGGCTCGACGATTCTGCACACGCATTTCCACGTTCACGCGCACGCGCTCGTCGTCGGTCGGTTTATTAACCAACCGCTGTTTGCTAACGATTGGACGGACTGCGTAGAGAAAGCGTGCGCGGAGTTCGGCGTTGAATTTCTGCTTCATAACACGGTCAGTAATCGTCTTGTTGTGGACGTTCAAGACGTAGCGACTTATGCCAAAAGGAACGGCAAGACGCTCGACGGCGCGGTCGAGGAATTGTGCAAATACGTCGTTAAGGGAAGCGACTATGACAAAGTTCCCGTTTCCGAAATAGTCGAGATTGAAGAGGCGTTGTTCAATCGCAAAATGATTAAGTCTTACGGCGATTTCAACAATCAGAAAGGCACAGGAAAAAAGGAAACCGCGACCGCAGACACTTCAGTTCATACAAAATACACAACTGACGGCGCGAGACACCTCAAAGCCAAGCGCGTGCGCCGTCCGTCATTGGTTGAAACGGGCGTGCGGTTAATAACAACGGGACGGCGTGCCGAATGGCTTCAGATGCTTGGGGTTGAGATGCAGTATCGCCGCGAGTTCCGAGCCGAGCATCTGGCGTGGAAGTTCCCGCACGCTTGTTTCCGCACGCTTGACGGGGGTCGTTGGTTCGGAGTTGCGACCAGACCGCCGAAGTCGAACGTAATCGCGCTTCTCGACCACAAAAGGAAACGTGCGGCGACTGATAACGGAAACCTCACCTTAGCCAACCGTCTTAATTAACCGATGCCGGGAAGTCAGGTTGAGAGCGGGCGAAGTTCGTAAAAGTTCGCACTAAAAAAAGAAACGAAAATGCAACAAAAGGTAACACCTTAAAAAAGGGAAAAATGGGAAAAGGAACGGTTGAGAAGTTCGGATTAAAGGCGATTGCCGACGCTCTGCGCGGTTCTGATGTGCAGTCGGCGCGTGATAGCTTGTCGACGGTCGTCGGTGCGGTCGTAGAAGTTTCGGGAACGGTTCGGAAGCGCGTCAAACGAGACGGACAATGCAAATTGGTAATCGAGCCGGGCGACGTTCCCGGCTTCGTCGTATTTGCCGATTGTTGGTCCGACGCGGAAACGGTTCGAGCGCGGAAAATTCGGAAAGGCTCATTCGTGTCAGTTCGCGGAAAGTTTCACACGTTCGGCGCATCTGCCGTCTGCCTTGCCGATTGTCAGTTGCAACAACTTGCAACACTAAAAACAGGAAAGAAACAGGAAACCTAATTCTGCAAATTTGCAGAATATGAGCCAAGCACAACTGTCCGATTGCCGATTGATAGGAAAGAAATAGGAAAAACAGGAAAAAAACAGGAAACGGAAAACCTAACAAAACCTAACATTTCGAGCGCGAAAACCGAGAAAGAACCGAGAGAGAATTAAGGCGAAAGCAACGAAAAAGCAGTGAAAGAATGTCCAGAAAATGTCCACTTTTGAGCGCGGAATCGGAAGAATTGGAAGCCTTAAAAAAGGGGAAGTTTTAATTCATCGAAAAACATCAGGCGCGCATCACCTCTTGTAAGTAGCATCACCCCTTGCAAGCAAATCGGAAACGCGCAGAATTAGGAAAATTGGACACGTCAAAAGTAGAGGAAAATAGATGGTTGGACAAAAAACAGGTGGGCGCAAAGTTGGAACGCCGAACAAGGTAACGAGCGAGCTTCGCAAAACTCTTAAAGGCATCGTCGCTGCCGAACTGGACGAACTGCCGCAGATGCTTGCCGATTTGCCAGCGCGAGAACGTCTCGAACTGCTGATAAAACTTTTGCCGTTCTGTTTGCCAAAAGTAAATACCATTAGCGGCACTTACGACAGGGATTGGGCGAGCGTGGGCGAAGATTGAATAATCAAAGTTTTTCAAAGTTCGCGGTCGTTTGGGCGATGTTTTAACTCACCGAAAAACTTGCGCGGTGGTTTGAATAATCAATCTTTTTCAAAATTTGGTAGTGTCCTAATCTTGAGGTGCTATATTAGTTTTTGTGTCAGAAACGACCCTTTTTGACACAAATGAAATAGTTTACGTTCAAGGAACAAATTTTCTATATGAGGTGTCTAAAAATTATTATGAAACGCGTCTCGCTTCGTATGACCCTTACTTTATCAACATTTCTTGTTAGCATTTCATTAACTGCATTTTGGGCTTTTGAATATCCTTCAAAAGTTGTTATAGCTTCCCCAATTTTAGCTGCCTCTAACAGCACAATTGAATATCACCAAATTAACCAGTTGAATAAACCCGAAACTAATGAAAATGATATTGACGTTGAATATGCTTGGTCTCTAATGGGTGTTGACTCTTTAGACGGTCATTTTTATGTAACGAATAATACTGACGAAACGATTAGATATTTAGCAAATAATTTCGGTCAAAGTAATCCTTTCTGGATAAAGCAAAACGGTAAAACGAAAAGAGTTAACCAACCTCATTTAGTTGGGATAGATGCAGCGAAAGAACAGGAACTCAAACCAAACGAATCCACAATTTTTTTAATTCCAGTGCCGCAAAATGATAAGCCTTTTGAAGCGGGTTTTAATTTTCTAGTTGGCACTAAAGAGAAAATTGTTTGGGTAAAAGTTGAAAAACAATTGAAATCTTATGGTCTGGCTTGTAATAAGGAAATTATGAAAGCTGGAGGTGTTTTAGCTAAAACTTGTATTTCTAAGTAGCTCAATCAAGATTAAACCTTATTTTGTCTCAAAAACGCCCGTTTTTGAGACTATTTGAATTTCTCAAAAAGATTTATTTTATAATGTGTCAAAACTCAATAAACGGGGTGAGTTTTGAAACTTTGATTGTGAGATGAGTTCTGAGATTTGTTAAATTGAATTATTTAGCCGAATTGCTAAGGGGACTCTTTTGTGTCAAAAACGGGCGTTTATGGGACAGATTATAAAATCACTCAATCTGCTCCTTGCAATTGAAGCCATCGCTTTCGGTAAAAATAATGCACTTCCGAAGCCTTTTCAACATAAATGTCATTGATGCCTTGATGTCTAATCTGCGGCGGCTTCTTTCCACCATACGCGTAGTAGTGGTCAAGAATGTAATTTTTGTCAGCAACCTCAATAAGTTTGTGAAAGCCATCCTCGTCGCTTTCACGCTCTGCTCCAATTTCCGCAACTGATTTTGTTGAACCGTTCCAAAAAACTAGGATTGTCGAAACACGATTGCGAGAACATAAAACTGCCCAATCAAACTGATTTCGTTTAGCAAACTGTCCTCGTATGACATTGTGAGGCTCGGTTAGACCAAAAACTTGCGGAATGGTGCAACCGCGTTTTTCAAGATACGAAATGACGCTCTTCGGCAGCTGTGAAAATACGGCAGGTTTTAGACGAAGCAATGAATTATCTGAGTTGGAGTGAGCTTTATGATGGATGCCAAATCTCGTTTCATTCTCGTTCAGTTGAGAATACTCATTTGATGAATTTTCAAGCAAGTCAGAAGGTCTTGAAACACCAGTTAAGCCAGATTTATCAGATTCTATTTGCCTAGGTGAAGATGATGGAGCATTAGAATTAATAATCCCCAAAGAAACAGCTAAAACTCCAACTCCAAATGTAAGAAGAGAAACTGCGACGCGATAATTAAACTTAGACATATCTTTATCCTTTTAACCTATATTATTCGAGATATTATACCTGTTTGATTGTTTTACCAAGATATTTTTGAAAGTGAGAAAAATGTCTCAAAAAGGGTCGGTTATGAGATTGTTTCAATAGTCTTTTATATCGAATCTTTCTATAAGTTTTTGACAAGCCTTAAAAGCATCTTCCTTTGAAACTGATTCAAACTCAGCAATTTCTTTGTCCTTTCTTTCCAGAGAATCATTACTCCAATTCTTTCGCTCCCGATCAACTGGAAGATGGTCTGTTTCAGAGTCAATCGCCACAAAAGCCATAAAATCTTCGTCGTGTTTATCGAATAACTCAAAACCCAGACTCGTTATTCTGCGAGAACCTGCAATTACTCCAATCTGTTCTCTCAAGATTGATTCGCAAATAGCTACAACCTTTCCACGAATAAAAATTGAGTATTGTTCGTTTTTCATTTCTATCAACAAACCGTCGCAAAAAGGGTCGTTTTTGAGACTTATTAAAGGTTATTTATAAACTCGTCTAAATCCTGTCTTTTCACTTTGTAGCCGCGACCGATAATCTTGGCTTTCAATGTCCCGCTGTGAATAGCTTCGCGCAGAAAATCATCGGATAATCCAGTAAGCGTGCGGCAATCGGTCAAATTCAAAAGTATCTTTTCAGAGACCCGAATAGACGCGCTGCGGGACTGTTCGCCGCTTTCCAAAAGCAAGCCGCGAATAGCTTCGATGCTAGCCTGTTCGCGGGTGGCGATTGCTTCGACAAGTTGAGCCGCGAACAGACGCGCATCGGGGGTCGTCGTGGCTAACGATGTGTCGGGTGATTCGAGCGCAGTTTTTAGCGTTTCGACAGCTTCACGATTATACTCCGCTTGCTTGCCGGTTTTCCCGCGAATGTATGTTACTTCACCGAGCCGCCCTTCGGAAGCATACTTTTCGACTAGGCGAGTTGATACGCCGAGAAATTCGGCTGCTTCTTTCTTGTTCATATTTAGCTTTTCGCATAATAAGCGAAGTTAGAAAAACTTAGAACTGAAGAAGCCGAAAATCTGAGAAAGTCTGAAATCTCGCGCTCGCGCGTTTGAATAATCAATCTTTTTCAAAAGGTTGGAGCGTGGATTTTGTGGCAAGTTTCGACGAAAGAAAAATTCAGAATTAAAAAGTTACTAAAAATTTCCACAGGATTTCAGATTTTGTGCTTAAACGGGCGAATTTTGGCGAAGTTCAATAAACGCTTTGAGAAAGGCGCGGTGAGTTAAAGTGAGGAGATTTACAGTTGTTTAAGGTTTTGAGCGGAAATTGTCTGAGAGTGGTCAAGTTATCCACATTTGCCTTTAAGCGTAAATCTTTGTATTTGTTGGATTTTTGTTGAAATTTGAATTGAATGTTTGTTAAGATTAGGGCAGTAAAAAAGGCTCGGAGTTACCGCTCCGAACCTTTAGATTATTTGACAGGCTTAGTCAAAAAAAGCACCCCACCTGATAAGTAACGTGCTTTCATATTTTTAGCATTTTCTCTTGTGGTATTGCAAGAAATTTCGCTAGGTCGGGTTAATTTTTTAACTTCGACAAAAACGGACAGTTCCTTATCAGGTGGGAATTGTCCTTTTTATTTTTACTTATGAAAACACCTGATAACCAATTAAAATGCCACTCTCGACGCTGTAATCGCCGCGCCTTAGTCATCTATCGCCGCCGTTGGTTCTGCGTCGTTGACGCGCTAGCAAACGCGAGCATCGCGCAACTAATCGGACGGTTAAGAGGTGGGAAATGAATCAACTCACCCTAGCCGCTGATTTAATCAGCCGGGACATTCAGCCCGTTAAAATTAAGTCGAAAACTGCTCAGTCTGCCTATCTTGATAAGAGGGTAACAAAGTCGCAACGTGAGAATCAGCGCACGCGCTCACAAAGGGCGCGGGAGCGGCTTCAGACAAAGGAACATTTATCGCGGCTGGCGGTCGGACTTGGCGAGGTCGAACTAGCGCACAAGATTGACCGATGTCATTCGCGCCTTTCGGTCTTAACGTGTGGTCGGCACATCGCCCGGATAATTCCGAATTTTACTTGTGAGTTTCGCCTTTGCCCGGATTGCGGTCGGCGACGGTCGCGCAGACTTCAAAACAAATATTTGCCGATGATGAACGGGTTTATGCTTCACAACAAAGTTACGCCGGTTCATCTGGTCTTGACCCAAACGCACAAAAAAGAGAGTCGAAAGCAGTCGGCGAAGCGAATCAGAGACGCTTTCACTAAATTGCAGCGGCGCGAATTTTGGAAAAAGCATTTCAAGGGCGGCACCTGGTCGCTCGAATTTGCGAAGGATAAAAACGGACTTCACCACACGCATCTTCACATCATTGGATTTCGTCGGCGGTTTTTCGCCGTCGAGCTTCTGCGCTCGGAATGGTTGGCGGTTACGGGCGACAGCCACGTTTTGCACTTAAAACCGATTCTTGACCTTGCCGCGGGGCTTCGTGAGGTCGTTAAATACGTTTCCAAACCGCTCGACATTCGCAGATTCGGCGCGGCGGATTTGAAAGAGTTTCTTGAATTAAAAAATATGAGAATGTTCGGCACGTTCGGCGAGTTTCGGGACTTCTGCAAAGACTTCGAGCCGTCCGATAACGAGGCGGCGGCGGTCAGCGAATTGGAGAGTTTGGCGCGTGATTTAGTCGAAGGCTGCGCGTGTCCGCAATGCAATCAGCCGTTATTTGATTTGCGAATGTCCAAAGGCGAATTGCCGCAGTTTTACGAGCAAATGGAATCGTCGCCGCCGGGCGAAGCTCGCGGAAGTTAGCGCAAAAAAAGAAGTGGAAACGCGACAAATAAGACACCTAAAAAGGAGTAGGTAGAGAACATAAATATAAATTATGAAGAACTCGAAAATATCAGCGGCGGAATCGAATGCGGAAGCATTGCGATTACACGCCTTAATGAAGCAGAGGAACGAGGACGCAGTGCGGGCGGTCGCAGAAATGTCGAAGCATCCATACTCGCGGGAGCAAAAGATAAAACAAGCGGAAGAGATGGAGCGCGAAGCCGGTTTGTCGGGTGGGACGAACACAAACAAGCCGTAAATGGGAAAGGGAAAGTTTGAGAGATTCACTTTGGCGGCGATTGCGGACGCGCTCGACGGTTCGGACGTAGAGACGGCGCGTGGCAGCTTGTCGGCGGTCGTCGGCGCGGTCGTAGAAGTTTCGGGAACGGTTCAAAAGCGCGTAAGGCGTGAGGGTGAATGTAAATTGGTGATAGAGCCGGGCGCGAGTGTTCCCGGCTTCGTCGTATTCGCAGACTTTTCGGAAAAATCGGAAACCATAAAGAGCGCGAAGATTCGGAAAGGTTCGGGCGTGTCGGTTCGCGGAAAGTTCTCGACGTTCGGCGCGGTTGCCGTCTGCCTTGTCGATTGTCAGTTGCAACAACCTGCAACACAAAAAAAGAAAACGGAAAATCCTAAGAAAACCTAAGATTTTGAAAACCTCACAAAACCTCACTTTTCGGGTGCGGATAATGAGAGACAAATGAGAGAGAGACGAAACAGAGACGAAATAGAGACGCGAGGCAAAAACACAGAAAGAACACAGAACCAGGGGACTTTCCCTGCGCGTGTAGGTTGGACATATTCGGTAAATTTGCCGAATTAGAAACGCTCGGACTTTCCCTGCGCGTGTGGATTCGGGCGCGGCGAAAACTAGGAAAGAACTAGGAAAAACAGGAAAAAAACAGGAAACGGAAAACCTGAGAAAACCTGAGATTTGAGCGAAAAAAAACAAGCATTTGAAAACCTAACAAAACCTAACATTTCGGACGCGAAAACCGAGAAAGAACCGAGAGAGAATTAAGGCGAACGCAACGAGAAGGTAACGAAAGAATGTCGGGAAAATGTCGGTTTTCGAGCGCGAATAATGAGAGGGAAACCAGAGCCAAAACAAAGAAAGAACAAAGAAACGCGGCGCATTTTCTCGCTGATTATCAGCCGCTAAAACTTACAAATCGGACACCTAAAAAAAGAGCGCAAAGAATAGCGATTTATAGCGATTTATACAACTTCCAGAGGGGCGGAATTGGAAAAATTGGAAGCCTTAAAAGAGTGTAAAGAATATCCGTCTATACCCCCCCCGGCTGAAAAAAGAATAGACAATTATCGACCCTAGTTGAGAGAATGGATGCTCACATCCGGGCGATGTTTTAATTCATCGAAAAACTCGCGCGGCGAATTGAATAATCAAACGTTTTCAAAATCTGGTAGTGTCCTAATCTTGAGGTGCTATATTTAGTTTTGTGTCACAAACGGGCGTTTTTGATATGTTAAGAAAGTCGCTGTTTTTGCCTCACGTCCAATCAATTATTGGGCGTTGCCTTGATTAAGAAGCCCATATCATCGCTCGTTTTGTTTCCTTCCATTTGCCTTCATTTTTCTCTAGCAAATAATAACTTCCATCGGCACATAAACTGCCGCAATAAAACTGCATATAAACAAAAGCGTGTTTTTTTTCAGCGTCAAACCCAACTTGCGAGAACAAAACATAACCGCCCGATTTTGGATACTTTTGATAAAATGCTTCCCAATAATCTTTTGGGCTTTCGCCTTTGTAAATTGATTTTAGGTCGTCGTTGTTAGTCAAAACATATTTGTTTTGTAAGTCAAAGGATTCGGATAACTTTAAAGATTCTTCGCCCGTTAGCTTTGAAGACGCTTTGTTTTTAAGTTTGTAATCCTCGAATGCGGCTTTATATTCCGTCGGTAAATTTAGATTGATATTTCGGATAACTCGGTCAATCGGAATCTCAACTTTTCCAGCAACAGCACCGTTATCAATAACAATATCTTTAACAATAATGTGCAGTTGGACTCCGGCGCGATTTTCGTCTTCTAACAAAGTTGAATATACGGAATAAGAGTCGTCAACAAGATTTCTCTTTTCAGTTAATTGTGAGTTTGTTTCAGTTTTGGAGA
>MWVV01001005.1_pt1 | contig 10054 bp, 7 predicted proteins | sample 1047281 | NCBI WGS metagenome assembly MWVV01 (sample SAMN06349986, study PRJNA376086) | soil metagenome | isolation source: PT-2 sample Antarctic (ecotone) soil | place: Antarctica | collected 2015-01-13 | reverse complement strand
ATCCGAGCGGCCTGCCCAGAATACTCAAAAAGTAAATGCCCGCTTGTGCGGGGTGAATGAGCGCCTCCGAAGTGTCAGGATGATGTGCAGGCTTTTGATAATCGTAAAAATAGAGTGCCGAATTCAGCGCGAGCCCAATGATCCATCCTAAGATCCACCACTTCTTTCTCGACAATTCCTCCCAAGACCAGGGCCAAACCAGGACAGGAAGAACCACTGCCCAGCACAAAATTCCATTGGCTGAAGAGAAGGTGCTGATGGTTGACAAGCCAGCACAGATTAGGAATTTTGTTCTCGTCCGAAGGCTCGCGGAATAAGCGACGAGCATGCACGTCGTAAGGCAGGCGATGGGTACGAAGAATATTATTTGCTGGCCTTGTAACCAGTTCTCATACTGGATGGGGGAAAAGATGAGCAGGTTCGTGATGAGATATGCCCAGCGGCGTTGCGCCCGGCTAGCGTCAAGTGTCAGTTTGCCGAGGTGGTAGGCATTAAAAGAGACCAGACAAGCAAGCAGGAAACTAACCAGCGTCTCGTATCTGACATTCCACTTCGTCAGCCAGCCCAGAGCGACGAAGAGCAGATTAGGGAAAAATTGCCGGTACTCGTTTTGCTGTGCGAACAAATCATGGAAGGAGAGCGTGCCCTGCGCAAATTTCTCAAAAAACGGCACCAGATTCCACTCATCTATGTATGGAACGTCGGTGCCATACTTGAGAATCAGTGCGCCCGTGAAGCCGGCAGGAACAACTGCCATAAAGAGGAGCAACGCGGGCACGAAGGGAATTAGTCGCCGCCGGGGGGTCAGCATCATTTGAACTTTGTGTGCCTCCCGTGCACAATTTGAAAAGTCAAAAGCCGCAAAAATGATCTGTAGAATGTATTTCGAGATTGAAACCAAGAGAGAAGTTTTACAAAAGAAGTATAACAGAGACGGCAATAGAGGCCGCATGTGATGAAAAGAATCAAAGCTATTGTCATTTTAATCACCACCGGCTTTTTTATGTTCGCCCCGCCCGGCACACTAATCTTAGGAGTACCTCTTATTTTAGGATTGTTAGGGGTCAATTGGCTTTTCGTCGGGGTCGCACTTTGTCTCGGCACGCTCATCTTTATGTGGCTTTTTTATCGTAAAAAATCCGCTTGGAGATCGGATTCGGGGAAGCGGGATTAGGTAATTCTGAGCCTCCCATCAATTGTTTCTTGAAGGAAAATAAATACGCAGCATAAGTCCAGCCTCCTCCCTGACGTGCCCGCCTCAGATGCAGCAGTTGGAATCGGCCATGACGCGTCTGGGCTTGTCAGCGCGGGCGTATGATCGGATACTAAAAGTCAGCCGGACCATCGCAGATTTAGACGTTAGTGCAGAGATTCGCCCCGCGCATGTCGCGGAAGCCGTCGGCTATCGCTCGCTCGACCGCACCTACTGGACTTGAGAGGGCCGACAACGGGGGTCGGCGCGATGGGCAAATTAAACACGAATAAAGACTAATTTAGCCGGAGCAGGGCAACGACCGATGAAAAGCCCCGCATCACAAGACGCGGGAAACCAACACTCGCCGGGGCGCGGCACACATGAACTGACGCGCCGTAATGCGCGGGCGAGTTCATCGCCGCCGCAGGATCAACAAGTAACACGAACCTCGGTCGTCTGGTCTGGAGAGAAAGTAATTGACTGCACTCGCTTCTGCTCACCGAACAATATTCGGAAACGTGACCGCAACCACCGAGACGGAACATCCACAGGCTTCTGAACGCTCGTCTGACTATGCACTCGCGCAGCGAGCGGCGGGCGGGGATTTAGGGGCGTTCGAGGAACTCTACGAGCGGCACAACCGCAGAGTCTACAGCTTGTGTCTGCGGATGACGCAGAACGTGGCGGAAGCGGAAGACTTAGCCCAGGAAGCCTTCATCCAACTGTTTCGCAAGATCGGGAGTTTCCGTGGCGAGTCGGCGTTTACCACTTGGCTCCACCGGCTGACGGTCAATCAAGTGTTGATGCACTTTCGCAAGAAGGGCGTGAAGTTGGAGCAGACGACGGACGACGGGGAGACGCCCGTGCAGATCGTTCAGGGGACGCAGAACCCGAATGCCATGCCGGTGGTGGACAGGATCGCGTTAGACCGGGCCATCGGGCAACTGCCGCCGGGGTACCGGACGGTGTTTGTGTTGCACGATGTGGAGGGGCACGAGCACGAGGAGATCGCCGGCATGCTCGGATGTTCCGTGGGAACGAGCAAGTCGCAGTTGCACAAGGCCCGCATGAAGTTACGCACTCTGCTCAGGCAACAAAAACCCGTTGCGTAGCTTCCAACAACGTCGCTTCATTGAAAACAAGTCGCCACGATTTGCGCATGAAGCGATGGGTCAAACACTAAACACAGGCGCATTCGACGTTAAGGGTTCGAGATTTGAAAAGGCGTGCCGCGCTGTCTCTCTCTCTGGCGGCTGTCAAGACCGGGCGCGAAACCCGAAAGCCACACTTAGAGAGTAGTTGCATGCGGCAAGGCAAGCGTGAGAGGTAATAGCAATGGATTGCGAGAAGTGTAGTGATCTTTTAGGCGACTTTCTCGACGGCACGATGGCCGGCGATGATCACGCGCTCTTAAGCACGCATCTGGATGAATGTCTCGGCTGCGCGTGTGTGCGCGAAGAGATTCGCGCCATCGTGACGACGGCGGCGGAGAGCCGCGAACACTTCGTCGCGCCGCCGAATGAGCGCGCCCTCTGGTTGCGCGTGCGCAACACTCTGGAAGCGGAACTGAGCGCGCAGCAGCGAGCAGCGGTCACTACCGGTTCGCCCCTTGGAAACGCACGGGAGAATTTTGTATCGCGCTTGATGAATAAGCGTTGGGCTTTGTCTCTACCGCAACTGACGGCGGCAGTCGTCGCCATCGTCGTCGGCGTCGCGGTCGTGACTACGGTCGGCGTGCAGCGTCTCACCATCAACGAAGGTGTGAAGCAGGAGACGGCGAGGGGCGGCGCGAGAAATCCGAACCCTGCACAGCAAGTCGCCATCCAGTATCTGATGCAGCGGGTCGAAGAGCGCAAGAGTCACTGGCATCCGCGCATGCGGGAAGCCTTTGACCGGAACCTCGGCGTCATTGATGCGACGGTCAGCGATTCGCTCAAGGAGCTTGACGAAAGCCCGCACGATGAAATCTCCGAAGAAGCCCTGAACGCCGCCCTGCGCGACAAGATGGAACTGCTCCGCGAGTTCTCCGAATTGTAAAATTGTCTTGATACATGGGCGAGCGTCCCGCGCCCTAACTTACCCGACCAGCGAAAGATTTAGAGATTGATGAAGAAGACGCAGCTAACTCCTCATTTGCCCGCCGCAGTGTGCGATGCCGTTCCGGCGCGGTCGGCGCGGGCGCATCTGCTTGTAGCCTGTGCCGCCGCGTTTCTGTTGTGCGCTCTCTTCTTTGCGCCGACCGCGACGGTTTTCGCGCAGCAAAAATTCTCGAAGACTTATCCTGCGCGCCGCAACATCCGTCTCCAACTCAACAATCGCTCCGGCGAGATCGATGTCATCGGCTGGGATCGCGATGAGATAAAAATCACCGCCGATATGGAAGCGCCCGCCGCGCGCTTCACGCCCGTGCTCAAAGAAGACGGCCTCTGGATCGATGTAATGAATGACACGCGCGGGCGGGAAGATGTGGGCGATGTCAATTTTCGGATTCAAGTGCCCTACGGTTCGACGGTCGATCTGGAAACCAAGCGCGGCAACATCACCGTGCATAACGTGCAGGGCGCGATGGTGCGCGCCGTCGTCACCACCGAAGGCGACATCAACCTGACGGGCATCCGCGCCAGCCGCGTGATGGCCTCAAACATCATGGGCAACATCCTCTTCGACGCAGACCTCATGCGCGGCGGGATGTACGAACTCAAGTCCACGCAGGGCGACATCAATTTGCGCATCAACGCCGGTTCAGGCTTCATGTTGACAGCGACCGCGCCGCGCACGCGCAACATCAATCTCGGAGACTTCGCCGGGCGCGGGAGTTGGGATTTTCAGAGCAACAACCGCAGAATCGTTGGCAAGGTCGGCGACGGCAGCGCGATCATCAACACCACAACTCTCCGCAGTTCGATTGTTTTCGTCTCACGCTAAAGAGGCGACTTCCTTCGCGTTCTCCTGATGCTGACTGCGACGCTTCCATTCGTTAGCCACCTTTTCTCTCTCGCGAGGCACAGGCTTTCTTGCAACATAACTTAAACTCATTTGCCGTCTCTGGCTCGCCCGCATCCGCAAGCGCGCATCCAAAGCGCGCTTTTTTCTTTGTCATCCTGCTGTCGCTGTGTTTTGGCTTTTCCTGCGCCGCTGGCGCACACGCGCAATCGCAACGAAGCCGGGGAGCGGTCAACAGCAGCACGCCGCCCGTCTCTGCACCGTCGCCGCCGCAACTCACGCGCAGTTCTACGCGCCACGAGACGCGTCGCTTCGGCTATGGCGGCACTCTCACCATCTACGGCGCGCCCGAAGGCTCGATCACCGTCGAAGCATGGGCGCGCAACGAAGTCGACATCACCGCCGAGATCGAACTCAAAGGCGGCACGGAAGCAGACCTCGCGCGCCTCGCCGCCGTCAACAACTTCGTGCTCGACGAAGACGGCTCGCATCTCACGCTCTTGACCACCGGCACGCACGACCGCAAGTTTATGAAACGCGCGGCCAAAGACTTTCCCAAGCAACTCCTGACGCTGCCCTGGAAGATCGATTACCGCATCCGAGTTCCCGCCCAGATCGATCTGGACATCTTCGCCGGGCGTGGCACGCTCAAAATCAGCAACACCGACGGCGCGCTCAGCCTCCATGCCGGAGAGAGCGCGGCTTCTCTCACGCTCGGCGGCGGCGATGTTGTCACTACAGTTGCGAGCGGCTCCGTGCTTCTGCGCGTCCCCGTCAACAGTTGGCGCGGTCGCGGTGCGTCCATCCGCCTCGCGCGCGGCGATCTCACGGTCGAACTCCCCGCAAATTTCAACGGCGACGTTGACGCCAAAGTGCTTCGCGCCGGTCGCATCGAAAATAATCACCCTGCCGTTGTCGAACGCGAACGCGCGCCAGCCGCCGAACGACAACTGCGCGCCCGCGCCGGAGCCGGAGGCGCAACCCTCACCTTTGAAGTCGGTGACGGCGTGATCCGCATCAACACAGTGACGAGTGACGAGAAGAAACCGTAGCGCGTTAAAAAGCCGTCAATCGTCAATCGTCACTGGTGAATGGAAAGAACTGAGTTTTATCCGTTCACCATTTACCATTCACGATTGACGGCTTTTCAACGATTCGCGATTTACGGCCTCATCACTTGTCACTCTCCGCTTTCCCCTTTATGCTCATGCCCGCGCGTTTCCGGTTCAATCGAAACGCGCGTCAGACCAAATCTTACCCGCACGTATTTTCGCTATGACGGTTAAATCAGACAAATGGATTCGGCGTATGGCCGAAGAGTCAGAGTTTATTCAACCCTTCGACGCGGCGCTCGTCCGTGAAGTGGACGGACGCCGCATCATCTCCGCCGGCGCGTCCTCCTACGGCTATGACATGCGTCTGGCCGATGATGGTTTCCGCGTCTTCTCTCCGATTCACGGGCGCGAGATCGATCCCAAAAACTTCGATGCGGAATGCCTCATCGAGCCGCCCTTGCGCACCGCCGACGACGGCTCGCGCTACTACCTCATGCCGCCGCAGTCCTACGCCCTCGGCATCACGGTCGAAACCTTCAAGATGCCGCGCAACGTCACCGGGATCGCGATGGGAAAATGTCTCACCAGAGACGCGCGCATCATTGATGCCGCGACCGGGGATGTGATCTCTATCGCCGATTTCGCGTCGGACGGAGAAGTCCTGGCATACAAAGACGGGCAACTCGGCAAGCAGGAAGCATTTTCCGTTGTCAGTCAGGGCGAGAAGGAGGTTTTCGTCGTCAAGACCAGACTCGGCCACACCCTCAAAGCGACGGGCAACCATCCGTTTCTGACCGTCACGGGCTGGCGCGAACTGCAAGAGCTTTCCGTCGGCAGTCGCATCGCAGCGGCGCGCAACATTCCTGTATTTGGCCGGGACGAGTTGCCGGATTGGGAGGCGACGATGCTGGGTTTGATGATCGCCGAAGGGCAGCGTGATACGCCGGGCTCATCGCCCTGCTTCACGACCGCAGATGAGGCTCTGGCCGAAGCGGCGGCACGGAAGCAGACCTCGCGCGCCTCGCCGCCGTCAACAACTTCGTGCTCGACGAAGACGGCTCGCATCTCACGCTCTTGACCACCGGCACGCACGACCGCAAGTTTATGAAACGCGCGGCCAAAGACTTTCCCAAGCAACTCCTGACGCTGCCCTGGAAGATCGATTACCGCATCCGAGTTCCCGCCCAGATCGATCTGGACATCTTCGCCGGGCGTGGCACGCTCAAAATCAGCAACACCGACGGCGCGCTCAGCCTCCATGCCGGAGAGAGCGCGGCTTCTCTCACGCTCGGCGGCGGCGATGTTGTCACTACAGTTGCGAGCGGCTCCGTGCTTCTGCGCGTCCCCGTCAACAGTTGGCGCGGTCGCGGTGCGTCCATCCGCCTCGCGCGCGGCGATCTCACGGTCGAACTCCCCGCAAATTTCAACGGCGACGTTGACGCCAAAGTGCTTCGCGCCGGTCGCATCGAAAATAATCACCCTGCCGTTGTCGAACGCGAACGCGCGCCAGCCGCCGAACGACAACTGCGCGCCCGCGCCGGAGCCGGAGGCGCAACCCTCACCTTTGAAGTCGGTGACGGCGTGATCCGCATCAACACAGTGACGAGTGACGAGAAGAAACCGTAGCGCGTTAAAAAGCCGTCAATCGTCAATCGTCACTGGTGAATGGAAAGAACTGAGTTTTATCCGTTCACCATTTACCATTCACGATTGACGGCTTTTCAACGATTCGCGATTTACGGCCTCATCACTTGTCACTCTCCGCTTTCCCCTTTATGCTCATGCCCGCGCGTTTCCGGTTCAATCGAAACGCGCGTCAGACCAAATCTTACCCGCACGTATTTTCGCTATGACGGTTAAATCAGACAAATGGATTCGGCGTATGGCCGAAGAGTCAGAGTTTATTCAACCCTTCGACGCGGCGCTCGTCCGTGAAGTGGACGGACGCCGCATCATCTCCGCCGGCGCGTCCTCCTACGGCTATGACATGCGTCTGGCCGATGATGGTTTCCGCGTCTTCTCTCCGATTCACGGGCGCGAGATCGATCCCAAAAACTTCGATGCGGAATGCCTCATCGAGCCGCCCTTGCGCACCGCCGACGACGGCTCGCGCTACTACCTCATGCCGCCGCAGTCCTACGCCCTCGGCATCACGGTCGAAACCTTCAAGATGCCGCGCAACGTCACCGGGATCGCGATGGGAAAATGTCTCACCAGAGACGCGCGCATCATTGATGCCGCGACCGGGGATGTGATCTCTATCGCCGATTTCGCGTCGGACGGAGAAGTCCTGGCATACAAAGACGGGCAACTCGGCAAGCAGGAAGCATTTTCCGTTGTCAGTCAGGGCGAGAAGGAGGTTTTCGTCGTCAAGACCAGACTCGGCCACACCCTCAAAGCGACGGGCAACCATCCGTTTCTGACCGTCACGGGCTGGCGCGAACTGCAAGAGCTTTCCGTCGGCAGTCGCATCGCAGCGGCGCGCAACATTCCTGTATTTGGCCGGGACGAGTTGCCGGATTGGGAGGCGACGATGCTGGGTTTGATGATCGCCGAAGGGCAGCGTGATACGCCGGGCTCATCGCCCTGCTTCACGACCGCAGATGAGGCTCTGGCCGAAGCGTTGAAGCAATGCGTGAAGGTCGGCATCGGGAGTGTGCTGACATACAAGGGGCACTACGGCTATCGTCTGGCAAACAAAGTCGGACGCGGGGGCATTGCCACTAAGAATCGTGCGACACAATGGCTCACAGGGCACAGCCTCAATATCGGGGCGCTCGACAAGTTTGTGCCGCCCTGTATCTTCCGCGCGCCAAAGCGCAGCATGGCGTTGTTTCTCAGCGCTTTGTTTTCGGGAGACGGCAGCATTTATTTGCTTAACAGTAACCGCTCGCACACGCAGGTCGGGTTGGAATATTGCAGCAGTTCCGAACGGCTGGCGCGGGACGTGCAACATCTCCTGCTCAGGTTCGGCATCGTCAGCAAACTGCGAGAGAAGGCGACGCCGAAGTCTCCGGCCTTTATCGTCCAGGTCTTGCGCAGCGCGGACATTAAAACGTTTCTTGATGAAATCGGGTTCCTGCCCGGCTCGGCTAAAGACCTCAAGGCGAGAAACATCATCCGGCCAATCCTTGAGACGCGCCGGCATAATCAGCGACGGCTTTACGACACCATCCCGGCAGAGTTCTGGACGATATTGAAAGCGGAAGCTCAAGCCCTCCAGACCACTCTCTACGCTTCCGGCCTCCATGTGCGAAACCGCAAGGATGTCACCTATCTCGAATTACAAAAGTTCATTGCCCTCCATCCCGAAAGCAAACTGGCGGAGCATCTTGAATCCGGTCTAATTTGGGATGAAGTCGTTTCTATTGAAGCTGGCGGGAATGAAGAAGTCTTTGACATTTGCGTTCCGCAAGCGCAAAATTTTGTCGCTAATAATCTCATCGTTCATAACTCCACCTACGCCCGCGTCGGCCTACTCGTCAACACCACGCCGCTCGAAGCCGGTTGGACGGGACGCCTCGTCGTCGAACTCGCCAACCTCGCCGCTCTCCCTTTGCGCGTCTATGTCAACGAAGGCATCGGCCAGATCGTCTTCTTCGAGTCAGACGAAGACTGCGCCGTCTCCTACGAAGACCGCGGCGGCAAGTATCAAGGCCAGACCGGGTTAACTTATTCGCGTTTGTGAACGGGACGCTTGAGGGTGGTGCAACATGATTAGACCTTTTCGCGGCAAGCACCCGCAGATTCACGAGAGCGCCTACATCGAGGAGAGCGCGCAGATCATCGGCGATGTCTGGATCGGCGAACAGTCGTCCGTCTGGTTCAATGCCGTCGTGCGCGGCGACGTTTATTACATCCGCATCGGCAACCGCACCAACATTCAAGACGGCACGGTCGTCCACGTCACCAACGGCACGCACGCCACCATCCTCGAAGATGAAGTGACCGTCGGCCACAACGTCACGCTGCACGGCTGCCACATCGAACGCGGCTGTCTCATCGGAATGGGTTCGATCATCATGGACGAAGTGCGCATCGGCGCCGAGTCGCTGGTCGCGGCGGGCGCGCTCGTCTCGCCCGGCACGACCATCCCGCCGCGCTCGCTCGTCTTAGGCGCGCCTGCGCGGGTCAAACGCCCGCTCACGGACGAGGAAGTTGCCGGACTCACCAGGTACTGGCAGAACTACATCGAATACACGGAACAATATAAAAATGATGAATGATGAATGCGGAATGATGAATTGAAGATTCAAGCGAATTACCTCTGATTTTTTTCTCATCATTCATCATTCCGCATTCATCATTCATCATTTGCTTTATGTCTAAGACACAACCGGCGCGCGGGATGCGCGATTTTTTGCCTGCGGACGTGCGGCGGCGCGAGTATGTGATCGGCGTGATCCGAGAGGTCTATGAGCGTTACGGGTTCGAGCCGTTGGAGACTCCGGCGGTCGAAAACATCGAGACGCTCCTCGGCAAGTATGGCGAAGAAGGCAACCAACTCATCTTCAAAATCCTCAAGCGCGGCGCGCACGAAGGGACGGGCGAAGCCGACTTGGCGCTACGCTACGATCTGACCGTGCCGCTTGCGCGCGTCGTCGCGGAACAGGGCGAGCGGCTGCCGAAGTTTTTCAAACGCTACCAGATTCAACCCGTCTGGCGCGCGGATCGTCCGGCGCGCGGACGCTTCCGCGAATTCTATCAATGCGACGTTGACGCCATCGGCTCGCGCTCCATGATCATCGAAGCCGAACTCTGCGCGGCGGCGAGCGATGCCTTAGCGCAACTCGGATTCATGAATTTCACTATTCGCCTCAATCACCGGCAAGTGCTCGCGGGCGTGCTTGAGCAAGCGGGC
>MWVV01001004.1_pt1 | contig 10059 bp, 9 predicted proteins | sample 1047281 | NCBI WGS metagenome assembly MWVV01 (sample SAMN06349986, study PRJNA376086) | soil metagenome | isolation source: PT-2 sample Antarctic (ecotone) soil | place: Antarctica | collected 2015-01-13 | reverse complement strand
CTTTAACCGCAACCTATTACGACAATATCAAAGATGCATGCGCCTCTGCCGGCATCATCTACGGACGGAAAGTCGTGGGCGGTTTGATTCCCTATGATTTACGCCACACGGCAACAACATTGATTATGCAATCAGGAACGGACTTTGAAACTGCTTCGTCAGTCACCGGACAATCCCGCCACACGCTCTGGCACTACACCCACGCCAACAACGAATCAATCAACCGTGCCGTTTCCGTCCTGGAAAATTTCGCGCTTCAATGCTTCGACCTAAACAGCGATGGACTCGGTTTGGACAAAAAAGAAAATCGCAAAACCATAAGTTCCGCGCCTTGAACAAATACAAATTTGATTAAATGCCCTCGGTAGGATTCGAACCTACAGCCAACAGATTATGAGTCTGCTGCTCTAACCGTTGAGCTACAAGGGCATAAACTTTATTAGTTTAGTTGAAACGTTGCTATAAAATTTCTAGCTCCTCGCATTTATTGTCGCTAACTAGCAAGAAAATTTATATCAATAAACGAATTTCTAAGCAACTCAAGCCAAAATAAATAAATTTATTTGGAAATCACGAAAGACTTTCCTTTTATTTAATCCAAACTCGTTTTCAATTAAAAATGTAGAAGGTGATTTCTAAGTTTGGATTTTATGAATGCGAGATTTCAAAATTGCCAATTTGATCAAAGTCTGGAATCTATGGTAAACCTCCAAAGAATTGGAAAAAATGATAAGTCAGATGTCAAAGTCAGCAAAAAAATCATCTCCGAAACCATTTTGCGAAAAGTTCCTGTTACTTTCGCGCTGCTGACGGATTTTCTGTTTTTGTGCTTCTACATCTGCAATTGAAATCAAGAAAATGACGAAAGAAAAAGCCTCAGAAAGGCTAATAATTTTTTCATTCTTTATATTCCGCGCAAAATTATTCGCGCAAACTATTTATTTTAACGGCGTTATCTGCTATATTTTGCCCTATTCTTTTGAAAATTCAAATTAGCAAAGAGGAAATTTCTAATGAGTGCAAATGCAGAAACTTTTGGTGCAAAATCCGATACCGGCGGAATCGGCGGGCATCCGCGCGGTTTGACGACGCTTTTTTTGACCGAGATGTGGGAGCGGTTCTCTTACTACGGGCTGCGTCCACTTTTAGTTCTTTTTATGGCAGCAGCGCTGATGAACGGCGGCTTCGGCTTTGAACGCGGACAGGCATCGGCGATTGTTGGCATTTACGGTGCTTGCGTTTATCTGGCATCGCTTCCCGGCGGCTGGATTGCCGACCGTCTGTTGGGCTTGCGTCGTGCAATTCTTTACGGCGCGATTTGTATTTCCGCCGGACATATCTCAATTGGTTTGTCGGCGTTTGCAGGCGGGAAAGTAACGTTTTTTCTCGGATTAATTCTCATTGTTCTCGGCACGGGACTTCTAAAGCCGAACATTTCGGCAATCGTCGGCGACCTTTACCCAGAAGGCGGTGCGCGGCGCGATGCCGGATTTTCAATTTTTTATATGGGCATTAACATCGGCGCGTTCGCCGGTCAGCTCATTACTGGATTTTTGGGTGAAACGGTTGGCTGGCACTGGGGATTTGGTGCGGCGGGCGTCGGAATGCTAATCGGTTTGACGGTTTTTGCAACGCGGGCGCAAGCGACGCTCGGCGACATCGGAACGCACCCGACCAGACATCCCGACCCAGCGATTCAGGCGAGTCAGGAAAAGCGCGTAAAACTAATACTCGGCATCGGACTCGGCATCTTCGCGCTCGTTTTTATACTCGCTGCTACCGGCGTCATCACGATTGACGCGCAAGTTGTCGGGCAATATATGGCTTATATTCTGGTCGGTCTCGCACTCGCCTTCTTCGCTTATCTATTCGTCGCGGGCGGTTTGCAGGGCGACGAGAAAAAGCGCGTTTTGGTTATCGTCGTGTTGTTTATTTTCGCAGCTATTTTCTGGTCGGCATTCGAACAGGCGCCGACTTCGCTCAATCTGTTTGCGGCGGATTTTACCGAGCGCACCATCGGCAGTTTTGAAGTTCCGGCGACGTGGTTTCAATCAATCAATTCGTTGTTTATCATCTTACTCGCGCCGCTTTTTGCTGCTCTCTGGATGAGGCTCGGCAGGAGAGGCGGCGATTTGTCGAGTCCGGGAAAATTTGCGCTCGGTTTGTTTTTTGCGGGCGTGGGTTTTTTCGTAATGATTTTCGCTGCCAACTCCGTCGTCGGAAGCGGCGGCGCGTTGAAAGTTTCGGCGATGTGGCTCATCGTCAGCTACTTTTTCCAGACAATCGGCGAATTGTGTTTAAGTCCGGTCGGCTTATCGTCAATGACCAAGCTCAGCCCGCGTCGTTATGTCGGGCAGATGATGGGCATCTGGTTTCTCGCGTCGGCGGTCGGAAACTTAATTGGCGGACTTGTCGGTGGTCATGTTGATCCGGAAAAACTCGAACAGATGCCGCTGCTTTTCACCTACACTACCGCGGCGCTGATAATTGCGGCAATTATTCTCGGATTATTGGCAATTCCGATTCGCCGAATGATGCGAAATGTTGATGACCAGGAAAAGGAAACGATTGAAGTAGTTGGAACGGCTTCGATTTAGATTTTTTCAAACAGCGGAAAAGCTATTTTGGTTTAAGCCGCAATAACTTTATCTTAAAATCTGATGAAGGCGTGGCTTATAACCGCACTTTTTCTTTCGGGTTAAAATTTATTTTTTCGCCCATAGAAATTTCTGCTCCTCGTTTTTGAATTGAATGAACACGCCATTCTTCGCGCGTTTCAGGAAAGTCGGTGCGGAAATGTCCGCCGCGTGACTCTTCGCGCCATAATGCCGCCGCCGTAATTAACTTCGCTAACGTAACAAAATTCAGCGAAGACGTTCCTAAATTTGCCTGCGAAATTTGCTCGAATTCGCGTAATGCTCTTTGCAAAGAATCTTTGTCGCGTAAGATTCCGACGCGCTCCCACATCACGCGCTTGACGCGCTTTCGTACAGCCGTCGAGATTCCTTCCAATTGCGGATTACGAATTGCGGATTGCGAATTTTCAAATTTTGAATTTTGAATTTTGAATTTTGAATTGTCTTCGATTGCCGTTTCGCCTGCCCGCGCACCGAAGACCAAACCTTCAAGAAGTGAATTGGAAGCCAAACGATTTGCGCCGTGAACGCCCGTGCAGGCGACTTCGCCCGCCGCGTAAAGTCCCGCGAGCGTTGTTCTGCCGCGCAAATCTGTGCGAACTCCGCCCATAATGTAATGCGAAGCGGGCGAAACTGGAAGTAAATCCTTTGCAATATTCAAACCGAAAATCCGGCAGGTTTCGTAAATTTTCGGAAAGCGATTTTTTAGAAAATCTTCGTCCATTGCCGTCATATCAAGAAAAACAGTGCGCGTTCCGGTTCGACGCATTTCCGCCACAATCGAACGGCTGACGACATCGCGCGGCGCGAGTTCCAGTTTTTCATCGTAGCGCGACATAAAGCGTTCGCCATATATGTTTCGCAGAATTCCTCCCTCGCCGCGCATTGCTTCGGAAAGTAAAAATCGCGGCGCGTTTTCAAGGTTTAATGCGGTCGGATGAAATTGAACAAATTCCATATCAGCCATCTCCGCATCCGCAAAATAAGCCATCGCCATTCCGTCGCCGGTTGCAACCGAAGGATTTGTCGTGTGCAAAAATAGTTGTCCCGCGCCCCCCGTGCAAAGAATTACGGCTTTGGCAAAAATTTCGCGTGGAGCCCTTAGAATCGGGTCGAGAAAATGAACCCCGACACATCTATCTTCAGAAACAATCAAACTTTCCGTGTTTGCAAACGGCATTAGTAGGATTGTTTTTTCCCGGCGGGCGCGGGCAATTAAAGCGCGGGTAATTTCCTTTCCGGTCGAATCTCCATGAGCGTGCAAAATTCTGCGGCGCGAATGTGCCGCTTCCTGCGTGAAGACCAACCTTCCGCCTTCACGGTCAAATTCAGTACCCCATTCGATAAGTTCTTGAATATATTTTGTGCCTTCGCTGACAAGTGTTTCAACCGCTTTTTCATCACAGAGTCCCGCGCCAGCGAAAAGCGTATCTTCTTCGTGAAGTTCAGCATTATCGTCATCTGATAAAACGACGGCAACGCCGCCTTGCGCGTATTCAGTGTTCGATTCGCTGGCTTTATCTTTCGTTAAAACGGTTACGCGCGCGCCGCTTTTGGCAAGCTCAATCGAAGCGCGAAGTCCAGCGACACCGCTTCCGATAACAATAAAATCCGTTTCTAGTGCCATAAAAACCTAAAAGAAAACTTTAACAATTCAAAAGTCTAAAGTCTAAAGTCTAGTGTGCAAAGTTAAAATTTATCTATGTTTAACCTTGATTTTGATTTTTAGTCTTGACAACTACGAAAAGTTTCGTATATGTTGTTAATTATTACGAAATATTTCGTAGTTTGGTATGAAAGTGAAAAAATTAAAAGTAAATGAACCAACAAAATCAGAGCTTCAAATACTATCCGTGTTGTGGAAACGCGAGCAGGCAACTGTGCGAGAAGTTTTTGAAATCGTCAATCAGCAGAGACCGGCAAGTTACACGACGGTTTTGAAATTAATGCAGATTATGCACGAAAAAGGTTTGGTTGAACGCGACGCGGCAAACAAGGCGCACGTTTATCGCGCGAAAACTAAACAAAATGAAACGGGCAGGCAATTGATTCAAGAGATTCTGCACAAAATTTTCGGTGGCTCGGCGTTAAAGCTTGTGCAGCAGGTTTTGGAAACCGAAACGACGAGCGCCGAAGAAATGAAGCAAATTCGCAAGATGATTAAACAAGCAGAAAAACAAGCTGCCGCGCAAACTTCTAAAAAAGGAAAACAGAAATGATTTGGGAAAACTTAGCAAATTCGCAATTAATTGAAAATTTAGGTTGGACGCTTCTTCATTCAATTTGGCAAATTGGCTTTTTAGCTTTTTGGCTTTTTTTCACGCTGCGAACTTTAGCGAAATCTTCGGCAAATTCGCGTTATCTTTTTTCGCTTTTCGCGCTTGTTTTGTCGTTTATTCTGCCGGTTATGACATTTGTCTGGCTTTCAAACGATTCGGCGCAACCAATGCAAAACTTTACAAATTCAGATATGAAGAATACGGCGATTTTCGAGCTAAAACCGCAACCGACCGAAGATTTTTCATTAAACAAAACTGTGAAAATTCCCGATACGAAAGATAAAAACTTCTTTGTTTCGATAGAGGATTTGCAAAATGATTTTGCTGCAAGCTTTTCTTTGCTTTCGCCGTTTTTGGTCGGGTGTTGGCTTTTGGGAATGCTACTTTTCGCATTTCGTTTTGTGGGCGGTATTCGGCAGTTACACATTTACAAAACGCGCGAAACCTTGGCGCCGGACAGAGATTGGCAGGAAAATTTTTCAGCGTTACGCAAAAAACTAAAAATCAAACAAACGGTTAAATTCTTACAATCAAAAATCATCGAAACGCCGATGGTTATCGGTTGCCTTAAACCAATCATTTTAATTCCGGCGAGCGTTTTTTTACAGATAAATCCGCGTGAACTGGAAACGATCATCGCGCACGAACTCGTTCATATCCGCCGCTACGATTACTTGGTAAATTTCGCGCAAAATATTACCGAAATTTTGTTTTTCTATCATCCCGCTATATGGTGGATTTCCGCGCAAACACGAATCGAACGCGAATGCGCTTGCGATGACGCGGTTGTGCAAACACTTGAGAATTCGCAAGTTGTTTATGCCAACGCGTTAGCAAATTTAGAGGAACTTCGCCAAACGGCGAGAGCAACCACGCCGTCAATTTTGGTGGCGGCAAATGGAGGTAAATTGATGAAACGTATAGAAAGAATCATTCGACAAAAAAATACCAAGAAAAGCGTTGCCAAAAATTCACTTTGGTCGGCGAGTTTTGCTTCTGCGCTTATCTTGGCACTTATGTTAGGTATATTTTCAGCGACAACAAACCTTTCTGTCAATGCTCAAAAGAGCTTAAATGTCGGAAAGGAGAAAAAAATTGCTGTCGGTTTTGTTTCAATTCCGCCCGTTGACCGGACGGAAAATCCTCCGAAAGACAGCGAGGCGACGGCGCGGCTTTTGATTGAAAAATTAAAAGCGCACCGCGTCCCGGCGATCGGTTTTCTGCAGGGTGCGATGATCTCCGACGGCGAAAAACTTTTCCCCGTTCGAGCAAATATTGTGCGTTTATGGCGCGACGCGGGCTTTGAAATAGGCATCGGGAATTTTAAGCACGTCTGGTTTTACGACACGCCGTATGATGAATATGTCGGCGGCGTCGAGAAAAACGAAGCGGTAGCGAGAAGGATTCTGGCGGAGAAAAATCTTCCGTTGCGATATTTCAGCTATCCGTTTTTGAACACCGGCAAAAATGCCGATGACCGCAATCGTTTTGAAGCGTGGCTGCAAACGCGCGGTTTGAGCGCGGTCAAATATACCATTGATAATCAGGAATGGATGTATTCGTATGCTTACGACATGGCTCGCAACGATAACGACATCAACACGATGAACGAAATTCGTGCCGAATTTTTAGGTTATATGACGAAAATGTTCGACCACTATGAAGCATATTCGTCGGAGATGTTCAGGCGCGACATCAATCAAACACTTGTTCTGACCACGAGCCGATTGATTGCCGATTCTGCGGACGAGCTTTTCGGAATGATTGAAAATCGCGGTTACCGATTTGTGCCGATAGACGAAGCGCAAGCGGACGAAGCATATCGAACGCCGGAAAATTTCTACGGTAAAGCGGGAGTTTCATGGTTTGAACGCTGGCAATTAGCGCAAGGCAAAAAGCTGCGCGCCGAGCCGAAAGTCAGCAAATCGGTTGAAGACACTTGGGATTACAGAAAAAATAAAAATGCGCCGCTTCCGCCCAAGCCGCCCGCACCGCCAACACCTCCACCGCCAAATAAAAAGTAGTGAAGTCTTTATTATGAAGTCTAAAAAAGCCTGTTCGAAAAATCGCACAGGCTTTTGTTTATTTTGCTCTTTCAAAAGTCGGCTTTTCAAAATTTTTGATTAGTTTCCAAAGAATTATCAAACTTCCGTCTGTATCTTTGCGGTGAACCTTGAACGCGACAAGAACGTCGGCAGCAACAAAAATAATTGCGCGTAAAACATAAGAATGTCCGACAACAGCCGGAACACTTCGTTTGTATGTTAAACCGTTTGCTTCATAATTGTGCGATTTGATTGTTTCACTACTGACTTCAGTTTCATTTGTCGGCAGCTTGTAATTAACCAAAAAATTTACTTCGGCAGTTTCTTCAGTTATGTCCGTAAGAGGTATTTCTCCCAAATCCGCAATAAAACCATAATCTGCACCGGCAAAACCAACTTTCAAATGATTTTGCTCCAAACTGATTTGCGCAAATTGGTGGTAATCATGAGACTTTGTCGTAAAGGAATAGTAAAAACCGCTGCCTTCAACAGTTAGTTTATGATCGTACCGTTATCGCGGAAGGATTCTGAAAACGCTAAAACCTTGCTTTTCCGCTTCTTTCAAATCCCTAGCTGCAGGTAAAACAACATCCTTTTCCAATATTTTGATTTGATTATTCAATTCCTCAATTTTTTGTAATTTTTGCTCATGGGTCAATATCTTGCACATTACCAATCGAAACGAAAAACAAAACCAGAAAAAGAACTTTGAAGTTGCGCATAATGATTGTCCTTAAAAGAAAAAGCACTTTGATTTGCCAGCATATCGCAAACAAATCAAAGTGCCTAATAAAATATCCTAAAAACTTCTTAATCCTGCGGAATAGTCAATTCTTGACCGGGGCGAATTTTATCGGGGTCGCTTAATTTATCGCGGTTGGCTTCATAAATTTTCTGCCAGCTAACGCCGTAATGCGAGCCGATTTTACTGAGCGAGTCGCCGGCTTGAACAGTATAAGTTGAACCGGATGAACCGCTTCCTGTGCCTTCCGGCGCGGAGATGTTCATAACAACATCGCCGGAGCGAAAATCCGGGTCGAGCCGACCGTATTCATCCCAAAGCTGTTGTTTGGCTTCGGCGCTTCCGGCAACACCGTCGATATTCAAAACGTCGTTGCTCTCCGTTACATTAAGCCCGGATATTCCGAGTTGATTTGCCATATCAATTAACGATTGATATTTTTCTATTAAAGCCATTTTAATTTTCCTCCCTTTTTACTTAATTACTTTTCAGCCAATTCACTTTTGACCGGTTTCCTTCCTGCTTCTTGAGCTACGCGAACGGCTTCCGCCATTTTACCTTTAGCGACCGCGCCGCGAAGAGTTATGGAAGAAGTATTTGCATCAACCATTACGCCGGTTATCCCGGCTTTGGCAAGCGCGGCTTCAACCGCTTTTTGAGTTGCCGTATCCGCTGCCGGTGCCATTGTCGCCATCGGTGTTGTAGTAGTTACAGTCGTGTTTGCAGTGGTATTAGTAACAACCGCGTTTGCATTCGTATTGCTCGTGCTTCGGCAACCGCCTAAACATAAAAAAGCAGCCAAACTTAAAACTGTTAAAAGTTTAATTTTCATTTTTCCTCCTGAAACGTTTCAAAATCAATTTAATTTGTACTCTACTAAACCGAACCGTAAAAATCTTATTCACTCTTTAGTGGTTTACAACAAAATTTTCTTCAAAAATAATTTGAGAAATTTTAGGACAGTTTCGATTTAGCAGTATATTCTAAAACATTTTTATAAAAATTTCAGTCAAATTTGGTTGAAAAAACTTCTTCGGCGATTTTTTTTGCGAGTTCAAGCGAATTTAGTTCAGGTTTTATCACAAAATGCCAATCCGCAAGGCAATAGAGTCTTTCTCTTTCGTCGAAAAGTTTCCGCGCGTAAATTTTGTTTTTCGCAAGCGGGCGCTCGCGTTTTGATGAAGAAATATTTCGCCAGCAATGTTCAAATGAAGATTCGAGCCAAACTGTGGTTAAATCGTGTTGTTTGATTAACTTTCGATTTTCTTCTATTGTCCACGCGCCACCGCCGAGCGCGATAATCTGCGCATCACTTTCCGATAATATTTTTCGCAAGTTTTCGGTTTCGAGTTGTCGAAAACATGCTTCGCCTTCGGTCTTGATAATCTCAGCGATTGTTTTTCCTTTGTTTTTTTCGATGAACGAATCCAGGTCAATTTTCTCGCATTTGAGTAAAGCAGCGAGAAAACGCGCAACAGTTGATTTGCCGACGCCCATAAAACCCGTTAAGACTATGCGCTTTTCCCTATTCATCGAAAATTTAAACCGAATACATCGGACTGCGGATAAATTTATCTTGCTACATTTTTAAGCGTATCAAAAAACTCGGGAAACGAAACGCCCGCGTATTCCGCGCCGACAATTTCCGTTTCGCCTGTCGCTAAAAGCGCGGCAATCGAAAATGCCATCGCGATTCGGTGATCGCCGAAAGAATCAACTTTTGCAGCTTTTAATTTTGATTTTTTAACGCGAAAACCGTCGGGAAATTCTTCTACGTCAGCGTTCATACGTCTTAGATTTTCGACAATCGCCGCAATTCTGTCAGATTCTTTGACGCGCAATTCTCCCGCGCCGCGAATTTCCAAGCCGTTTTCAAGCTGCGTTCCGAAAACCGCTAAAATCGGAATTTCGTCAATCAAATTTGCGACGAGTTCCCTGCCGATTTTATTTGAAACAAGTTTCGGCGCAAAAGTTTTGCTGCCTGTAACTCGTAACCCGCCGACAATTTCGTTACAAATTTCCTTTTGATTTAGAATTTCGATTTGCGCTCCGAAGTTTTGTAAAACTTCGATAATTGCCGTGCGTGTCGGATTTAAACCGACATTTTGCAAGACGATTTCGGAATCCTTCAAGCAAGCCGCAGCAACAATAAAAAACGCCGCCGAAGAAACATCGGAAGGAACTTTTAGATTTTTTGCCGTCAGTTTTGAACTTCCGCTAATTGAAACTTGATGAACAAATTCTCCGGCTTCTGCTTCGATAAAATCTTCCTCAATTACCGCACCTAAATAACAAAGCATTAATTCAGTGTGATTTCGAGATGCGGGAAAGCGAACTTTGGACTTTGGACTTTGGAC
>MWVV01001003.1_pt1 | contig 10059 bp, 6 predicted proteins | sample 1047281 | NCBI WGS metagenome assembly MWVV01 (sample SAMN06349986, study PRJNA376086) | soil metagenome | isolation source: PT-2 sample Antarctic (ecotone) soil | place: Antarctica | collected 2015-01-13 | reverse complement strand
GGTCGCACTGTCGCCCCGCAGGGGCACCGAGGTGCTCGGTGGGATCGAATCAACAGGATCAGGCATAACAATGATTTACATGAACCTCCGACGGTGCTTGTCAAGCCAACTCCCGGTGTGAGCACCATGCGTGTGGCCATTCGAGTCGGCGCGAGCCGATATGATGCGCTGATCGGCTCGGGCTTGCTCGCGCTAACCGGTGAGTTGACGCGGGAGTTGGTGCGCGGGCCGGGCTGCGCTCTGATCGCGGATGAAAATACCGCCGGCCGTTTCGCGCGAGTCGTCGAGCAGAGTCTCGCAGGCGCTGAGTTTCAGCCAACGCTGATTACGATACCGGCGGGGGAGATATCGAAATCGCTCCGGCAGCTTGGCGTGGTCTGCGAACGGATGGCCGCAGCGGGTCTGGATCGGACGTCTTTTGTCGTCGCGCTCGGCGGTGGAGTCGTGGGCGATCTGGCTGGGTTCGCGGCGGCCGTATTCCATCGGGGTATTCCATACGTACAGGTTCCGACCACGCTGCTGGCGCAGGTCGACAGCTCGATTGGCGGCAAGACGGCAGTGAACATTCAGGCCGGGAAAAACTTGTTAGGCACGATTCATCAGCCGATGCTTGTGCTGGCAGATACAGAAGCGCTGCAAACGTTACCGGCTCGCGAGCTGAACCAGGGTTTTGCCGAAGTGATCAAACATGCGGTGATCGCTGACATCTCGCTCTTCGAAGCCCTGGAACAATTCGATCGCGGTAATTTCGCCCAATTGATCGCGCGCAACATCGCGATCAAAGCGAGGATCATCGCGCGCGATGAACAGGATGTTTTCGGGGAACGCGCCATCCTAAACTTCGGACACACAGTCGGGCATGCGATCGAACAAGTGGCGGGGTTTGGCCCACTTCTTCATGGGGAGGCCGTCAGCCTCGGAATAGTCGCGGCCTGCGAGATTTCGGTCCGGAAAGCAGGTTTAAGCGAAGCAGAACGCCAGACTGTTTTGCGCTTATTGCGGCGGTTCGATTTGCCGACGCGACTGCCGAATAACTTCCCGCGTGAGCAGATTCCAGCAGCCGTCCGCGCGGACAAGAAATTCGAACGTGGCGAGGTGCGATTTGTTGTGACGCCGGCGCTCGGATCAGCGCGTCTGACGAGCGATGTGACGCTGGAGGAGATCGCGCGCGCGGTGCAGCAATTGTAGCGGCGCTTGACACAAGCGCCTCTACAACCGGCTACTTTCTCGCCGCACGGTAGTACTCGACCAGACCGTCTACTACGCCCTGCGCGTACTCGCGGAAAAGGCTCGGGCGATCAGTGCCGTTCACATTTCGAATGCCTTCGTAATCGCCGGCCTGCGCCCGCCAGAAGAACTCGTCGCTGTTCATGACATAGGGCTCGAAGTAAACGACCGGACATTGGTAAAGACGCGTCGCGAGCAGATTTCGCGCATAAACATAACCGGTGCGGCCGAGCTTTGTGACGTTGTCCGTCGTGTATTCATACGGGGGGAGCTGTGTCCGGCGCGCCATGGCCTCGGCACATATTTCGCTGAGCGGGAGCTCTTCTTCGCTCGTGCGGCTCAGCAACCGGCGGATCATCTCGAAGCGAACATCATCGAACTCGAGCTCGGGCGGCAGATAGGAGCCGTTCACGAGCAGGTGGAGATGGTTGCGCTCGATGAGCCGCGGATTCCGCGGATCGTCCCAGGCCTCGGCGTTGAAGTGGAGGCAGAGAACAAGATCTGGCTTCAGCTGCGTGTTCACAATCTCGGCGCGCTGGCGGATTTCGCTATTGCGGTAAAACAGCAATTCATTTTGCCAGCGCATGGTGTTTTCCTTTTCCGGATCCGCCGAGCCGGCGAAATCCTCCCGCGGCTGCACTACTCCTGCGCGGCGGAGGATTTCTTTCGAAACGTCCTTGAAATCGTCCGGCCGCTTCCGCGTAACCGGCGCGAGTTTTTCGCGCAAGAGCGACACAGTCGCGCCGAGCTTGCGCAATTTCGGTGCGACGAGCTGCGCGACGACCAACGTCATGTCGCCTTCCTGGATCGGCTTGCTGTCGCCCACCTGAAACCACCGTTCTTCCATCTGCGCCCAGGTGCCGCCAATATGGCCGGGATCGATCGCAATCTTCACTCCGGCGAGCTCGCGACCCTTCGGCGCCCGCCGCAGGGAGGCAGCGCGCTTCCATGATCTCCTCGCAGCTTTGCTCGAGTGCTCATTAGGTGAAAAACGAAGTGTGAACCACCGTTGCTCGTCTTTGTCCAGGAGGACGCGCGCCTCGCTCGCATCGACCTGGATGAACTCCGCAGGAACGCCGCGCGTGCAGTAAACGTTTTCGAGCGCGCTGGTAAACTCGTCGTGCGTCATCGTCTCCTGAAAACGCTCGAGCACCGCCCAATCCGGCGATTTGCCCACGGGGCTGATGTTCTCGGCCGCGCACGCGTCGCCCGCGACGAGAGCCAGCGCGGCGGTGGTCAGAAGCGAGGCGTTTCGAAGAAGCAAGCGGATCACAATTTGGACTTCAAAGTATTTAACACGAGGTTCCGCCAATGCTGACGATTCTCTTCCTGGGCGACATCGTCGGTGAGCCGGGACGCAGCGCCGTCATCGCACGACTGCCTATTCTCAAGCAGCAACACGCGATCGATTTCGTGGTGGTGAACGGGGAAAACGCGGCCGCCGGACGCGGGATCACGCCGAAGATCACGATCGACCTGCTGCGCGCCGGGGCCTCCGTTATCACGACCGGCGATCACATCTGGGACCAGAAGGAGATCATCCCCTTTATCGGCACGGAGCCGCGTCTGCTGCGACCGATCAATTACCCGGCGGGCGCGCCAGGCAGTGGTTCAATCGTGCTGGAGACCGCGAAAGGAAAAGTCGGTGTGATCAACGTGCAGGCACGCACGTTTATGCAGCCGATCCTCGAGAATCCGTTCGAAGCAATAGACGTCGCCGTCGCGGAAATGCGCGGTGAGACGGCGGTCATTTTCGTGGATGCACACGGAGAAACCACGAGCGAGAAGATTGCGCTCGGACGTTTTCTCGACGGGCGAGTCTCGGCCGTAATTGGAACGCACACACATGTGCAAACCGCCGATGAGCAGATCTTCCCCGGAGGCACTGCGTTCCTGTGTGATGCGGGAATGTGCGGGCCTGCGGAATCCATTCTGGGCCGGGCCATTGATCCGATCGTCAACCGCTTCATCTCGAATTTGCCGGCGCCTTTTCCAGTGGCAAAAGGCGAGGTCCGCTTATGTGGCGCGCTTCTCCGGGTGAACGAAACAAGCGGGAGAGCCGTGTCGATTTCGCGCCTGAACGAAGTGGTGGTGCAGGAAGTGCCGGCCCCCGCGGAACAGCAAGCCAAAGTTTCCGCGGGAGGGTAGAGCGCGAGCCGTGCCGCCGCATTCCGGCAGCGAATCTGCCTTGATCGCAACGACGGCGCTCCGGCTACGACTCGTCGTCCGCGCCGTTTTGCTCCTCTTTCTCCGCGTCGGCATCATCCGCTTCCACAGAAAAGCGGCGTTTGCGGCGCGCGGAAGGAAGCGGGGAAAGCGTCATGGTGATGTTACGTCCGGCGATCTTCGGCTCCATCTCCACTTGCGACATGCCATTCAAATCGTCGCGCACTTTGTACATCAGCTGCATTCCGAATTCCTGGTGCGCCATTTCACGGCCGCGGAATTGCAATTGCACGCGCACCTTGTTCCCCTTGTCGAGGAACGCTTCGCCATGACGGATTTTCGTCAGGTAATCGTGATCGTCGATATTTACCCGAAACTTGATCTCCTTCAGCTTTGTCCCGGAGGATTTCTTTTCCTTCTCCTGCTTCGAGATGTCGTAACGGAACTTGCCGAAATCGACGATCTTGCAGACTGGGGGATTTGCGGTCGGGGCCACTTCCACCAGGTCGAGCCCGAGCCCCTGCGCCTTGCGAATGGCGTCAGATAATTTCATGACGCCGAGTTGCTCGCCGCTGGCGCTCATGATGACCCGGACGTCGCGTGCGCGAATCCGGCCGTTTACACGAATTTGTGGTTGCAGTTTAAATCTAGCTCCAAGAGGCCAGCGAACGGGGAGTGGGCCGCGCGCCGTTTAACATTCTGTCGCAAGTCCCCCGGCTGGCGGTCACCATCCGAACACTCCTGCCTCGTCGCGGCTGCGATGGACTGCGACGACGGGCCCGCCTGGGCGGGCCGAGTGGAACTTGAGAGTAACAAGCGCGCGCTGGCAAGACAATCTTCAGGCCGCGACGAGGGGCTCGAGCCGGACAACGTGAGGCGGTGAAACCATGCTGGTGCGCGGCGGAATTTTCGTCCTCGGATCGGTAACACCTTCGCCGACGTGCAGCGAAATGCGCGAAAGGAAGGCCAGCTCCGGATGAGGGATGTCCAAGTGCTTCCCGTCGTTTATATGGACTCGCAAGGAACAAAAGGGCGCGCGGTCAGGATGTTTTTTATTTCCACCGGATTCAAAACGGGAGGGTACAAAAACCTTCCGCGCAAAGCAAGTAGCTACGCCTCGGGTGGCAAACCAAAATGGGCGGCGTGTGCTTCGTAGGAAAGGAGATCATCCAGCATCGCATCAATCGTTACCGCGAGCGGCTCCAGCTTCGCGAAGCCGGAGAAGACGGCGCGATCGCCGATCTCGCTCTCGACGAGAAACGTAGGGCGCTGCGTCACCTGGAGCGCATGGAATTCCGCGGTGCTCGTGCGCGCCCGCACTTCCACTTCCACGGAACGGGCGTGCGCCAGCAGCTTCGGTTTGTCGAGATTTGCCGCTTTCGCGCCGATCTCGGCCGCCGTCTCCCAGTCGCCGGTTTGCATGCCCTTGCGCACCGTCGCCGTCATCAGCGCCACCCAGACGCGGTCGTCGTTCACGCCAAAATCCCGGGCGGCTTCGGCGATGAGATTCGGCGCGAGACATTCCTGAAGGTCCGGCTGGAACCAGCCCGGCTTTAACATAAATGGCGAGCGCATCATCATCCCGCTGCGGCGGTAGAACCACTCGGTCTGCTCGCGCGTCTTCGGAAAACCCGAAGCATCCATCAGCGCAATCTTCCACTGAAAGGCGACTCGTCCGGCGTAACGTTGCTGCAGTTCTGCCCAGGCCGGCGCCGCCCAGAAACACCAGGAGGAAATGACCTCGAGATAGTTCGTGACTGTGATGCGCTTCTCAGCTTCTGCCATTCGAGGTTGATCTTGAGCGGTGGACATCGGACATCTGAGCATCTTCTCCTTGCGAGGTCGAACGCTGAACGTCGAGCCGAACGTCTAAAGTTTAAAGGCTGAGGCTTGAGGAAAAACGATAATTCAGTGCTCGATCTCAATCAGATCCTTCTTTTCATCGCCTGTGTCTCCCCGCTGATCGTACTCGCGCGAACATCGCGCGGCGCCGCACTCGACGGGAGTTGGCGCCTCGCGGCCGTCGCGGTGCTTGTCGTTACCGCATTTGCCATCACCATCACTCCGCGCAACGCCGGCTTTGTCGGCGGCGGTGCGTGGTTGCTTCTCTTATTTCTGCCCGCGTTCGGATTGCGCCGCGCTGCGGAGTTTGCCGCGGAGCAGCGCTTTTCCAGCGCGAGGCGCATCGTCGGTCTGCTTCGCTTTCTCCATCCGCTGGAAGGATTGCGCGATGAGCGGCGTCTGATGCGCGGGTTGGAGTTAGCGCAGCTCGGGAAACAAGCGGACGCGAAGCAGATCCTCACGGAACTCGCCGGCACGAATGGACGTGCGGGAAAACGGGCCGCCGTGCATCTGTTTCGGATCGCAGGAGATTGGGAGGGCCTTGTGACGTGGTCGCAACGGAACCTGCCAGGAATGAGACTTGGCGAAGATCCGGTGCTCTGGTCGCTCTACTTCCGTGCGCTGGGTGAGACCGGCAGACGCGAGCAGCTCATCGCGGAATTCAGACGCTCCGCGGACCTGCTTGTCTCGCCTGTTCATCAGCAAACATTTCTCGGCAGTCTCATGTTGCTCTTCGCCTTTTGCGGAAGGACAACGGCCCTGCGGTCGTTGTTCGCGGACGGACTGCGACGGCTTTCCCGCGATGCGAAGGAGTTTTGGATCGGGACAAGTGAACTTGCGGCCGGAGCGACCCACGACGCTGGCATTCGATTGCGACGACTGCAGGACAAAACGACCGACGCGATGATCCGCGCCGATGCAAAGAATCGGCTCGCCGGCGACGGAGTGCTCGGGCCGGTTTCGCTGACTCCATTTGAAGCAGCGACCGTTTCGCACTTCGAACGGAACGCGGAGAAGCAGGCCGGCTCACTGCTTGCTCCACGCGCGGCGCGGCCCGCATCCGCGGTGATGCTCTTCATCGCGCTGAATGTGGCGATGTTCTCCGTCGAGCTCGCGCTTGGCGGGTCAACGAACGATTTCACTTTGCACCGGCTCGGCGCACTCGAGCCTTCCGCTGTTTTTTCCGGAGGCCAATACTGGCGATTGCTCTCGGCTTTGTTCCTTCATTACGGAGTGCTGCATTTGCTCTTTAACTGTTACGCGCTCTACGTGCTCGGGCCGTCACTGGAGGCGGCGATCGGCTCATTTCGCTTTTCCATTTGTTACATCGTCTCGGGACTCGGCTCGAGCGCTGGGGTGATCACACTCTGGCGGCTGGGCCTGACGCAAGCGGACTTCCTGGTCGGCGCGTCTGGTTGCGTGATGGGTCTGGTCGGCGTGTGGGCCGGGTTGCTGCTCGGTCACCGGCACGCGCCCGTCGCGCGGCGGCGTCTGCTCAGTATTTTACTGATTGTCGCAATGCAAACGGCCTTTGACTTGTTCACGCCACAAGTCAGCATGGCCGCGCATCTTTGTGGGCTTTTCACCGGCGTGCTGGTCGGCTTGGTTATGGCTCCGGCGCACGAACTCTAGCGCCGCTGACGGAACGCTTGCTGCTTGGGTGGTTCGTGACAATATCTCGCCCTCGTAGAAACCGCTTTCTTCCGCCATGCCAAAGTTCCTTACCTACAATGTCATTCCCAAGCTGCCGCCGGCGCTCGAGCCGCTGCGCGAGATGGTCTTCAATGTCTGGTGGACGTGGGAGCCGTCGGCCCGTCGGCTTTTCCGCCATCTCGACCCGGAGTTGTGGGATCGAACGAATCACAATCCCGTTCGCATGCTTCAATTGTCGCGTCAGGCTCGGCTCGTGGAAGTCTCACAGGACGATGATTTCCTACGCGAGCTGAAACAGGTCCACGAGGCTTTCCGGAATTATCTCGCGCGCACGGACACCTACGGAAAGACCGGCAACGGCAGCGCAATCAAGAAGCCAATCGCGTATTTTTCCGCGGAGTTTGGCTTTCACGAATCCATCCCGAATTACTCCGGCGGTCTCGGGATTTTAGCGGGCGATCATTGTAAATCGGCCAGCGATCTCGACCTGAACTTTGTCGCCATCGGACTGCTTTACCGCCATGGGTACTTCAAGCAGCAGATCGACAACGAAGGGATTCAGGAAGCGGTCAGTCTCAATCAAAATTTTCATCACCTGCCGATCCGCGAAGTGCGCCGGAACAACGCGCGCGTCCTTGTTTCCGTCCGCATCCTCGACCGTGATGTTTGCGCGAAAATTTGGGAGCTCCACGTCGGCCGGATTAATCTTTACCTGCTCGACACCGATGTGGCGGAGAACTCGCCCGAGGACCGCCTGATCACCGCGGAACTTTACGGCGGCGATCTCGAGATGCGCATGCGCCAGGAGATGATGCTCGGCATCGGCGGCGTGCGCGCGCTTTCCGCGCTCGGGATCGACGCGCAGGTCTTTCACATGAACGAAGGCCACTCGGCCTTCCTCGCCCTGGAGCGGATTCGGGTGCTCCATCACGAGGAGCAACTCGAGTTCTACGCCGCATTGCAGGTCGTCGCGGCGGCCAATGTTTTCACTACGCACACACCAGTCCCGGCGGGAAACGATGCTTTCCCGCGCGAGATGATGCGGCGTTACTTCGGCGATTTTGCGAACGAACTCGGGATGCCGTTCGAGGAGCTCTTCTCGTTCGGCCAATCACGACTGAACGCGGACGATCCCTTCAGCATGACGATCCTGGCATTGCGCGCGAGCCGCCACGCGAACGGCGTCAGCAAATTGCACGGCGAAGTGAGTCGCGGGCTTTGGAAGAACGTGTGGGCCGGTGTGCCGGTGCAGGAAGTGCCGATCACCAGCATCACGAACGGGATCCACACGAAAACGTGGATGGCGCCGGAGTTCTCCGCCCTTTACACCAAGTACCTCGGCGATTGGGAAGAACGCCTCACCGACGTCGAATTCTGGCGTGGCGTGATCGACATCCCGGACGCGCAGCTTTGGGAAACACACCAGACGCTGAAGCTGCGTCTCGTGAATTTCGTGCGCGAGCGCATGCGGGTCCGCGCCGAACGCGTCGGGGAATCGCCGGAAGCGATTCGCAAAATCAATCAGGTGCTCGATCCGGAGATTCTCACGATCGGCTTTGCGCGGCGCTTCGCGACCTACAAACGCGGCGCGCTCTTATTCTCGGATAAGGAACGGCTCACGCGGCTGCTGAACGACGAGACGCGGCCGGTACAATTCATTTTCGCCGGCAAATCACATCCGCGCGACGACGGCGGCAAAGCGCTCATCCAGCAGGTCTACAAGTTCAGCCGCGAGAGCGGGCTCGAAAATCGCATCGTTTTCGTCGAAGACTACGATACCTACATCGCGCGCCGTCTCGTCCAGGGTGTGGATCTTTGGCTGAACAACCCGCTGCGTCCATTGGAGGCGAGCGGGACAAGTGGAATGAAGTTGCCGCCGAATGGCGGTCTGAATCTGAGCGTGCTCGATGGCTGGTGGTGCGAGAGCTACAACGGCAAAAACGGTTGGGCGATTAGCGTCGAGATCAAATCCGGCACGGCCGAGTTTCAAAACTCGAGCGACACAACGAGCCTTTATCAGCTCCTCGAAAATCAGATCGTGCCGCTCTATTATGCCAAGCCGGACGGAAAGCTGCCGCTCGCCTGGCTGCAGCTGATGCGAGAATCGATTCGCAGCGTGACGCCCGTCTTCAACACGCATCGCATGGTGAAGGAGTATGCCGAGAAGCTCTACACGCCGGCGGCGAAAGCGCTGGAGGAATTCGAACGCAACGACTGCCAGCCGGCGAACGAGTTAAGCCAGTGGAAGGCGCAGATGCGCCGCGATTGGAGTCAGGTGCAAATTTACGATGTGCAGGTCGGCAACGAAGACCGCCACAACATTCTGGTCGGTGATTTATTGGAAGTCACCGCGAAGCTGCATCTTGGCGCCGTTTCTCCGAAACATGTGCGCGTGGAAGCTTATTACGGCGAGCCCGGAAGCGACGATGTTTCGAATCCTGCCCTGATTGTGCTCCAGGAAAGTGCGCACCACGAGGGCAACAATGGCCACTACGTTTATCACGGTTCCGTCCCCGCTTCCGAAAGTGGCACCTACGCTTTCGCGGTCCGCGTCGTGCCCACGCATCCGCACTTGATGCAAGCGCATGAACTGCGCCTGATCACCTGGTCGTAACCGCCAGGTTGACGCTAACGCTTCGCAACAATCGTTAGGAGCTGTGCAAACTCAGCGAAATTTTCGCCGTTGCGCACGGCGTCATTGAGCGCCCTGAGACGCTCGTCCGCTGTCACTTCCGGCAACGGAATACGATGCTTGCAACGTCCGTCCGCGAAGACAATCTCGTCCCACTGGATCGACTCAATATGCTCATTGAATTTCGCGACTGACCGTCCGCGGAAAAAACCGCGAGTCGTCTCAGGCGGCGCGAAAATCGCCGCCTTGATTTCCGCTTCACTGACAATGCGGCGCATCGTGCCTTGCCGGAGCAGTTCAAAGAAAAGGCCCTGCTCCGGCGTGACGTTATGATATTCGAGATCAATCGCCTGGAGCCAGGCATCGCTCCACAGCAAACCTTCCTCCGCCTGGAGCGCGTTAAGCAGGAACTTTTTCGCGACCCAGTCGACACGATCGCAGGCTAACGAGACATCGCGCTGAAGATCGTTCAGCACGTTCTCCCATTCGGTCAGCAGCCACGATCTCTCCGGAGTGGACGCGCGTTCGCTCTCCTGCAC
>MWVV01001002.1_pt1 | contig 10060 bp, 16 predicted proteins | sample 1047281 | NCBI WGS metagenome assembly MWVV01 (sample SAMN06349986, study PRJNA376086) | soil metagenome | isolation source: PT-2 sample Antarctic (ecotone) soil | place: Antarctica | collected 2015-01-13 | reverse complement strand
GCGATCCTGTGGAAGCGGAGAGTGGTCTCCTTCTTCCTCGTAGAGTCTCTGGATCATCTTCAGCGTGGACTCAGCTTGCTTGAAGATCTCATGTTCTCTATCCACCGAATACCCGCCTCCACCACGGCCGCCGCTGTGCGCCCGCCTGAGCACCTGGGGCATCGGAGTGGGGCTCTCCCCTATACTGCTGCTCCTCGGCCGTCTCGGGGGCGCCTGGCTGCTCTGAGCGTTCGCTGGGGGCCTCCAGCTCCGGCACCCTCTCTATGAGGCCGGCCAGCAGCCTTCGGTGCTCCTTCAACTCCTCGGTACGTATGTCGAGTTGCTGGCGCAGGTAGTCGTTCTGGCGGCGCAGCTCATCCACCAGCTCAGAACTCTCTACTCCCGGTCCAGGGTAGGACGCGTCACCCCCCTCGTCCAGGTACACGTACACCCTACCGTCGGGGCCTTTGTCCGACCGCAGGCTTGCCCGCTTGACGCGCTTCCTCACGGCCTCCACGCTGACGCCCAGGATCTCCGAGGCCTCCCGCAGCGTCACCCGACGCGTCCCCGCCATGCGTCCACCTCCCCGCTCTTCCCCATCGCGGACAGTCTAGCGCCTCTCGGAGATGTGTTCCCAGACCAACGCTTCCGCCTCCTCTCGGGGCAGGCCCAGGGACATCGCGAGGATGCCGACGGCCTCCCGAAAGAACATGGCTTTCCGGCCCTCTTGCGAGCCCTTCGGCGAGCGGCGCCACTCCTCAAGAAGGGCCTCGGGCGAGTCGGACCGGCTCAACTCCTTTGTGGTCTTCCACCACGGATAGAAGTTCTTGAAGAGCCGGTCGAGGCCCTCTTCGAGGCTACGCGTCGTCTTCATCCGCGGGCCTCTTGCTTCCAGAGCGCGTGAAGGTGCTCGAGAAGCTCACGCCGCGTGAGCTCGGAGGGGTCCACCTCGTCCAAGGGGCGCTTAGGCTCTTCGGGCGGGGGCGGGCAAGAGCGGAGGAGTTCTTCCATCTCCCTCGCCTTCTCCTCGAGTATCGCCCGATCCTCCCTCAGTCGGCCCACCCGGTCCCACTCCTCGGCGCGCTCCACCCAGCCCCAGCGGGCGCTCCACCGGGACATGAGCGTGGTGCTCTTGCCCAGCTCCCTGCCCGTCGCGGCCAGACTCCTGTCGATGGGACCCAGGCCCACGTAGACGCTGAACGCCTCGAACGCCTGGCGGCTCTCTCCCTTCTGGCGGTCCCAGGGCTCTGTCTTCTTTGGCATACGATCATCCTCTCTGCCGGCCTTCCGACCAACGACGGGTGCCGACGCCCCTTGGGCCGGTAGGCGGCACCCTACCTTCTCCCCACTCCGACACTACCCTTGACCAACGACGGGTCCGCCCCTCAGGGTTGCAAGGAGGGTCCAGCGGTGCTCCCTGACGTCCACCCGCGACCAACGACGGGTTGGCGCGAGAGCCCGCGAGTGGCACCCTGCACGCCCTCTTGGCCTCTCTTGGCCTGCTCGGGCAGACCAACCGGGGGGAACCCTCGACCTACAGTAGAAGGTTCCCCTCCCGAGGGCCTATCGGAACGCTCCTCTGCCGACGGGACTGAGGGCCCACTCCCGGTCCCGGCCCTGCTGCTCGGCCAGGGCCAGGAGACCGGCGTGTTCCTCGACCACGGGATCCACCGCGGTGGAGAGGGCGGTCGTCAGCCCCTTCTGCAGATGCTCCATATCGGACCTCGCGGCGAACGCGACACGAGCAACGCTCGTCGTGGCCTGTATGCGGGCGTCGAGGTCGTGGCCCCTGGGCTGGGGCAGCAACTCCGCGACCTCACCCTTGAGGCTGCCTTGCCGGTCCTCCAAGGCCTCGATAGCGGGCCTCAGGTTCTTGTAGCGCTCTTTCAGCTCGTCCTCGAGCTCGTACTCCTCGTCGAGACCCGCGCGGTAGGCCCGGTCCGGTAGTCCATCCCTCTCGGAGCTCAGGCGCCCGATCTCTCGCTCCACCTGCTCCAGCTCCTCTACGGCGGCGTGGTAGCGGTGCTTCCGCTCGTTCGCCTCCCGCTCTGCCCGCCCGATCTCGTCCAGGGCCTCGGTCCTGAGGGCCTCGACCTCCTTGCCGAAGGCGCTCAGGAGGCTGTCTATTCTCTCGCGGCGGTTCACGAGTCTTCGCCTTTCCAGGACCGCTCGAAGGCGGCGAACATCTCGTCGTCGCTCGGCTCGGGTCCCTCGTCAGCTCCGCTGTCGGCCTGCGGGCGCGGTGTCTCCGCTTCTCCCCGCTGCGCCTGCTCGAAGGCGGCGAAGAATTCGTCGTCGGTCGGTCCGTCGGCTTCGCTATCGGCCGCGGGGGAGCCTTGTCCGGACTCGGCCCTCAGCGCCTCTCTCAGGACCTCCTGAGGGTCTTGCTCGGCCAGGTCAAGCAGGGCCGCCAGGATGCGCTCCTTTAGCGCCTCGCTGCCCGGGGTGTCGTTGCCTCTCATGCTTCCTCCTCTATCACCATCTGGTGATCGCTCTAGGTGCTCTTGCTCTGGTAGCTTCGCGGCTCTTGCTATCAGTCGGCCTCGCCACCTTCCAACTCCGCCAGGGCGAGGGTCCGCAGGCCAACGTGCGCCCCGCGGACCTTGGCCATGTCGCGGCCCGTCACGCCCGCGGCCATCAGGTGCCAGAGTGCGCTGGCCTCGCGGTAGAAGCCCTCCTTACTGGCGACAGCCCGGCCCAGGCGCTCCTCGGCTTCGGGGTCGCCGGCGATCTGTTCCCGGAGGCGGGTGGCGGTCTCGGGGTCCGCGCTGTTCCCGGCCTCGGCCTCGGCCAGCAGCGCACTGACGTCCTCCACGAGCCTCTGGGCCTCGGCAACGTCGTAGGGCTCGGGCGTCATCACCGACGCCTGCTCTTGCTCTTGCCACTGGGTCGGTGCCGTGGGGAACGGCGGGTGATATGAAAGCTCCTGCAGCTGCGGCAGCGGTAGACGAAGCCGGGGGAGACCACCAGCAGAGAGTCCCCCTCATGCGGGGCGGGCAGATCGTCCAGGGTGGCGAGAGCCTCCTCGCGGGTTTTGTAGCGCCTCTTGCCGCTCGCCTTGCACTTCCCGACTCCTCTTCCTCTTCGGCGGGGGCTCATGTCACCCCATCACCAGATGGTGATGGGCCGCGAGCCAGGTAACGCCCGTTCACCATAGCTCCCCCCTGTGCTCAGGCATTCGTCCGTCACGGGCTTCGAGGAGCGTAAGCGCAGCCTCCTTTGTAAGCAGGGGGAGGTACTCGATAACGGGGTGCCGCCAGTGTTTCTCACCGCCGTAGGCCCTGAGCGGCTCCCACCCGGCCCCACGCAGCCACTCCTCCTCAGAGTCCGGAGGGACGTCGCCGGCGTCGGGGGCGTCGTCCGAAGACCAGTACTCTTCAGCCTCGGATCGCCGCTCGTCACCCTGCTCCTGCAGGCGCTCGGCGGTGGCGCTGTTCTCCCCCAGCTCCCCGGCCAAGCGCTCCCAGAAGCTCGCCGGCAGACGCCACGTGTCCCCGTCGCGCACGACCAACCCGGTCGCCTCCAGGCGTTTCAGGTAGCGCACCACGGCGTCCTTGCGCCGCCCGGTACACTCCGCGAGGGTGTCCGTCGTGAGTCCCTGCCTGAAGGCCAACAGCCAGTGCAAAAACAGCCCAGCGACTTTACCTACACGCTGGGCTTTCGCCCTAGCGTCCTGGCCCCAACGAAGCCTCAGCAGTTCACCGAACTCACACAGGTCTACAGCACTAAGAGTACCCCCCGCAGTGTGTATGTTAGTGCTGTAGACCTGTGTGTCGGGCTTTATGACGATCACCTCGCGGGCCCTCGCCCTGGTCTTGGGGATCACCTCTATCAGTCCCCGTTCTTGCAGGCGCTTGAGGCTCTCCATGACTGTCTTCTGCGTGGTGCCGCACCTTTTGGCCAGACCCTCGGTGCCCGGCGTCGTGTTGATGCTGCCGTCCCGCCTCGGGTAGCCGTTCTCGCTGGCCTCGATCAACGCGCCGCAGAACACGTTGTGGTCCGTGGCACCTGCCATGCCCTCCCACTCCTGGGTGAACAACGGTGCCCACATCCCCGCCGTCACCTGCTGTCTCGCGGCCTTCTTCGCCGCTGGCGGGTCGTAGACCTTGCCCTCGTAGCGGACCACCGAGCTGGCCACCGACCGCTCTACGTAGTCCAGTCCCTTGCCTGGTCTGTAGAGGGCGCTGCGCCTGAACAGGCGGGTCATCTGCTCCGGGTCGCACCTGGTCCAGAACCCTAACCTCCCTAGCAGGGCGAAGTCCGCCTCGCTGTGGGACTTGTAGCCCGAGATGTTGCCTTCGTCGAAGAGCCTGGCGAACCCTGCGCCGTGTTTGGAGCTGCGGGCCTTCCCCAGCAGCTCGTCGTCCTCGAGCGTTCCGCTCCCCGGTGCCCTCGGGGGTGGTGCCGCCTCGTTGTGCGCTGGCGGGAACGACCTCTCGTAGACCTCCTCGACTTCCGTCTGCGAGTCGGTGATGTCTTCGTGGCCGTCGAGTACCCAGCCGGTGATGGTGAAGAACCTGACCCGGTCGTAGATCTCGATCTCGCCGTCCCAGGGCACGTTTCCGGTCTTGCACCGCTCTCCGGGCTTCTCGGCCCTGACTATGACCTTGATCCCTTCGCCGGAGGGCGAGATCTCCGCGTAGCCTTCCAAAGCGTCGAGGTCTTCTGCCACCACCCCGTGCAACCTTCCGTCCTGCAAGAAGCAGTCGTCGTAGTCGACGCCGCAGTAGGGATCCTCCGGGCTGAACACGAAGCCCACGCCGTCTATGTCGTCCCTGGCCTCCCAGCGCCTCACGGCCGCCTCGAAGCTGCTCCAGGTACTCTGCTCCTTCGTGCTCGCTAGGTGCCCCGTGATCGGGTTGATCGGCTCCTTGGTCCACTTGCCGTCGCGTAATACCCAGCGCCAGCAGACCCATTGGCTTCTCCTTCGAAGTTCTCCGGGGGCGTTCCCTGGGGTATAATGCGAAGTTGCGGAGTGTTGGTGATCACCAGATGGTGATATCATCTGTAATGACACCGTCCTTTCTACTTGGTCGTGGAGGGTCCGTGTCTACTGAACGGGTCGCCTTGTAGTGGGGGCGACCCTTCTCTCTGTCTCTACTCTTCATCCGCCTCCTCGTCGGGGGTGCGAAGATCCTTGATCGTGGTGTCCAGCGCCTCCGCCAGCCTGCGTCTGGTCCTGGCCTCGGCCCCGCGTTGCATGTTCTCCAAGCGCCATACCGTGTCCGTGGTCAGTCCCGCCCTGATGGCCAGCTCGCGCATGGAGTAGCCGCGCTCGTCCCGTAGCCTCCGGAGTCCGGGCAGCAGGTAGGTCCCCGGCTTCCGCCCTCGCATGTCCCGCTTCTCTAGCGTCTGCAACTCCGCCTCCTTCGCTATGTATGTTATTAAGTGTAACATGATGGTTGTATGGTCGTCAAGTATGCACATTTTCCGCATAGGTATCGCATTTTGCGTGCTGTTTTTGTAATGTTCAGTGTGTTATAATAGTAGTACAGTTACATAAAGGCCCCGGCGGTGCGGACAACACCCCGAGGCACGACCCAAGGAGGATAATTCCTTGAGTAAGCATAGTGTAGCGCCCCCTGAGGAGGCGCGCCCCTCGACGCGCGAGCTGGTGGCGGACGGCGCCTTCTGCCGCCTTCTGGCCGAGGACCTCGGCGTAAAGGTCACGACGGCCAAGACCTGCTTCCTGGAGGAGCCGAAGGTTAGGTGCATCAGGGTCACGGAATGGGCCTTGAGGCACCAGCCCGACGACGCCGAGCGCAGGGCCAGGATGATCCTCGGGTGGGCGAAGAGGCGTAAGGCCGGGGCGTTCCGCGAGGACACGAGCGACGACACGTCGTTGGCGGAGATCTTCGACCGCGAGCACGAGCGCTTCGAGCGCCTGGCCGAGGCGTTGGCGCGGATGTGGGTCGAGCACCCCGAGGGCCTGGCCGAGGCCATACGTGCCCTCGAGGAGCGGCGCAACGGGAACGGGCGGTCTTGAGGTGGCCGCCCACAACCTGGAGGCCCACCACGCGGCCCCGCGCTGCCTGCTAAGGCTCCACGACGAGGCCCAGGGCGAGCTCCGCCTGGCGGGTGTCGGCGCATGGCTGGAGTTCGAGCACGAGGCCGAGCGCTGGGGCGTCCCGGTGGAGATCCCGCGCGAGGACCTCGCAAGGCTGGTGGAGACCTCGACGGTCATCATGGAGCGCGAGCATCACAGGCTCCTGCACGCCACCGACTGGCAGCGATGGGGCAGGCGCGGAGGCCTCTCGACGCTGAGGCGCTACGGCTCGGACTGGTTCGCGCTCCTGGCGCTCAAGCGCTGGGGCCGGATCAGCGCGGAGGACCTCGACGCCGCCAGGGCGCTCCGGTGACCTGCTCGGAGTGCGGGGCGACGGCGGCGGTGATGAAGACGTGCCGCTGGGTCGAGGACGGCGACGACGCTGAAGAGCTCGCCCTGTGCCAGGGCTGCTACGCGGAGGTCGCCGGCGAAGTGCTCGTAGTTCCAGGACTCACCTACGCGTGGGCCTGGTGCAACTCCTGCGAGGGCTGGCACTCCCTCAACGACATGAAGGAGTGGAGCGGTGGAGGGCCACACGGCGCTCCGCAGGGCTCGTGCCGCGAGTGCGCCGGTCGAGCGGGGTAAGATAGGGGCGTTGCGCCGTCGCCCCGTAGGCGACGGGCGCAGTGTTTTGTCCGGGGCCGGCCCTGTTGGCCTGAACATACTTTGTGCGGGGCCGGCCTTTTTGCCAGGGCGACGAGGATCGTTTCTCCCGCTGCCGACTGTACATACACCAGACGCGTTGCTCCTTCGCGGGAGGCGCAAGCCTCGTCGCTCCTGTGCGGTGTTTTACGGGGGCTGAGGCCCCGCCCGGTACAATACGCCCTTAGAAGGACCGCCTTTCTCCCCATCCTCCCCGGCGGTCCTTTCTTATGTACGCCCGTGGCATTTTGGAGGGACAGCGCTACATAAGACACCAGCGACAGCGGACCGGGGCTATTAACCGGCAGCCGCTACTTCTTGCGCCGGGCCTCCTTGGCGAGCTTCTCTGAGGCCTGCCTCTGCTTCTTGGCCTCGGCCAGCATCTTACTTTCCTGGGCCTTGCGGTCCCGCGCTTCCTTATCCGCCTGGCGCTTCTGGGCCCTCTCCGCGTCCCTGGCCTGTTTCTTCTGCAGGGAGAGCGTGTCCTTGGCCTGCTTCTTTTGTAGTGAGAGCGCATCCCTGGCCGCGCGACGGTCGTTGTCGGCGGCCCTTCGCCTGACGTCGGCGAGCTCCGCGAGTTCCTCTTTCGCTCCCGCCAGCTCCTCGGCCATGCGCTCCTGCGCGCGCTCGGCCCGGTCCGCCCTGGCGCCCTCGGCCTTCCTTCTTCGGTACTCGAGGAACGCTATCAGGACGCTCACGACCGCCGCGACGGCGAGGATGACGTTCAGGAACAAGGCCACGTTGCATCTCCCTTCTTCGGGGACTACCTTCTATTATCCTTCGGAACTTAGATGCACAAAGCACGAAGTTCAACGGGTGCATCCACTGGCGTGCATATCCATCCAACACCACAAGATGTAGTGAAGCATACAACTCTTCACCAGGTGGTGATCGGCTCCCGGCCCCTCCGTAGGACCGGGGCTATGCACGATCCTGCATCTGGACTTCGGAGAACACATACTCTGCGCAGTTGGATGAATAGCGCTCGCTGGGGGATACTTTGCCGGTAGGCGTAGATAGCGAAGGAGTGAAGACATGGCTCTCGGTTTGCAAGAAGCGGTGGAGAGAGCGACCGAGGTCCTGAGAGAGTTGTACCCGAACGAGTCGCTCAACCAACTGCTGCTCGAGGAGATAGAGCGCGGCGGGCCTGCGGACCGCTACTGGAACGTCACCCTAGGGTTCGCGCGCCCTGGGTCGTTGGCAGGCATGACCACTGTTGTGACATCCTCTCCTCAGAGTCGCGCTTACAAGAGGATCAGGATCAACGCGGAGACCGGCGCGTTCGAGGGCATGACGGACCGTCTCTTACAAGAGTCCACCAGGTAGCTGACTAGCTCCGTAGCCAGGCGTGGATGGATACGTCAACGAGCTGGTCTCACGCCACCGCGAGAGTGGGGTCCTTGTGGATACGAACCTTCTCCTGCTCTTCTTCGTCGGCGACTACAACCGGGGCTTGGTAGAGCGGTTCCGACGCACGAGAGATCGGTTTGTCTCCGCAGACTACGATACCCTCGCCGGCCTGCTCTTGGCTTTTCGGCAGATCGTCACGACCCCGCACATCCTCACCGAGACGAGCAACCTTATGGGACAGCTCACCGGACACGCCAGGGATGAGTGCTTCTCACGGCTTGCCGCCGTCGTTCCGAAGATGAGGGAAACATACGTGCCCAGCGAGGATCTGGTCCAGCGCCCCCCTTTCATCAAGTTCGGCATCACAGACACCTCTATCATCGAAGTAGCTGCTAAGCCGTACCTGGTTCTCACCGACGACTTTCCTCTCGCCAACTACCTGCAAAGCCGCGGCCTAGACGTGCTCAACTTCAACAACATCCGCCCGCTCTAGTAGCAGCCCTTAGCTCCGCCATCCCCAGTTTCACCGCTCTCGCCCCTCGTCCAGCCGCACCCTTCGCCTGGCCTCGATCAGCGCGGCCTCTACCGCCGCGTGCGCGTTCTCCAGCCTGAGCCGGAGCGTGGCGTACTCGCTGCCCTTGAGCCAGTGGGTAGCGTCTCCCTTCGTCCTGTTCAGTTCGGCGGCGAGCTGCGCGAGGTCGCGGGCCACGTCGGTTGCTACGTCTTTGGGGTCGGGCGGTCCCAACTACCTCTCTCCGTAAAACTTGCGTCGGAATTCCTGGCCGCGCTCCTCAAACTCCTCGAGGGTGCACCCGATCTCGGCCAGCACCTTCCGCATCCTTTCTTCCTCCTCTAACGCTACGCGCTGACGGCGCTGCTCGGGTGTTTCGGTCCACTCCCTCGCAAGGCGTTCCCACTTCCTCAAAAGGCGTTCCGTGCTCAGCTGGTTACGGCGCTCCAAACGCCGCATGAACTCTCTTCCGTCCACTACTACTCACCTCCTCTTCAACGGTCGCGTTTGCCCAGCAGGCAGCGCCGAGTGTTGTGAGGTGGCGTTGTGTTTTGTGGTGTTGCGTTCCGTTTTGTGTACCGAGAAGTTCCGGAGTTCTTACATTCTACAGGAGGGCCGCCGGTCTAGCCACCCCCGAACACCCTGCGCCCCCACGGCCGCTGTGCGCCTTCCACTAGCGTCCCAACCGACGGTGTTCGTGGAAGGTGCTGTGGCATGTACGGCACAAGACGATCAGATCCCCGTCCAGCTCCTCGCCGAGCCTTTCGTACGTGCGGTGGTGGACGTTGAGCGAGCCCGAGCCGCGGTTGCATAGCTGGCATTTGTGGGCCGCCGCGAGCAGCCTGTTCTCCCTCCTACGCTTCCAGTGTGAAGTCTGTAAATACTCTTCGTAGGGCAGGGCGCGAAGTTCGAGTAGTCGCTTCCGATGTGCGAGCTCCTGCCGGACCCACTCCTTGCCCCACCTATCTTCTCTCTCGAGCGCGCACTCTTCACAGTGAAGTCCTGTGTAGAGAAACGCGCGCAGGAGCTCAGGGTTCTTGTTGAACTCTTCTACTGTGCGCAACATCTCTTGGAAGTGGTGCCGCCCCTGAGGACGTATCCGCTGGTCGCAGTCGAGGCAACGGATCGTAGCTGTAGGGTTCTCCTCTCCCAACGTACGAACACGACTGGCTTCGAGGCCCAAGGACTCGCCTATGAGCCACAACGGAACATCCAGCGCGTGCCAGTAGAGCAGCGATGCTAAGGCAGCTCGGCTACCGGATCCACCCAGGTTGCCAGCTGCGACGACCGAGCGGTGCTTCTCGTGCTCGATGCGCTCAGACAGGCTTTGCACGGCACTGAGATTGTTGCGGCTCAGGTGCAGGAGGGCGTCGGGCACCCTTTGGCGGAAGCGCAGTCCTCCGTTGCGATCCTGTGGAAGCGGAGAGTGGTCTCCTTCTTCCTCGTAGAGTCTCTGGATCATCTTCAGCGTGGACTCAGCTTGCTTGAAGATCTCATGTTCTCTATCCACCGAATACCCGCCTCCACCACGG
>MWVV01001001.1_pt1 | contig 10064 bp, 9 predicted proteins | sample 1047281 | NCBI WGS metagenome assembly MWVV01 (sample SAMN06349986, study PRJNA376086) | soil metagenome | isolation source: PT-2 sample Antarctic (ecotone) soil | place: Antarctica | collected 2015-01-13 | reverse complement strand
TGAAAATAAAGGACTTTATAAAATGGTTTGCGCCGCTTGCCGATGTCCTGCTCGCTGCCGACTGTTTCCATATTTTATTTATTTGATTTGCGGTGAGATTTTACGCAGGGCGCGTCCTGCCAGAATTCCCGTATATTTTCCTTCGTCGACGCCGATTCGACCGTTGACGACGACGAACCTCATACCCGTCGCCAGCTTTTCAGGCTGTTCATAAGTAGCGCGGTCTGCGACGGTTTTCGGGTCGAAGACGATGACATCGGCGAAATATCCGGCTTTGAGAAGTCCACGTTCGGGAATGCGGAAGGTTTCAGCCGTCAGCGCGCTGCTTGCGCGAATGGCGAAAGGTAAGGTGATGAGTTTTTTCCCGAAAACGTATTCGCGCAGCTTTCTTGGAAAAGTTCCGTATTTTCGCGGATGACCGCTTGAGCCATCCGAGCCGGTCATCACAAACGGCTGTTTCATAAAATATTCGATGTCGCTTTCGCTCATATTAAACGAAGCGATGCTTGCGCCGCCGCCTTCGACAATTTCGAGCGCGGTTTCGACGGGCGATTTGTTTCGCTCTTTGGCGATTGCGCCGAGCGTTTTGCCGACGAGTTCCTGATTACGTGACCGGGTAATTAAAATCGCTTCCGCTCCGTTGCGCCGCTTCAGATTTGCTTCCATTTCGACGAGCAGACGCGAGCGAATCTGCGGGTCTCTGATTCGCTTGAGAAGCTCCGCATTGCCGCCGGCTTCCGCCCAGCGCGGAACGAGCGCCGCCGTAACGTTTGTGCCGGACGCGGTGTAAGGATATTGGTTGGCAGTAACTTTAATACCTTTGGCTCTCGCCTGTCTGATAAGCCGGACGACCGGACGGCTTTGTCCCCAGACTTCGGTTCCGAGCGCCTTGATGTGAGATATATGAACGGGAATGCCCGCTTCGCGCCCGATGCGGATTGTCTCACGAACAGAACCGAGCAAGCCGATAGAGTAGGAACCTTCATCGCGCATATGAGTGTCGTAAATGCCGCCATATCCCGCAACTACTTTTGCCAATTCGATTACTTCCTCGGTTTTTGCGAAACTGCCGGGAGCGTAAAAAAGCCCGGTAGACATCCCGAAAGCGCCTTCATTCATCGCCTGCCCGATTAAGTTTTTCATCCACGCGAGCTGCTCGATTGAAGGCTGGGCGTCGCCGCTGCCCATCGCTTCGCGGCGAACCGCGCCGTGTCCGACCAGCAGGGCGGCATTTATTCCGATCCCCTGTCGTTGCCACTTGTCCAGAGTTTCGGCTACCCTAAACGGTCCGTCGCCGTCGTTGCCGGTAACGACCGTCGTTACGCCCTGCATCAAATAATTTTCGTTAGCGTTCCTTTTCGGATTCGATAAGTCTTCAAGCGCGTGCGTGTGCGGGTCGATAAAGCCCGGCGCGACAATCATTCCTTTTGCGTCCAGCGTTCTGGCGGCAGTTACATTTTTTCTCGCCGAATTGCCGATAAAAACAATGCGCTCGCCGCGAATGCCGACATCGGTTTTAATCGGCGCTCGCATCGAACCGTCAATAACCAGCCCGCCCTTAATCAGTAAATCCAGCTTTAATTCATTAGCAACGCGGCGCTGCGCCGATGACTGCGACGGAAATGCGGCGGCGAGCAATGCGATAAACAGCAGAAAGGAAAAGAATCTTTGATATTGATTAAACATAAGCGGATAAAACCTGAAAAGAATTTATTTGAAGAAAAATCTAACCGAATCCTTTTTAATTTCTGCGGCAAAGCGATTACGGCTAGCGCAAAACGGTTTCTGCGCCGGGCTGATACTCCCGTTCGAGATTGCGTTTGATTTCCTTTAAATCAAACCACGCCGGTTTGTATTGTTTTGTCGAATACAATTCGGCTTGGTCAAAAAAATGCGGCGATTTCGGATTGGCGATTTCGCCGAAAACCAGCAGCGAGCGGGCGCGAACGCGCGGGGCGAATTCGACCACCGCCAGATAAGAATTGCCGCTGATGCCGTAACGCCGCTTTTGCCCCGCATCGCGGCGCGTATTAAAGGTAAAGAGAGTTCCCGCTAAACCGCTCGCGCCCGGAACGGGAACGCTCAATTTCGTATCGTCGAACTTCTCTAGTGTCCCGCTTGTGTGAATGCGCTGAAGGCGATTGATTTCTCCCCATGCCACCTGCCATTTACCGAAATCATCTTTTAGTTCACTCAAAACCTTTTCAAAAGCCGTAATCTTCGCCCCTGAATCAATCTTATTCAATTGTTCGCCGAGAGTCATCGGCGTTGACTGATCGTCGTCCGCCTGACGCGCCGCCCGCTCACGATTGACACGCTGAAGCTGTTCAAAATACAGCATAAAAAGCGTCGTTGGGACAGAATCAACCCGGCTCTCATAATCCCAGGACTTTAAAGCCGCAACCGGTTCTGACAGTTTATTTGCTTTGCCGGCATCGGATTGAACGAGTTTTTCCCATGTCGAGATGAGTTCCGGCACCATCGTTTCGGCTAGATGCACATGAGTGTCGAACGATGCGCGTTCCCATTCTTCAAAACTGAACTTTTCCTTTGACGAAAGAATGCGTCGCGACCGCTGCGCACGCGGCGTATCGAGGTCCGGCGCCATATAAACCGGATACTTAGAGCGATCCGGATTATCCGTGCCGGAAGTCAGAAACGGCGTCGAGTTGCAGTTTTGAATCCAGCCGGAAGAAGGATTTAGAACCTGCGGCAGTTCGCTCAATTCGTGATAACCGCGCCAGTCGGTTTCCGTATCGCTCCCGTCAACCGGCTTTGCCCAATCGAATTTCGTCGAGCGGCGAGGCATCGCGTTCCCGTGCACGTAAAAGATGTTTCCCCGCCGGTCGGCGTAAATGGTGTTTGAGCCGGTTAATCTGCGCTGCGCCATCGCCGATTTAAACTCGGCAAGCGTGCGGGCGTGCGCCATCGCCCATTTTTGTTCGAGCAGCCGTCCACTGATTTCTACTGACGCGGCGCGGACGGCAAGAGATTTTCCCGCCCTCAATGCGACAACCGGACCGTGATGAGTTTTGCGAAAAGTGAAACGCTTTGTTTCAATACTTCCCTGATTACCGACACGGATTTCATCAGTCCACTCGACGGCATTGCGGTAATTATCGCCGTAACGATAAGCGAGCGGATTCTCTGGATTGTCAAAAGTTTCGACGTAAACATCGGTCGAGTCCGCGCCTGAGTTCGTGTGACTCCATCCAAGCGTCTCATTGTGTCCCGTCCAGATATACGGCGAGCCGAGCATCGCAAAACCGGAAATGTTCAAGCCCTGTTCGCTGTGCAGATGCGCTTCGTAACGCTGCCCGCCGCCGAAAAAGCCGACGTGCGGATTGATAAACAGCAGAGCGCGACCGGATGTGCTTTTTTTCGGGCTGACCGCCCACATATTCGAGCCTTCCTCGCCTTCTTCGGCTGACGCGCCCGGTGAAGGACTTGGCGGCGCGGCGGGAAATTCCTTAAACAACGCCCGCACTTCTTCAGCAGTAATTCCTACGGATTGGGGCGACGGCGCACCCGTTACTAGCGCGAACCACGGCTCGAAACGGTTTATCAAGCGCGGGCGAACTGCCGGATGTCGTTCGAGATAATAATTAATTCCGGCGGCGTAGGCGTCGCACAGTGTTCGCATCGGCAAACTTAAATTTTTGTATTCGTCCCGCGCCCTTTTGTTCGTTTCAAAAAGCCGCGCCGTTAAATCTCCGGCAAGCCGCGATTGACCGTAAATTTCCGCCGCGCACCCTAATTTGTTGATGTGATCTTCTTCCAACTGCCAAAAATTATCTTCCGCCTGTGCATACATCAATCCGAAAACCGCGCTCGCGTCGTCGCGCCCGTAAACGTGCGGCACGCCGAAAGTGTCTCGGTAAATCGTTACCGAGCGAGCAAGCTTGTTTGATGTTTGAGCAACTGATGATTGAGCGTCACACAGAAATAGGAAACCAATCGTAAATACAATCACAGCTTTCATCGAAGTTTGTATTCTCAAAAATAAAATCATTTATTTTTCCCGATCATAAGTTTGCGCCGTCTCAACGGGTAAGCCGGTAAATCAATAGTGCCGTCCGTTTAATCTGTCGCGGTAAAGTATCCAAATCAACATACTCGCCCGAAGCGTGCGCGTTGCGTCCCGTCGCGCCTAAACCGTCGAGGCTCGGAAGCAGGTTTGCGATATACGAAATGTCGCCCGCGCCTCTCTCTCCGGGGTCCTGCGCTTCGATTTTTCCAAAGCCGAGATCTTGGCTGACGGCGTCGAGTTCTTTGAGTATCGCGTAATTGCCTGCGGTCGGCGGCATCGACGGAATACCGTCGGAAAATGTAATTTTTGCTGACGCACCGGGCAAACTTTTAGCGACGATCTCTCTCATCTTGGCACGCGCCGATTCTTTCTGCTTTTCGCTGATAAAACGCAAATCTCCGCGCACGACGACTTTCGCCGGAACGACATTCGATTTTCCTTTCGCCGTAAACGCTTCGCCTGAGCTATTAATTTCCGTGCCGCCTGCTATTATTGCCGGATTGAACGTCAGGTATTCTTCCTCGTGCAATGTCTGGTAAAATTGATTAAGAATGCGTGCGGCTTCAAAGATTGCGCCGCTGCCCATATCCTTCTTGAAAATCTGTCCGGAATGTCCGGTTTTGGCAGTAACTTCCAGCGTCCAGCCGCTGCTGCCGCGACGCGCGACGGTTGCGATGTTGCTGCCTCCGTTTTCAAAGCTAAGCGCCAAATCGCTGCGCTTTGCCGCTGCAATCATATCGCCCCGGCTGATTTCTCTCGGGTTTCCGCCGCTTTCTTCGTCGCCCGTGAGCATAACGATAATGTTTGCGTCTTTTAGAGCGCCGACGGCGTGCAGAGCTTTCAGAGCATAAGTCAGCACGACATTTCCGCCTTTCATATCCGCTGAACCGGTGCCGTAAGCCTTAGTTCCTTCGCGCCTGAATTTCTCGCCACTCAAAACCGTATCTATGTGTCCGAGTATCAGCAGCCGCTTACCCTTTGTTCCTTTCTTCTCTGCTAAAAGATGTCCGGCGCGCTTCATCTCGGCGGGCATCTCCACCCACTTGGCGGTAAAGCCAAGTGGCTCCAATTCATTCTTAAAGACTTCGCCGATCTGCCTGACGCCAGCCAGATTTTCGGTCGGGCTTTCGATATCAACTGTCTTTTCAATCAAAGCGATGGCGTCTTCGACGTGAGCGTCAATATAATTGACGATTTTTTGCTCTTCAGCGGAGATTTTTTGCGCATAACCGGATGCCCATAGTAAACCGATAAGAACTAGGGCGGTAACAATTTTACAGACAGATTTTTTCATGATTTTTATAAGATAACATACAAGATTATGACGAAAAATATACTCACATATCTAATTCTTTAGATAATTTCTTTAGATAGGATAAATAAAAAAAGTTATCAAAATAAGATGAATTCTCTAAATAAAAATCCTTAATTTGTTGTGGGAATAGAAAAATTTTCGATATAACTTCCCATGGTGTTCTCATTCGAATTCTTTCTGCTTTCTCTTCTACCATATATATTAATGTTGAAGTTTGTTCTATGTTTTCTTTCATCCATTTGCGGCTTTTATTGATTCGTTTTTCAAACCCTCTTGGATCCTTTATAGAAAAGCGTCCTTTTTCCGGCATCATACAAATTCTTGCAGAATGTAATGCGGCAATATAACTTGGTTCGCTTTCATACATATCCAGATTAGATAATCTGGTTAACAGGTCACCAGGCAAATGAATATCAATTGACTCATCAATCTTTACCTGCCAATGCTCTTCCTTTGCATTTTGTTTGTAAATCCTTTTAGCTTCTTGCCACTTAGGCAATAGAAGATCATAAAAATAAGAGATTATGTTTTGAAGCGAATTCCAGTGAAGTGTAGTTTCGCCTTTTAATTCCAGGAATTCTTCAATAACCTTTTTTGCTTTTGCCCTCCTTTTGTCTGCAAATTCATTTGCTAATTCCGTTTGTTTTTCTCTCGGTAGCGTCTCAATGCTTTTGCCCTTTTTGGCAAGACCATCATATAGAAGATTTGCAATGTCCCATAAATCATCGAAACTTTGTTCTATCTCTATTGGGAGACTACGAAGAAAGGCAGTTAAGCGAGCGCTAAGCAATAGCCGACTAGCTTGTTCCGCTTCGTTAATACTAACTTCCGAACAAAATTTGATGGCATCCTTTTCTAAAATTTCTGCCAACCTATTTTCGGGTAAAGTGTATTGAAGATTCATTTCACCGATATCAGGTTTGGAGTAATTAAGGCTAATAATTACGCGTCCCTCATTGTCAATAGAATGTTTTACATTCTCAGGAAAAGCTACAACTCGGCAAGCAGTATTTATTACTAATCTAACATTCTCTAATAACGCCTTTTTGTCCGACTTTTCTTCTTTCATAAAAATTAAATTTAGAAATTTGTTATTTGCTCTCAGGCAGTTTACTCATCTGAGAAGAGTGATAACTTGCTAAACGCTCTGCATTTAGTTTTGCTGTTTCAGCTGTAGGATTTACGTAACGTTGAAAGGTTGTCATTTGCGTATGACCGCTTGCCTTCATTATTTCTGATGTCGGAAGTCCACCTCCAACCATTCTAGTAATCGCCGTGTGGCGTAAGTCATGAAATCGTAAACCTTTTATTTCAGCTTCAATGCAAGCTGATTTCCATCCATTTTTAATCGTATCGGTAATGCCAAATACCAAACCGTTTTTTTTATCCGCGGCTTTTTCATAGATTTCTTTTAACGAAGACAAAACGCGCGGAGTTAAACCGACAATCCTTTCTGTTTGAGTTTTAGTATTTGTCGCTTGAATCAAAATCAAACCGTTTTCTAAATCGACGTCTTTCCATTGCAGTTTGAATAACTCGCCGCGACGCATTGCAGTATCAAGAGCTGTCAAAATAAGGGGCAACAGATGCTTTCGTCTTGGTCTACTCAATGCTTCAATTAACCGCTTTTCTTCGTCAAAGCTTAAAGTTTTATCCCGCTTAGTTTCATCGGCTTTGGAAATCAACCCAGCACCGCTGTCAAAAGGTGAACGGTTAAGCCATCCCTCGCGAACGGCAAATCGAAACATAGCACGCAAAAGCTCAAGTTCGCGATTGACGGACGAAATTGCCCTTTGACTAGAACGTTTAATTTTTTCAACAGTAATAATTTTTTCGCCCTTTTCGTTAAAAGTAACTGTTTTAGTTTTGATTTCTTTTATAACCGGCATAGCTAATCGCTCAACTTTGTAGGTTTCAATATCAGAAACGGTAAAGCTTTTGATTCGTTTATTGCTAAAATGAGAATTTAATTGATTGAGTTTTCCAAGAAGGGATTGATGTGAACGTAAGCCGGCCACCTTTCTTCCATGAACGTATTGTGCTGGAATAATTTTTCGTTGGCGGTATATCGAAGCTAACTTATCAAAGGTCATACGATCGCCGTCTAAAACGTTCTCGCCGGTATTATCAAGTTCGTTTAGGAAGAGTTTTTTCAGGCGTTTAGCATCGGTGATAGTTTCCGCTTGCCTTTTATAAACACGCCGTTTTCCGCTTGATTCGGTGTAAGTGATACGGATTTGCCATCGTCCATCTTCGAGCTGCTTAATTCCATTTTCGCCTCGTTCACGCGCCATAAATCGACCCTATTGTTTTATCCACTGGGTTTATTGAGTTAGGTCAAGGACACATTCAAGGACACATTGACCCTTAATTCGGGTGAATCTCCATGAATCCAGACAAATGCAATTTATATGTATATTATAGAAAAGTCAAGTACTTAGAAGATTGGTGAATAGTGGGAAATAACCAAAAATCCTGTGTAAAGTGGCTTTTAACCATTGGGTCGAAGGTTCGAGTCCTTCTCGGATCACCATTATTTTCAATAAGTTAGGGCATCTGTAAAAGATGCCCTTTTCTTGTTTGTGTGCCTAGAGTGTGCCAAATCCCAAATTGTTACTTTCCGCGCATTATTTTTTCCATTTTAGCCGTTGCCGTTTTTTGCATTGTCGGCAAGACGTGGCTGTAAGTGTCTAACGTCAAAACGATTGAAGCGTGTCCTAAACGCTCGGAAACAACCTTCGGATTTTCGCCCGCTGATAATAGCAGGGTTGCCGTTGTATGCCGCAAATCATACATACGGATTTTTGGCAGTTTGGCTTTATCTCGAATCGGATTAAAGTGTCGTCGTAAAAGGTTGCCGTGAAGCAAAGGCGTTCCGATTTCAGAGGCAAAAACCAAATCTAAGTTTTCATAAGCCGCGCCAAGTTTTATTTTTTCTTCAAGCTGTTGCGTGGCAAGACTGTTTTTCACTCAATCCTTCATAAAGTTTTTTCGTGTGTTTCCAAGAATTTTTTTGGGCAAACGAAACTTCAATAGTTCCTTCTTTGTCGTGAAAGAAACGCATATCAAATGTAAAATCAAAGTAGCTATGTTCGCCTTCCTTTAATAGTTTATCGGGAAGTCCTTCGCCTTCATATTCATCTTTACCAAGCCCGCCACTTTTAATTTTTTTAGTTCCTCTGAAGTAATCGGTTTGCCGCCGAGCATTAAATTTACGATAGACTGAGTTTTTTTAGTTTTTATAGTCGGGCTTTTGCTTTTTTTAGCCATTAAATTTTTAATTGCCTTCGACAATCGCAATTTCTTCATCAGTCAAATCGTAAAGTCGATAAACGAGCGTATCAATTTCACCTTTTTGAAACAAAATAATTTTCTTTCAAAATTGTTGTTAATTTGCAAAAGGTTTTGCTTGCAATATATTTTACTGAAATAGTATCATGACAGTTGCAAAGTGGTGTCGTATTTGATACCGTTTGGCTCATTATAACGCAGAAGCAGTTTAATGAGTAGATGTCAGAAACTGTTATCAAAAGCCCAAAACTCAGCGAAGAATTTTCGCTTTGCTGATTTGTGCAAATTAGCTGAATGTTACGGCTGGGTTTTTGTCAGACAAGACGGCTCGCATACGATTTACGAAAATTCGGAGCTTGATTTAACACAAGGTCGGATGCAGAATTTTCAGGAAGTAAATGGAGAAGCAAAACCGTATCAGGTCAAACAACTGCTTGCGGCGATTGAATTGTGTAAGGAAAAAGATAATGAATAACTATAAATTTGATTTAGCCTGGAGCGTCGAAGATGAAGGATATATTGCGACTTGTCCCGAATTTGTCGGTCTCTCCGCTTTTGGCGAAACTGCTAATGAAGCACTTGCCGAAGCTCAAGTTGCATTAAAGCTATTTATTGAAACTTTCAAAGAAAAAGGCATTCCTTTGCCTGAACCTAAAACCGTTCAGGATTATAGCGGTCAAATTCGCTTGCGTTTGCCTAAATCATTACACGGACAAGCGGCAAAAGTTGCTGCCGAAGATGGTATAAGTTTGAATCAGCTAATTACTCTTGCAGTTCAGTCCAGAGTTACCGGACAAGAAGTAGCCAGGAGAATTTCCCGTGAAGTAAAAGAGCATCTTGTTACTTACGCAACGCCGCCTTTGCGTCGAACTGAAAACCGTCAAGGCAATCAGCGAGTTGTTTCATACAAACCTGCAATTGATGAAATCAGCACCGCATCAGAATTAGCACACTAAAATTTTTGTAGATAATTTAAAAGCGATGGAAAAATCCGAACGAATAATGTTTAGTTATCAAGACGTAGTTGAATGTTTATTGAAAAAACAAGGCATTCACGAAGGCTTGTGGGGAATTTCAATCAGCTTCGGTTTCGGGGCGATTATTGCAAATTCCACAGATGCGCCCGAAAAGTATTTACCGGCGGCAATCGTTCCGGTTCAGGAAATCGGCATTCAAAAATTTGAAACCGAGAGTAATTTAACGGTTGACGCCGCAAAAGTTAATCCGCTTCCGGCAAAGAAAACCGCCGCAAAAAAAACGGGCAAAAGTAAATAATTTCAGACAATTCTGTTTAGACGTTTTTTCCTTCGACAATCGCAATTTCTTCATCGGTCAAATCGTAAAGCCGACAAAACAATTTATCAATTTCAATAAATGTTTTAAGTTTTCGAGAACCGTGCTACGATTCAAATTGTTATGCAGGACGTT
>MWVV01001000.1_pt1 | contig 10071 bp, 15 predicted proteins | sample 1047281 | NCBI WGS metagenome assembly MWVV01 (sample SAMN06349986, study PRJNA376086) | soil metagenome | isolation source: PT-2 sample Antarctic (ecotone) soil | place: Antarctica | collected 2015-01-13 | reverse complement strand
AATGCTCAAATTGCACTTTGCCGATGGAGCTTATCAATGACGGCACGCTTTGGTTCTGCCCGTTTGGATGCGAAAGCCGGAAAGCAGTATGAACGAAAAAAACAAAGGAAACGCACTTAAATTGATTCTGCCTTACCCGCCGTCAGTTAATAATCTTTACGCCACTTTTCAAGGACGGCGCATCATTTCGGCAAAAGGCAGGAAGTTCAAATCCGACATTGCGGTTTTAGCCCGGCAGCAGGGCGCAAAACTGCTCGCCGGTGATTTGGTTATCACTTTCAGAGTGTTTCGCCCGAAAAAGATAGGTGACCTTGATAACCGATTAAAAATCAGTCAGGATGCGCTAAAAGGCATCTGCTTTGCCGACGACAAACAAATAATCGAAATTCACGCTTTCCGCTTCGACGACCGTGAGAATCCGCGAATCGAGATTGATATTATGAAAACCAATACGCAGAATTCAATAACGGCTTGATGGTCAGCGTCCGGGGAAGTTAAGAGATAAGTCCCTTAAAACATTTGTTATATGCGAGGTTAATTTATGATGGAAAAGAAAAAAGTACTTACAACGCGCCAGGAGCGTTTCATTAAAGAGATGGCTAGTCCTAATATTAAAAGCGCCACCGAAGCCGCCATAAAAGCCGGTTATTCAGCGGAGAATGCCCGAATCATAGCGTCGGAAAACTTAACAAAACTTAACATTACGGCGGAAATCGAAAAACGCAAAAAACAACTGGCGGCGTTAGCGGGCGTTGATAAAGCGCAAATTATCGGAGCTGCCGCGCGCTCGGCTTTTGCTTCAATAGATGACGCGCTCGATGAATCGGGACACTTCGATATTGATAAGGCACGCAGAACCGGCGCTATTCATCTGGTTAAAAAACTGACTCGCGTTCACACGCGCTACGGCGAAAATGTCTCGGTCGAGTTTTACAGCGCATCAGAAGCGAGGCAGGAATTAGCCGATTACTTCGGTGTTAAGCAGCAGCCGCGCGAAAACGAGCAGAAACTTGCCAACACCGTCCGCGCCGTTGTTGACTGGCTGACCGATTACCCGCAGCAGAGAGAACGTCTTGATGACGTGATACGGGATTTCTCGCGCGGTCGCGTCGTGGACGAAGGCGAGCTGCGCGCTCTTGTGCTGGAACAACTTGAAAGGGTCCAATAACTACTTAACGTTTTTATAACCTTGATGACAAGCGGCTCGCCGTTTTCGACGGGCGGCTTTTGAAACAGCATTTTCATTGACATTGGAAAGCCATTGAAATAATCTGTCTTTAGAAAGCTCTGCAGCTTCTTCCCCCGTCTTTGTCTGATGGTCAGGTTGAATGTCTGTTAGAGTTTTCTTTAGTTTAGCGGATTCGACCGCGTGATTGTCGTAATAAATATGACCGTCTTTATCTTCCCGAATGGTTAAAAGCGGTTCGCCGTTCTCGTCAACGACTTTTGAAGCCTCAAAAGGTTCGCTGTTGTTTTTAACCGCGCCTTTTAGTAAACTAGTTACAGAAATGCTTGGCGCGCCGGTCGTTGAAAGACTTTCGGGTTTTTCGGTTACCTTTATGGCGTCGAGCATTTCTATTTGCGAATGACTCCTGTCGCTCTGATAAGCCCGTCGCTTGCGCGATTCGCATCAGTTTTAGAAAGCGACTGGAGTTTTTTTATTTCAACAACTTCGTGAAGATAAAATCTTGTGTTGGGGAAATTCCGTGATTACTGAAATCGTAATCTACTGCTTTAAGAACGAAGTCTATAGCTGTGTCTTCAAAGACGTGAGCTTCTTGCCCGCTGGTTAAGAATTTATGCCCGCCCGCAAATTCGTCGTAGTCAAACCAGATGCCTTCATTTCTGGCGTATTTTTCAAGGTGGGATTCTACTCGTTTGTTTTGCGCGAGCTTCTCTTTTCGAGTCGGTCTGCCGCCGCGTGTGTCCGCCTGATTTGTTCGCGCATCTGCTCCAGCGATAACGGATGCTTCAACATTTCTGCGACCGCCTGCAATGCGACCTTGCTCCTCTCTTGGATTGAGGCGTGTATAGCCAAGCTGTCCGCTTCCAATTCTTCCGGCGACCTCTTTAACTTGTTCATAATCAAAATCTCCATCCTTATTATACAGGTTTTCGAGATTTATTTCATCTTTTGCGGCGCGATTCGGCGTGTTTTAAATGCTCGTTTAAATGCGCCTGCATCGCCGTATGCGTGAATCCTGCTCTCGAAATTGAGCGCATTCCGTTTGCGATTAGTTCGGGTTGTTTTGTTTCGGTTATTTCCGTGTTGTCCATTTTCTATTTTTTCTCCTTATTTTATTGATTTTTCTAGTAATGTTCTGGCGTTTTTTAGACGGTTCATCTCTTCTAATGTTCCGCCGTGATCGGGGTGCATTTTGAGCGAGAGCGCGCGGTAGCCTGCTTTGATAATCTGTTCGGCGAATGCCCGGATTGCGCCCAATTCTTTTATTTCTACAATGCCGTGTTCGCGCGCGCGCAATTCGGTTTCCCTTTTGTAAGCGTAGGCTTCTCTTTCTTCTGGAGTCGGCTCCGGGAACTCAAATTGTTTGGGTTCGGGCTTGGTAGCTTCGCGGAGGGATGAAAATTGAAAAGCGACACGCGTGTCGTTTTCTGCTGCTAGCATCCATCGTTGCGCGGTTCTCGGTGTGATTTCAAAATTCCTTTTAACCCAATCCTGAAACTCGCCGTGCTTGCAGTTGGCTTTAGCTTCGAACAGCTTTTCGCCCACATAGAACCGACGGGAGCGTGAACGGCTTAAATCTTCTTTCAGCGCATTAGCCCTCCGCCCACATAGAACCGACGAGCGCGGTTTCGGCTTGTTCCTTGGTCTGCGCATTAGCCCTCCGCCCACATAGAACCGACCTGTAACACACAGTAAGTTACGGTGTATGTTGCATTAGCCCTCCGCCCACATAGAACCGACGCACAGGTCGGCAAAATGGGTTTCACTGATAGGCATTAGCCCTCCGCCCACATAGAACCGACATGTCGTTCCGCTTCCCATAAACGGGTCTAAAAATTAGCCCTCCGCCCACATAGAACCGACACTTGATAAACATTAGCTTTGGGTATGAGTTTAGCCGTGTATGTCTGATTTACGGGCGCACAGAGGCGTTTTTACGATGGAAGCCTTATCACGGTGTGCCTTAAACAAAAAAAGTAAGAAGCCGCAAGTTTTTACGCTCGCGGCTTTTTCGTTTGAAGCTCCAATTTAATTTGCAATAAAAGTGTTTGTGGACTTGTAGTTTTTACCCTGCTTTATTCTTTCGATGTAAGCGGAAACGTCTTTGTCAAAATCTATTGAGTTAGCAAATAACGCCCGTTGTAAATCTTCGGCAAAATCCTGCGCATCCGTTAAACTTGTCTTGGTTGCAAACGCTTCAAAAAGCATTGTTAGACTGTCAATAGTACTCTCCTTAAAATCGCAGTCAACTAAAATGCCTTGAATAATATCCGCTGCAACTGCCGAATTACCGACATTTGCGGTTAAAAGGTTATACTCCTGCTCATTTTTGTTTTTCGTTTTCATATTATTTATCCTCCGTAAAAGTTTATGCCGACAGTATGGCTAGAGCCGCGATGGCAGCGCCGATTAGAGCGCACAGGACGGCTTCCAGAAAGAGACGCAAGGTTGTGCCGGTCAGCAGCAGCGGCTTTTTCCCGGCGCAGGGGGGCGTTTGAGCGTATATTTTGCATTGTCAATGTAACTCCTTTTTTGTGGGGTTGAAAGAGAGGCTTAGGTTTCCGCGAGATTCCTAAGCCTTTCGTCTTTACAGTCTGAATCCTCCAACCTTTGCTTCTTCCGGGCGAATACCGCCGCAGATATAAATTGCCCGTTCATCTTCACGGATAACGTCCGGGCGCGGAGCCAGCGGCGTCGTTTGGTTTGCTTCGCTTTCCATATAAAGCCGGGCAATTCTTGCCGCCGCCCGGTGCCAGCACGGTTGGTTAAACTCTACGAACGCCTTGCACTGGCAGATGCCGTTGGCTGAATAAATGCTGTTTGATGGCGAACAGATTAAAAGGCTTTTGTCTTCTTCTACCCAGTGAATAAGCGGATTGCTTTCGATTTCTTCAATCGCTCTTTGAATCGCTTTCTGCCAGCGCGGAAAGTTTGCAGCTTTTGCTAATGCGGTTTCGACGACCGCGTTAAATTTGTCCTGATTGTTAATTGCTAACATTTGATTGTCTCTTTTGGTGAATTAGTTAATTGCTTAACCACCTAACAGTGTATTACCAATGAGTAAGCAAGTCAAGTATAAAATGCTACTTTTAGTAATACACTTGAATATTTTTTTAATTAGGCATAAACTGAATATTGTTATGGCTAAAATGATTAAAATTGATGGTTGGCGCTGCGAGAGATGCGACCACGAATGGGCGCCTAGAAAAAAGGCGGAAAAACCGAGGGTTTGCCCTAAATGCAAATCTCCGTATTGGGACACGCCAAGGGCAGAAACCCAAAAGCCAAAATAACGCTGCGGCGTTATGACGTTATAAAGTTGCAGCGCTGAAGCGTTATGAAGGTAATCAGCTTTGTTACTCAAAAAGGCGGGAGCGGCAACTGATATGGTTTTACTTGCCGAAGCGAAAATGCGACAAATGCAACACCTAAAAAAGAGCAGGGAGAGAACAGAAATGAAAAGGTTAAAGAGGTCGCCGGAAGAAATGGAAGCGGACGGATTAGCATTTGAAGCCTCACGCCAAGAGAGGATAAAGGCAGGATTGCTGGCAATCGAAGAAATGAAGAAGCATCCGTTAACAACTGAGCAGAAGCGCGAACAAATCAGGCGGACACACGCGGAAGCTGACCGACTCGAAAAGGCGTTTGCAAGGAGAGAGGAAAAAAAAACAGCAAAGGAGAAATTGAGAGATTCTCTTTAACGGCGATTGCGGACGCTCTGTTGCATCCGATAACAAAATAATTACATATCGCCTATTATCGGATGCGCTCCTCAGAATCCCCGAAACCGTAAATAGTAAGTAATACAGCGGTTTTCACAGATGAAATCTTGTTTAATAATCCTGGCTAATACTTTTGCCTTCCCCGTCACTTCGTTTGAGTTATTTTGACACGGCAGCGGAATCAAGAAACGACAAATTGATTTCCCTTTTCGTCGCCGACTGCCAGAATTTGCGCGAGCTTTCCAAAGCGTAGGAAATCGCCTGCTCGCTCAATTTCTGGCTGAGATATTCGTCAATTTCATTCTGGTAATAACCGAAGCTGCGGATTTTCTTGTAACCGGCATTCTGCTGCGTGTAAATTATTCCGCATTCAACCAGCCGCAAATCGGCGTCATTATATTTGACGCCAGCCTCATCATCCTTCGGAGTCCACCGGTTTCCGGGATTGTACGCGCGATAAAGATTGATGATTAAGGGCGTGGTTCTATATAGAATCTTTCTTCTATCATCTTGTGCTAGCAAGCTAGCACCCTTGGCGTTTAAGTCTGCTAGCTGTTTTTCGTAATTTTCGATAAATTGGCTAGCAGAAAGCTCAAAGAAGTCCTGCTGATTCATTCCTTCTTTTGCCATAAACACATCAATTACCTGCTTTACGGTTTGGCGGATACGGATTGCCACCTGGACCCGCGTTCCCTTACTTTGCCGCAAGTCCGCTAGCATCTGTGATTGGCTTCTGCTAGCACACTTGTTTAGGTCTGCTAGTTTGCTAGCAGTTTTGGCATTTAAGTCTGCTAGCTCGGAAGTGTTTTCTGCTAGCAAACTAGCAGACTTGGCTGAGTCTGCTAGCACACTTGAATGATTGGCGGCGGCGGAGTTTTCACGCTCCATTTTCGCCTGCATCAAATCTTTGAAGGACACAAGTTTTGATTCTTCAGTCATAAACTGCCTCACCGTGGATTGTTGAAATCATATCGGCGGCGACTTCCGTTAATCCCGCTTCCTTCATAAGTTCCATACCGATAGCGCAGGTTTTTAACACTTCGCGCGGAACGCCGCCGGTCAGCATATAAATCGACTGCACGGCGTCCGGGGTAAAAGGATTGATGATGCTTGCCTCGACGCATCTGAAATCAATCATCGCCCGCGTCTCGTCCAGCGTCAGCGCCGTTAAAGATGACGGCGCGAAGATGCGCGAGCGGAGCGCTTTTTTAGACGGGTCGGCAAGTTTCTGCCGCAGTTCGAGCTGCGCGGCGATGACGATTTGAATGAGCTTGTGTTTGCCGGTCTCGAAATTCAAAAGCGTGCGCAACAGTTCAAGCTGAACGCCCGGCATCTTCTGCGCTTCGTCAAGAAAAAGAATGACCCGCCGGTTTTCTTTATATTCGCTGATTAAATAGGAATTAAGCTCGGACTCCTGCTTTTGCATCGAGACGCGGACGGGAAGCCCCAGCTCGGCGCAGATGGCTTTTAGAAAGGCAAAGTCGCTTTTGAAGTTCGGTGTATGGATGAAAGCAGTCCGGCAGTCTTCGCGCGAACTGTACGAGTGGTACAGATAACGAAGAATCGTGCTTTTGCCGAGTCCGATATCGCCTTCAATGGCGGTTAATCCCTGGTAATTCTCAATGACAAACCGGCACTTATGCAGAGCAGCGCGGAGGCTGGCGGTTAAGTAGAGCAGGGAAGGGTCGGGATTGATGGAAAAAGCTGTTGTGGCGGCGTTTGATGCGATTGCTGCAGCAGCGGATTCTTTTTTCATACCACTTGTATAACACGATAAAAGCAAAAATCAAAGTTGATTTTAACAAGGGGGGTTGAAAATGGAGAATTGTTTGTGTTCCAGTGGTAACAATGCCGCACATCTTACTCGATGAATGAGAGGTCCGATAATACGTAACTTTTATGTTTGTATTTGAACGACTATGTGCGCGACTTGTTAAATTAGACCGTGAGTGTTACATTGGCGGTGAAATTTAAGATTCTTCGATTTTAACCGATTAGAATCTCAAGTTTGACAATTTAATCGCAGTTTAGTCTTATGAGGCTGGCTGCCAAACGCATTTGAAGAAAATTCATTTGCCTTTGGCAGCCTTTTCTTTTTTTACACCCCAAAGGAGAGAAATCTATGAAAAACGAATCGTTACCGGCGGAAAATCCCGACCTCCTGCGCGAAGGACGCGCTGCCCAATTCATTGGCGTTTCGCAAATGACGCTGATAAGAAAAAGAAGAAACGGAGAAGTTTCATTTTACCAGGTAGGCAATCGGCGTTTATACAGCAAGGAGAACCATCTTCTTCCTTATCTGAAATCTTGCGAACAAAAGGCAAAAGGAAGCCTGTGAATTTCAGCAATGGCAACAAAAAAAACTAATTGAACGAGGTTAAAAAATGCTAATCACAAAAGAAGAACGCGCTGTTCCGTCCAAAGAAAGCGCGTCAAATCTAACTACTAATTTTACTAACTGGCGGGTAAATTATACCAAAAAATTCCCTTCCTGCAAATCCTTCGACGCGACGGTAAGGCATCGGATTTATGACGCGCTGCTGTCGCTTCTGCAAAATAAACAAATCCGAAGTCTGAAAACCGGCGCGGCTTTACTTTACACACTTCACGAATTGACTATAAAAGGTTTGCGCGAGCAACACAGTTTTTCAGACGGAGACATCAAAAACATCGAAGATTCAATCTTTCGAGATGTCGAAAATATGCGTGATTATGAAATCGTCATTGACGCGCCGTTTCATCTTTTCAAAGAATTCGAAAAGATAGATGTAACCGACAAATTTTTTGATACTCGCGCCGTCGCCATCCCCGGTAAAATTGAGAATGCTTTAATTTGCGAAAAACTGCTCAAAACCTTTTCCGCCGGTCAGCTACTAGCGGTTTCCGGCTTCACCTTGATTAGCTCATTCGACGAAGCCGGAAACCGCAGGGATTCGCTGCGGCTCGATATTGAAGCGCATCTTTGCAGACGCGGCTTTATGATGCCGATTTTGCGACGCGGCTTAATAACAAATTTGAAAATTTTTCGTTACCCTGATGACGAAAGACCATTTATTTTGCGTTCCCGAAACTTAAACATCGGAGGTCAAAATAAATGATAAGCCAAGCAGTTTGGGAACAAGCAGAAGAAAACCAGCAACCGCAAAAAGAAGCCGGTGCAGGTAAATCTGAAAAAGAGAAATCCAATCAAGCAACACGAATCTTGCGTTTTTCCGAAAGCCTTGAATTGTTCCACACATCCGACCAGGAAACTTTTGCGACTATCGAAACCGGCGGACACACCGAAAATCACCGCATTAACTCAAAAGCGTTTCGTAGCTGGCTGTCATTCCAGTTTTTCCAAGACGAAGGGCAGATGCCTTCAACACAGGCATTGCAGGACGCTATCGGAACGCTCGAAGGCAAAGCGTTGTTTGAAGGCTTGGAAAAGCAAGTATTCATCCGGCTGGCATCCTTTGAAGATAAAATTTACTTGGATTCGTGCAACGAGGCTTGGCAAAGCCTCGAAATATCTAAAAGCGGTTGGCGGACAATAGAAGCAAAAGACGCGCCGGTTAAATTTCGGCGGACGAAAGCAATGCTACCGTTGCCGACACCAGCCGCAAGCGGCGACCTGTCAAAAATAAAGCAATTCTTAAATGTAACGGACGCAAATTTTGTTTTAATTCTAGCGTGGCTGGTAAATTGTTTTCGCCCGGATTACCCGTTTCCCGTGCTTATCCTAAGCGGTGAGCAAGGCTCTGCGAAATCCACGACCAGCAGGCTTTTGCGTGAGCTTGTTGACCCGAATAAAACCGCTTTTCGGTCAGCGCCGCGTGATGAGCGTGATTTGGTTATCGCGGCGAGTAACGCTTGGATTTGCGCCTTCGACAATCTTTCAGCCGTCCAGCATTGGTTAAGCGATGCGCTTTGCCGCATCTCCACCGGCGGCGGATTCTCGACACGAACTTTGTATGAAAATGACGAGGAAACTATCTTCACGGCGAAACGTCCGATTTTAATAAACGGCATCGGCGATTTAGCAAGCCGCTCTGATTTGCTTGACCGGGCTTTGCTTGTCCATTTGGAGCAAATACCGGAAACACGGCGACAGGCTGAAAGCGAATTTTGGCGAAAATATGAAAAAGAAAAACCTGCGATTTTTTCCGGCTTATTAACGGCTGTTAGTTCGGCGCTGCAAAAAATTGACGGCGTGAAACTTGACCGTTTGCCACGAATGGCAGATTTTGCGCTCTGGGTAACGGCGGCGGAAAATGGCTTAGGATTAAAAGAAAAATCCTTTTTAGAGGCTTACACGGTCAACCGGGATAATGTGAACGAAACCGCTCTCGAAGGTTCGCCGGTTGCCGACACGGTAAAGAAATTCTGCGAAACAAATACTAGGTTTGAAGGAACTTTAAAGGATTTTTTAACCGAACTCGATGCGCTGGTAACGGACGAAACGAAAAAATCAAAAGACTACCCGAAAACGCCTCGCGCCCTGCGTTCTAAACTCGAAAGAATTAACCCGAATTTAAGAGCAATCGGGGTTGATATTAAGTTTCTCGCCAAATCCGATAGAGGCAGGTTGCTTAAATTAGAATATACCTGCATACAACCGTCAGAACCGTCAGAACCGTCAGGAAGCCCGCAAAATAAGGCTAAAACAACTGACGGTTTAGATTCGGACAGTCAGCCAACCGTCAGCCAACCGTCAGAAGGTTATCAACCGTCAGCCAACCGTCAGGATATTAAACTTAACAAAACAAACGGATTAGATAACCTTACTGACGGTTCTGACGGTTCTGACGGTCATTTACAGCCTTATTCTAACAGCAACGGGAAGGCTAAATTTGTGGATATGGAGATTTAAGAAATGGAGTTTTATAAACAAATCGAAAAGGAAGCCAAAACCGTTTTATCAGAATTTTGCACCAGCGGTTTGAGTTTGATTGTTACCGGCAAAAATTCCCTGCGTATCAAAGGCGCGGCGACACCAGAGCAAATTGAAAATCTTCGGAAATGGAAAACACAGTTAATTAACCAACTTTCGCCGAAATGCTCAAATTGCACTTTGCCGATGGAGCTTATCAATGACGGCACGCTTTGGTTCTGCCCGTTTGGATGCGAAAGCCGGAAAGCAGTATGAACGAAAAAAACAAAGGAAACGCACTTAAATTGATT
>MWVV01000999.1_pt1 | contig 10074 bp, 7 predicted proteins | sample 1047281 | NCBI WGS metagenome assembly MWVV01 (sample SAMN06349986, study PRJNA376086) | soil metagenome | isolation source: PT-2 sample Antarctic (ecotone) soil | place: Antarctica | collected 2015-01-13 | reverse complement strand
AACGCCCGAACAAGTCGAACTGCCAAGCGAGGACGTTCTCTAAAATTAACTCAGTCACAAACAAAAAGTCTTTCAGATAAAAATTTTATCTGAAAGACTTTTTTACAAGAATCGGAACGGCGAGATTCGAACTCACGACCTCTTCCACCCCAAGGAAGCGCGCTACCAGGCTGCGCTACGTTCCGTTATGGAGATTTATTCAGCTTAGAAACGAATTGATTTTTTGTCAAACTCGATAATTTCTCTGCTGACTGCTCTGGTCTTCAAAATTTTTCGTTTTGAGCATTTCCCTGAGTTCGAGCAGTTGCGCGGCAAGATGCGTCAATGCCTCGCGTCGGTCTTCATTCATTTCTATAGGTTTGCTTTCCTGAAAATCTTCAATATCTTCAAACTCCGCAACACCTTCCGCTTTAACCGGCTCTTCTTCGATAAACTCTTCAGCCTGCAGTTCCGGCATCTTAACTTCTTTTATAAAAACTTCTTTCGGCGCCGATTCGGAATGAACGATTTTCAAACGATTTGATTCGCGCAACTCGACTTGCAGTTTTTTCTTCGCACCGGCAATTGTGTAAAGGTCTTCATAAAGAAGTTCTTTAACGCGCAGTGCAATTTCAACATCGCGCCGCCGATAACTTCTTTGACCGGAGCGATTTTTTTGCGGTGAAAGCATCGGAAACTCGGTTTCCCAGTAGCGTAAAACGTGCGCTTGTACGCCAACTAAATCACATACTTCACCAATTTTAAAGAATATTTTTTCCGGTATTGCAGTTGCAAATTGTCCCATTTGAACCTCTGATATGTTAATGTTTTTTGTAAATTCCGCCGCCGTTATTGTATGTATTTAATAAATTTGTGTCAATGAATTTTTTATGAAATCCGAATTCGAGTTAATTCAATACATTAAAAGCAAAGCGTCAGCCGCCAGCCGCCAGCCGCCAGCCGTTAGTTTTGGGATTGGAGACGATTGCGCGGTAATTCCGAAAGACACGAGAACCGACTTGGTAATTACAACCGATTTGCTAATCGAAGACGTAGATTTTCGGATTGATTGGACAACTCCTGAATTTTTGGGACATAAAGCTTTAGCTGTTTCGCTCTCCGATGTCGCAGCGATGGGCGCTAAACCCGCTTGGGCGTTACTTTCAATCGGCATTCCCGAAAAAATTTGGAAAACTGATTTTGTCGAAAGATTTTACGACGGATGGTTTGCGCTGGCGGAAAAATTTAATGTCGAACTCGTCGGTGGTGACGTTTCCCGAACACCGGACAAAATTGTAATTGACTCGATCGCGGCGGGCAATGTCAAAAAAGGAAAAGCCGTCTTGCGCTCGACCGCCAAACCGAATGATTTGATTGTTGTATCGGGCGCGCTGGGCAGCGCGGCGATTGGATTGGAATTATTGGAAAGCGGCGAGCGTTTTGAACCCTCAAAAAAACAGACTTCTCTGCAAAAACTACTTTTGCGGCAGTTGCGTCCGAGTCCCCAAACCGAACTCGGTCGAATTCTCGGCGAAAACAATTTGGTTTCGGCAATGATTGATTTAAGCGACGGATTATCGAGCGATTTAGCGCATTTGTGCAGCGCCAGCAAAACGGGCGCGAAGATTTTTGCCGATAAAATTCCGGCAGTAAAATTTTTAACGCAAAGGCGCAAAAACGCAAAGCGAGATGAATTACGAGAAATCGAAAGCCAAAGTCCAAAGACCAAAGACCAACTTTATTTCGCTTTGAACGGCGGCGAAGATTTTGAACTGCTTTTCACGGTCAATCCGAAAAAAAACTTTCACATCAAAAAAAAACTGAAAAACAATCATTATTATTGCATCGGCGAGATAACGGCAAACGCAGAAATAATTGAACTTACCAGCGGCGAAGAAACCCGCATTTTACGACCGAAAGGTTTCCGTCATTTTTAAGGGAAAATTTAACTTTGAAAAAAATTTACAAAAAACTCTTGACAAGCCTTTTTCATTCGTGCTAAAACTTTCAACTGTTTGCCGGAAGAGCAAACAAATTTTTAGGAGATAATTTTTGTGATTCAAAACTGGATACATACAACTGGAACATCAAATGGCTCGCCCGCACGAAGAGAGATGCGGTTTAGCGTCAGCCTGAGCGTGTGTTTGTGTGCTAATTTTGATAATCCGAATTATCAAACGAAACTCGGCGGCTTAGAACGCGCGGAGAATAAGATTTAGAAAAGCGGGAGCGATTTGTTTCCGCTCCCGAAACATAAAAATTTAGCGAGTTTAATTTTAGAAAACTCGAAATTGTTTTTGGAGCGGTAACGCGAAAGTTCTCGACGAGAGACTTAAAAGTTACCGCTCCTTTTCGTTTTTAAGATGTTTGACAATTGAATAACCGAAATTAGTTTGGAAGTTTTGGTGCGGCGTGCGCGAAGATGCGACGACGTGCAAGACTTTCAAACAAAAAATAAAAAAGGCAGAGAGTTTGGAAAGATTGTTTTCTTCGATATAAACTTTGGCGAGTTCCAAAGAAAACAATCCGCAACTTCGAGAGGCATTAGTGCGCCTCCGTCTGCCCGAATCTCTGCCTTTTTTATTTTACACCAGTTTTTTATTTTCACGCATCGGTCGCCAAAGGTTCAAGGCAAGCAGTCTGTAAAACTGTCGCTTCTTATAGCTGTGAAAGTTCAAATCTTTCCCGATGCACCAAACTTTTTATATTTCAAATTTTGTGAGCGAAACTCAAATGGCTGAGTATCGGTCTACCAAACCGAATGCTGCGGGTTCGATTCCCGTCGCTCACTCCAATTTTTTACAGGCGCGTAGTTTAACCGGCAAAATGTCGGTCTCCAAAACCGAAGTTTTCAGTTCAAATCTGAACGTGCCTGCCAAATTCAAATTCTCGCGGAAGGTATGCCAAATAGGTTATGGCAGTAGTCCTGAAAACTATCGCGCTCGTCGCTTGCGGGTTCGAGTCCTGCACCTTCCGCCAAATTTATCGGCTTTGTAGCTCAATGGAATTAGAGCGTAGGTTTACGAAACCTAAGGTTGCGAGTTCAAGTCTCGCCAAAGCCTCCAAATTTTATTTCGGGGTCGTCCAACGGGCAGGACGCTCGTCTTTGGAACGAGAAACAAAGGTTCAAATCCTTTCCCCGAAGCCAATTTTTTTATAAGGGCGTTCCACAGACGGCTAAATGGGCGTGCCTTGGGAGCAAGTGTTCGTGAGTTCAAATCTCACCGCCCTTACCAATTTTTCAATTTAATGAACTACACCGCCGACAAGTTTGAGTTGACCGCTTTCTTGTCTGACAATCGAAATTGTCAAAGACAAATTTTTAACGTCCCAATACTCGAAATTTTGATTTGACATAGCGTGTTTAAGATTCCGAATGCCCGTTATCGAGTATTTATCTTTTAATTTCGTATCGGCTGAATTTCTAACCGAAACCTTTTCGGTTAGAAACAAGATAAAAGTCGGATTTCTTTCGGGAATTTCGGTCGCCTGATTATAAATTTCGATAACATTCGGAGGAAGATTTACGGGAACTGTAACCTGTCTTTTTGCTTCGTTTGAAAGCGATTGTCTGGTAAAACTTCCCTTTGAAATTTTCAAAGATTTTTTCTTTATTTTCTTGTTTTGTTTTTTACCTTCGATTGTCTGACAGATATGTCTGCCTTCTTCGTCTCTTTTGCAAATTCCGAGTTTTTCCAGTTCGGAAAAATCCGTTAAGTATAATTCATACTTTACTTTCCAGGAGCTTTTCGGATTATCGAAGCCAACGTCTTGCGCGGTCGGTTCGCCTTCCAGAAAAAAGTGTAAATTTGTTTCTTCGAGCAAGTTTTTCGCGGTGGTTTGTGCGTCAGACGAAAGCGCGAACAAAAGGATGACTAATAAAATCGGCAAAGATTTTTTATTCATAAATTTCCTCACAGATTTTTATTTTCGCATTGTTTTTATTCTTTACAAAATCATTTTTCTTTTCACACCGACGTAGCCAAACGGCAAAGGCGCTCGTCTTAGAAACGAGTTTTTGCGAGTTCGACTCTCGCCGTCGGTATTAAATTTTCATAAGTCGAAGTGGCGGAATCGGAAGAGACGCGCAAGGTTATTTAGCCTTAACTTTGTGAGAACGAGACTCGTGCGGGTGTGAATCCCGCCTTCGACACCAATTTTTATTTTCGGGCTGATGATGTAATCCGACAGCATAGAAGTCCTGCAAACTTCTCGTAAGGGTTTGAATCCCTTTCAGTCCACCAATTTTTATTCTGCTCGCGTAGCCCAACCGGAAGAGGCGACTGTTTCAAAAACCGTTTACGTGCAAGTTCAAATCTTGCCGCGAGTATTAGTTTTTACGTGCGCGTAGCCCAACTTGGCAAGAGGCGGTTGGCTTAAACCCAATCTGTTGAGAGTTCAAATCTCTCCGCGCACATTCGGGGACGAATGCAAAGCGTCACGCAGTTAGATTTTCAATCTAATTCTAGCGGGTTCGAGTCCCGCCGTCCCTACCAATTTTCTTGCGAGCATAGCCAAGCGGACAAAGGCGACGGTCTGCAAAACCGTTAATCATCGGTTCAAATCCGATTGCTCGCTCCAAATTTGTTTTTATTATTTTGATTTTTTGGCGCGAATGCTGAATGCGACTACATAGCTAACATCAGCTAAATGGTAAAGCAGCAGACTAATAATCTGTATGTTGACGGTTCGAATCCGGTTAACGTCGCTTCGATTTTTGTCGCGCTGAAATCCTTAAAATACGGAGAGATGGCGAAACGGTAGCCGCAATTGTCTGCTAAGCAATCGAGATTTTCTCGTGCAGGTTCAAGTCCTGCTCTCTCCGCCAAACTTTCGGGCGAATGCCGAAATGATTACATTTGTCTGCTAAACAAAAACCGTATCATTTCTTTTTTGTCGCCCATTCAATTTTCGGGACGAATGCCGTCGGGATTACATCAAAAATAAAAAAACATCTCGATAAAACTTGTCGTCTCGATTTCTGTGGATTGTAGCTTAACCGGCAAAGCGTCGCACTGTGAATGCGAAGAATGCGGATTCGAGTTCCGTCGATCCACCCAGATTCAATTACGAATTACGAATTACGAATGCCGAATATCTTTCTTTAATTCGTAATTCGTAATTTGAAATTCGTAATTCACTTTATCCGGGATTGAAGCACAAAGGCTGTGCGTCCGATTGTCTATCGAAAAGGTGCGAGTTCAGGTCTCGTCAATCCCGCCAAACTTTTTATAATTCAGGACGATTAGCTGAGGCAGATTAGCGCGACGCTGAAAACGTCGAGACGTTGGCGCGATACCAACATCGTCCACCAAAGCGAAAGGATAAAGGCTAAGGGCGAAAGGATAAAAATTTCGCCTTTCTCCTTTCGCCTTTCTCCTTTCGGAGAGCCGATTAGCTCAGACGGAATAAGAGCGGCGGTCTTCTAAACTCATTTTTGTAATTAGAGTTCTGTTTGATATTATTGCTCAATTATGAAAATTTGCACGAAATGTAATAACGAAAAGGAAGATACAGAATTTAACTGGAAGAACAAAAGTAAAGGAACAAGACAGTGGGCTTGTAGAGAATGCCATTCAAAATATCTCAAAACGCATTACAAGAAGAACCCAAGCACTTATTTGAATTCCACAAAGAAAACCAAGAAAAAATTATTGGAATATATCAAAGAAGCTAAAAATTTACCTTGTCAGGATTGTGGCATTAGATACCCTTACTACGTGATGGATTTTGACCATCGAAATTCCAATGAAAAGAAATTCGCCATATCTCAATCTAAAAGAATGGGAAGTATTGAGAAAACCAAGACGGAAATTGCCAAGTGTGATGTTGTTTGCGCCAACTGTCACCGGGAAAGAACTTTCGGGCGTGTTGCTATAAAGGATGATGGAACCGTCTTCTAAACAGTATTTATGTAAGTTTGAGTCTCACTACGCCCTTTATTTTTAAGAAATCCACTTAACATAAACTTGCTACTTCATCTAGCCAATTAGCTCAGCGGCAAGAGCGTCTGTCTTACAAACAGAAAGTCAAAGGTTCAAATCCTTTATTGGCTATCAACTTTTTCTTACTTTTTACCTTTTGCCTTTTGCCTTTTTCAAGGCTATCTAGCTCAAACGGATAAAAGAGCAACTGTCTTGTAAACAGTCGGCTGCGGGTTCGAGTCCCGCGATAGCCTCCAATTTCTTTCTAACTGCGCGTAGCCTAGTGGATTCGAGGCACTTGTTTTGGGAACAAGACGACGAGAGTTCAAATCTTTCCGCGCAGACCAATTTTCTTTTGCGGGAATGGAGCAAAGGTGGCTCAACGGTCTCATAAGCCGTCAATCGGACAGGTTCGATTCCTGCTCCCGCAACCAATTTTCGGGGCATAGCTTAAGTCGGTAAAGCAGTCGGCTTATACCCGATATTAGCGGCAGATTACCGCAATAATGGTTTAGATTAAATTGTGATAATCTAGTCCACATGAAAAAGATTTGTAATTGTTGTAAAGAACCGAAAAGTATTGAGACGGATTTCTCAAAAAAGACCGGAACGAAATTGCAAAGTAGATGTAAAGAGTGTGCAAGAAAATATTCACAAGAACATTACCGACGCAACAGAAAGAAGTATTTGGAGCGTAATATTTTATACGATAAGCGCATTAAGATTGAATATGCAGAAAAAATCGCTTCTTTGAAAGACTTTCCTTGTATGGATTGCAGAAAAGCATATCCAAGACACGTGATGGATTTTGACCACAGAGAAGGTGAAAAGAAAATTGGAGCTATTGCAATTTTGATTCGCCGTAAAACAGGTTTGAAAACGCTTCTAGCCGAAGTTGCCAAATGTGATGTTGTTTGCTCGAATTGTCATAGAGAACGAACATATCAAAGGCGAATAGCTAAAATAAATAAGTTCTGATTACATAATCCGTTTCAAGTCCTGTTGCCCCGATTCTGGTTTCTACTCGAAAAACAATCCTACCAAAACAAACGCGGACGAAAAGTTTGCGAGGACAAAAGAATGCTGAAAATTCCCTTCTTTTGTTTGCAACAAACACACTTGTCTTTTGCCCAATGATGCAGATTATTCGCCGCGTTTGCCTACCAATTTTTTTGGATTGTTTATAAAAAGTTCTCTTCCGGGATAACTCAATCGGTAAGAGTGCCATAATTATATCTGCACATTCACCAGAAAAGCATTACACTCAAGAAATGAGAAAATATACTAAAGAACTTATTAAAAATGCTGTTGCGAAAAGCTCTAATTGGTCTGAAGTCTGCAGAAATTTAGGCATCACGCCTAGAGGCAGTATGCATACTCACATAAGAAATGAAGCGATTAAATTCAACATTGACTATTCACACTTTCAAAAGTATAAACCTCCGATAAGTCCTCGAAAACGACCTTTGTCTGATTACTTGGTGGCAGATTTCAACACGTCCGCTCATAGAATCAGACAGAGATTAATAAAAGAAAAGATAAAAGAAGAAAAGTGTGAGAATTGTTTATTGACTCAATGGCAAGGTAAAAAAATCCCTTTAGAATTACACCATATTGATGGCGACACGAAAAATAATCTACTGGAAAATTTAAAAATTCTCTGTCGAAACTGCCACGCTCAAACCGACAATTATGGTGTAAAGAAAACGACGGGCAGAACTCACTACAAAAATTGCCCGCATTGTTCGGGACAAATGCACAGAAATTCAAAACAGTGTTTGGAGTGCAGACATAAAGAACAAAGAAAAATAATGGCTCGTAGCTAATGGGGAAGCAACTGACTGTTAATCAGTGATATGCAAGTTCGAATCTTGTCGAGTCAGCCAAATTCAACTCAGCTCACACTCAAAATCAAATATCGGTCGGTGGCTAAGTCTGGCTAAAGCAACGGACTTTTAATCCGTATATCGTGGGTTCAAATCCCACCCGACCGACCAATTTTTCGCAGTGCCGCTCAATGGCGGAGGTTCGTTTGACAATCGGCAGAGGAAAGATTAGATTCTTCCCACTGCGATTATTTTTTTTAATTTTACGGCGAATGCCGGTGGAACTACATTATGCTAATACGAGGTCGTTGGTTCGAGTCCAACCGATTTGCTTCGGCAAGTTGTAGCTCAGTTTGGCAGAGCGCGGAATGTTTCATCAAAACTTTGTCGCCGTTGAAAAACGGGAAGCGAATGCCGAAATGATTACATACAAAAAACAAAAACATCATTTCAAAACTTGTCGCTTCCGCTAAACTTTCGGTCGAACGCCTGATTCGCTCGAATGCCTGATAAGACCGCATTCCGATGAATCCGCTTGAACGAGCGGTAATAAATCTTCGTTGGTAAATCCGCGGCGCAAAACGTCTTCTCGATTTTGTCCCCCGAATCATTCAAACAAATTCCTAAAGGAATACAAATAAAACTTGTCCGAACAGGAGGAAAATATGTCAAATAAAAATCTATTTCAAACCGTCAAAGGAATGCTCACGCCGAAGGCTGACACGGTTAACGAAGCCGGCGGTCTGGCTTACCAACTTTCATCAAAAGCGGCTCTCGCGCAATACGCGGCGACGGGCTGTTTTAATCAAACTTTCTACGTTGGCGCAGACGAACAGCTTGAAAAGGTTCTCGCGCTTGCAAATGAACTCGACGCGGAATTTGTCGCCAAGACCGCCGTTTATTCGCGCCAAAAAGGCTTTATGAAAGACGTTCCGGCGCTGCTTGTCGCGGTTCTCGCTTCCAAAGACAAAGCGTTGTTTGAAAAAACTTTTCCGCTCGTGATTGATAACGGAAAGATGCTTCGCAACTTTGTTCAAATTATGCGAAGCGGCGCGACGGGCAGAAAATCGCTCGGTTCCCTGCCGAAACGTCTGGTGCGCGAATGGTTTGAAACGCGCGGGGCGGAACAGATTTTCAAACAGTCGGTCGGGCAATCGCCGTCGTTTGCCGACGTTTTGAAAATGGTTCACCCGAAACCGAAAGATGCCGAACGCGAAGCGCTTTACGGTTATTTTATCGGGCGCGAAATCGATGCCGATAAATTGCCGGAAATCGTCAAAGCGTTTGAGCGTTTCAAAAACGGCGACGCTTCGGAAGTTCCCGCCGTTCCCTTTCAGATGCTGACGGCTCTGCCAATCGGCACAAAGGAATGGACGGAAATCGCGCGTAACGCCGGTTGGCAAATGACCAGAATGAATCTCAACACTTTCCAGCGTCACGGAGTTTTTGCCGACGCGGAAATTGTCAAGCTCATTGCAAATCGTTTGCGCGACACCGAAGCGATAAAAAAAGCGCGTGTTTTTCCGTATCAATTGCTGGCTGCTTATAACGCCGCAAACGCTAACCGCGAGATTCCGCGCGAAATCGTCGAAGCCCTGCAGGACGCGATGGAAACGGCAACTGAAAACGTGCCGCGAATCGCGGGCAAAGTCTATGTTTTGCCCGACGTTTCCGGTTCGATGGGTTCGCCCGTAACAGGTGTTCGTCAAGGCGCGACTTCCGCTGTTCGCTGTATTGACGTGGCGGCTCTTGTTTCGGCAGCTATTCTGCGGCAAAATCCGACGGCGGAAGTCATTCCGTTTGAGCAGACGGTTGTCGACATCACGCTTAATCCGCGCGATTCGATTATGACGAACGCCGAAAAATTGGCGGCAATCGGCGGCGGCGGCACAAACTGCTCCGCGCCGCTCGTGAAATTAAACGAGCAAAAAGCGCAGGGCGATTTGATTATTTATGTTTCGGACAACGAATCGTGGATGGATACAAATCCGGGCTTGAATGGCGGAACGGAAACGATGAAGCAGTGGAACGCTTTTCAATCTCGAAACGCGGGCGCGAAACTCGTCTGCATCGACATCCAGCATTACGCGCACACGCAAGCCAAAGAGCGAGCAGACATTTTGAACGTCGGCGGATTTTCCGACCAGGTTTTCAACCTGATTGCGGAATTCGCGGGCGGCACTTTGGATGCCGAACATTGGGTCGGCGTAATTGAGAAGGTTGAGATTTAGAAGGTAATTTCACCACAGAGACACAGAGAGACACGGAGAATTTTATGAAAAGTCAGTTGCGAACAACGCGAATTTATTTTGTTATTTATTTGTGTAATTCGCGGCTGAAAACCC
>MWVV01000998.1_pt1 | contig 10084 bp, 10 predicted proteins | sample 1047281 | NCBI WGS metagenome assembly MWVV01 (sample SAMN06349986, study PRJNA376086) | soil metagenome | isolation source: PT-2 sample Antarctic (ecotone) soil | place: Antarctica | collected 2015-01-13 | reverse complement strand
GTGCCGACGCATCACACAGCCGAGAAATATCTTGATGAGTATATCGAAGCCGCTGGCATCGCTGGTGAGAAGAATAAGCCGCTCTTCCGCACGACGCGCGGCCAGAGCCGCACGCTTACAGCTAATCAGCTTTCACGCTTTGACGCTTACCAGATGATTAAGCGACGTGCGCGGGACGCGGGAGTATCGCCGGAGATCGTTTGCCACACATTTAGAGCAACAGGTATAACCGAATATCTGAGGAACGGCGGGACGGTCGAGAAGGCAGCGCAGATCGCAGCGCACGAGAGCACCAGGACAACACAGCTTTACAACCGGACAGATGATGAAGTGACATTAGATGAAATTGAGCGGATCGTAATATGAGAATGCAAGCCTTTGAACAAGCCGGTTGAAGTACGAAAATCCTCATAACTGCCAAAGGACTTCGATCTATGCCTTTAAGTGAATCCGATACCAGGTCAAAACTCATTGACCCAAAACTGTATCAACGCGGTTGGACAGAAGAACATATTAAACGCGAAGAAACCGCCGGAACAATTTTGATTCTTAACGGTAAGGGCAAGCAGCGCAAAGGGACAACCGACTACACTTTGCGAATCAAGGTTGATGCCGAATCGCAACCCGTCGCCGTCGCCATCATCGAGGCCAAGAAAGACACTTGTGCGCCGGATGATGGTTTGGAGCAAGCCAAACTCTACGGCGCGGCAAAGCGGTTTAATGTCCAATTCGTTTATTCGACGAACGGGCATCAATTTGTAGAGTTCAATCGCGTTACTCAAAAGACTTCAAAAGCAAGACCTTTAGACGACTTTCCCACACCGGATGAATTGCGCGCCAGCTATGAAGCGCAACTTGGCTTCTCGCTTGAATCTGAAGCCGCAAAGCCCCTGTTAGAGCCTTATTACAACGGCGAAGCCTCGCGGCGTTATTACCAAGACGCGGCGATTCGTGCCGTATTTGAAAAGATCGCCGCAGGCTCAAATCGCGCTTTGCTTTCTCTGGCGACGGGCGCGGGTAAAACCTTTATTGCTGTCAATCTGCTAAATCGAATTGATAACGCCGGGCAGATGAAAAAGGCTTTGTTCATCTGTGACCGCGACGAACTACGGACGCAAGCAGGCGTTGCTTTCCAAAAAGCTTTTAAGGATAACGCGGCGGAAGTTTCATCAGGCAACCCGCAGAAAAATGCGAAGGTTGTCATTGCCACTTATCAATCGCTTGATGTTGACAGCGAAGAGGCCAATGCGAATTTCCTAGTGCAGAATTATCCTGAAAACTATTTCACTCACATCGTTATTGATGAATGCCACCGTTCGGCGTGGGGGAAATGGAAACAGGTTTTCGAGCGCAACCCGAATGCCGTGCAAGTGGGTTTGACGGCAACACCGCGTAAGTTAAAGGTGAGTGAGGAAACCGAAGAAACTCTAACGGATGCGAGAATCACGGCGGACAATTACAAGCATTTTGGCGAGCCGGTTTATGAGTATGATTTGACGCAGGGCATCGAAGATGGATATTTGGCGGCGGTTGAAATTATTAGCCGCGATATTCTCATCAACTCGAAAAAAGAGATCGAAATAAAGACAGGCGTTGACCAAATGGATTTGAGCCGCGCCGTTATCACTGACGCGCGAACGGGCAAGCCTTTAAGTCAAGAAGAAATCCGAAGGCATTATCAAGCGGCATCACTCGATGCTGAATTGATGTTGCCAGACCGCGTAAAGGCATTGTCGCTGGATTTGTTCAATCAGCTATTAGAAAACGGCGGGACGCCGGAGCAGAAAACAATCATCTTTTGTGCGAGCGATGCCCACGCGCAAAGAATCGCTAATGAGATGGGCAATCTTTACGCCGATTGGTGCAGAGCCGAAGGCAAGCCGATTAAAGATTACTACGCCTTCAAATGCACGGCGAAGAATAGCGGCAATGATTATTTGCCTGATTTTCGTGGCAGCAATAACAGCCATTTTATAGCGACGACGGTTGACCTATTGACGACGGGCGTTGATGTGCCGAACGTCCGCAACATCGTCTTTTTCCGTTATCTGAAATCGCCGATTTTGATGTATCAGATGCTTGGGCGCGGGACGCGACTGGATGAAGATAAATTGCTGTTTCGCGTTTACGATTACACGGACGCAACCCGCTTGCTCGGCGAAGAATTTATTACAGCGTTAAAGAAGGTCAAAGAGAAAGAGATCGTTGACGGCGGCGATGATGACGAAGGCGGCGAAGAAGAGCCGCCGAAGCCTTTGCCGCAAGCGGTCGGCATTAAGATTACGGTGCAGGATGCCGGGCGTTATATTCCGATGATGATTGACGGCAGACACGTTAAGGTGTCTGTTGAAGAATACAAACGCCGGATCGCCGAACAGTTGTTGGCAGAAGCTCCGACGATTGATAAATTCCGCGCGTGTTGGATTCACCCGGAGGAAAGATACAGCTTGATGAGTCACTTGGTCGCAGCAGGTGTTTCCCCTGTTCAGGTGCAGAAGATCGGCGAGATGGTTGATTACGACCTTTATGATGTGCTGGCGGAAATTGCTTACGGGACGATTGCGCGCACACGGCAAGACCGCGTTTACGCTTTCACCTACAAGCACGAAGATTGGTTGTTGAGTTTGCCGAAGGAGACGAGCGCAACGATCAAAGCGATCATCGAGCCGTTTGTGATCGAAGGCACGGACGCGCTTGAAAACGATAAAGTGTTGGAGATGCCGAGTGTCAAGCGGGCGGGCGGGATGCGAGCACTTTCAGCCACCGGCAAGACACCTTTTGAAGTTTTTCAGGAAGCCAAAGAACGCCTGTTCGCCGCGTGATAATTTACCGATTCTGAAACCGAATGCTGCAAGCCGAAATACTTACTGAAACTCTGTCTTTAACCGACGAAGAAAAGCCGTTGCCGAAAGGCTGGCGTTTGGTTCTTTTAGGAGAAGTTTGCGAAAGTTTCACTGGCACAACAGACCCACGCAAAACGCCTGATAAGTCTTTTCATTATGTTGATATTTCAAGCGTTGATAATTCAACAAAACGAATTGTTGAAAGCCGCGCAATTTTGGGAAAATATGCGCCAAGTCGAGCGCGTCAAGTCATTCGTACAAACGATGTAATTGTCGCAACAACAAGACCGAATCTAAATGCGGTTGCTTACGTTCCTGAAAGTTTAGATGGCGAAGTTTGCAGCACAGGCTTTTGCGTGTTACGCGCAACAAAAGACCTTGACAGCAAATATCTGTTTTCCTTTGTGCAAGACGAGAGTTTTATCGAATCCCTTTCAGAGTTAGTTAAAGGCGCACTTTATCCGGCAGTAACAGATAAACAAGTAAAATCTCAATTCATTCCACTTCCGCCGACGATTGAAGAACAAAGACGGATCGCCTCAATTTTAGATGAGCAGATGAAAGCGGTTGAGCAAGTACGTCTAACCGTCAAAGAACAACTCGCAGCCGCTAACCTTTTGCCGAATGCTTTTCTGCGTTCGGTCTTTGAAAGCGAAGAAGCGCAGGGTTGGCAAAAGAAAAAAGTTGGCGATGTTTGTGCAGTTACAAAGCTGGCAGGATTTGAGTATACAAAATATGTTAAGTATGTGCCCGATGGAGAATATATTGCTCTCCGCGCTCAGAACGTCCGCAATGATGGATTGGATTTAAGAAACGTCGTAAGAATTAGCAAAGAGGTTGCATCAGTTCTGAATCGTTCAAGGCTAGATAAAAACGATGTAGTAATGACATTCATAGGTGCGAACATTGGTGAAGCAACTTGGATTGCAGAGTCGGACACCTTCTACTGCGCTCCGAACATTGCCAAGCTAACACCTGATCCTGAATTTGTTGACCATTGCTTTTTGACACTGGCTATTCAGTCACGACCATTCCAACAACAGATACAGGAAATAAATGCAAGTACCGCGCAGCAAAGTCTATCAATGCGGGACATCCGCAATTTCACCCTGCCAGTTCCACCAATTGAAGAACAGAAAAAAATTGCCGGAAGATTAAACGAACAAATGCAAGCGGTCGAGACATTGAAAAAATCTTTAACCGACAAACTTGAAGCCGTCAAAAAACTTCCGGCGGCTCTGCTTCGCAATGCTTTCACGGGCGAGATTTAGAATTTATGAAAGCGACAACAAAAAAGGCGAAAACGAACGGCAACGGAAAATCTCTATCTACTCAAGCATCCGTTAATCAAACCGTCAAAAGCATCTGCGACATCCTGCGCCGTTCAAACTGCAAAGGCGCGATGCAGTATGTCCCCGAACTGACGTGGATTCTATTCTTACGGATTCTCGACGAACGCGAACAGAAAGAAGCCGCAGAAGCGCAGATGTTCGGCAGAAGCTTCGCGCCGTCTCTGGCAGAGCCTTACCGTTGGCACGATTGGGCGGCGACGCCGGAAGATTCACTAACCAGCGTGCGCGACGGTAAGCCGCAAGGCTGGAAACGCCGCGAGATTACCGAAGGCAAGCAAAACGCTTTCATCGCTTGGGTCAACTCCGAACTGCTGCCTTACCTGCACAATCTGGAAAAACAGCCGAACGCCAGCCCTCGCCAGAAGGTCATCAGCGAAGTGATGTCGGGCGTCAAACAGGTGCGCGTTGACACCGATAAGAACTTTCTCGACGTTCTGGACAAGGTTCATCTAATCAGCGAACAGAACATGGACACGACGCATCTTTTCCCGCTCTCGCAGGTCTTTGAAGGCTTGCTCTTGAAGATGGGCGAGAAAGGCGGCGACGGCGGGCAGTTCTTCACGCCGCGCGAAATCATCCGCGCGATGGTGCGCGTTGTTGATCCGAAAATCGGCGATACGGTTTACGACGCGGCTTGCGGTACGGGCGGATTCTTGGCGCAAGCCTACGAATACATGCTCGGCGAAGATAAATCAAAGATTCAATCACCCGGCGACTTTGACACGCTCAAATATCAAACCTTTTTCGGACGCGAGCAAGACGACATCACTTACACAATCGCGCTCGCAAATTTAGTCCTACACGAAATAGATCGCCCGCACATCTGGCATGGCAACGCCCTGACGGGCGATGCAACTTACGACGGTCTTTACACCAACGCGCCGGAAAAGTTCGATGTCGTTTTGATGAATCCGCCTTTCGGCGGCAAAGAAGGCGCAGCCGCGCAAATCAACTTTGAGTATAAAACGGGCGCAACTCAAGTTCTCTTTTTGCAGCTTTCGATGAAGCAATTAAAAGACGGCGGGCGTTGCGGCATCGTGATGGATGAAGGCGTGTTGTTTCGGACAAACGAACAATCATTCGTCAAGACGAAACGCAAACTGCTCGACGAAAACGATCTGTATTGCATCATCAGCTTGCCCGGCGGCGCGTTCACCCAAGCGGGCGCGGGCGTGAAAACCAATCTGCTTTTCTTTAACAAAGGCAAGCGAACCGAAAAGATTTGGTATTACGATTTGTCGCATATAACAATAGTTCGGACAGTTTTTGACAGAAAAGCCAATTCCCGCTTAGATGTGTGTGACCAAACGCACCTCCAAGGAGAATTGGCTGATGACCGTAGTCGCACAGATATTAGATTGCATGGACGGGATTCCCAAACCGCAACGCAAGTTTTTATTGACCTTGTTTGTCGCCATGCTGGTGACACGCACCCGGCTTAACTTTTTGAACTTGAGTCGGCATAGCTCCGTGCATGAAAAGACCTATCGCCGTCAGTTTCGCAAGTCTTTCGATTTTGCTGCTCTCAATCAATCATCAATTGCTCGCGGCATCCCCGCAGAAAACACTCGACTCTTTGCCCAGGACGCTTCTTTCTCGACCAAGAGTGGTAAGCACACTTACGGGCTTGACCGGTTCTGGAACGGCTGCGCTGCCCGCGCCGAGCGTGGATTGGAAGTCTCCTTAATCTCCATCGTTGATGTCGAACGCAATCAATCCTTCGCTCTGAGTGCCGAACAAACCCCGCCGCAACCCGAACATAAGAAGCCGGAGAAAACGGAAACGCGGATTGACTTTTACCTCGCACATCTCCAACGCGCCGCTCCTTACTTTCCCGCCGCGCTCACCTATGGGGTCTTTGATGGAGCTTACGCCAAACTGAAATTTGTCAATGGCGTGTGCGCCTTGGGCTATCAGGTCATCAGCAAGTTGCGCGCCGACGCCGACCTTCTGTACCTCTACGAAGGAGCGCAAAAGAAACGCGGACGAAGACGCAAGTATGACGGCAAAGTTAATTTCACCGACCTCAGTCGTTTCGAGAAGAGTGACACGGACGAATCACACCTCACGCTCTACACTGTCGTGGCTTGGTCAGTCAGCTTGAAGCGACAAATCAGAGTGGTGGTCGCGGTCAATAGCAAAGATAAAGAGAAGCAGCGCTATGTCGTGTTGTTCTCGACCGACCCCGCTGTTTCAGCCACCGACATCTTTCGTTATTACAAAGCTCGCTTCCAAATCGAGTTCATCTTCCGCGACGCCAAACAGTTCGCCGGCTTTAGTGATTGCCAGGCGCGGGACCAAGAGGCGTTGCATTTTCACTTCAACGCCTCGGTCGCGGTGGTCAATCTGGCGCGCATCATGGCGCAAGAAGAACAGAAAGCAGATGAGAAGCTGGTCTTCTCGATGTCGAGCATCAAACAACGATTTTTCAATGAACATCTGCTCAACTTGATAATTTCCAAGTTAGCTTTAGACCAGACGGCGGTAAAAAATCATCCGCAGTTTGAATATCTCAGGAATTATGCCGCTATCGCCGCTTAATTCTGTCCGAACCATTGATATAAAGATCGGCAAGAAATCACCCCTGACGCTTGATAAGTTCGATGAGTTTTTCCGCCTTTTGCCGGAGCGGGGCGACAGTGAAAGGAGTTGGACGATAGACTTTTCAGCCCGCCGAGAAAAGGCGCTGCAAGAGTCGGAGCCGTTCAAGCTAAAAGTAAAACGGCTTGAGAACGAAGCCTATGAAACGCGGGAGAAGATTAAGCAATTAAAACTGCAATCGTCACAGAACAAGGATGAGATCAACGAACTGCAAACGAAGACTGTCGATTTAGAAACGGAAGCCAGAGAGAACCGCGCCAAAGCCGAATTAATCGAGAGCGCGATTTACGACATCAAAGCCGTCAATCCAAACGCACAAGATTTATCCGACAAAAGAACGCCGAGCGAATTGATTGCATTTATCAACGACAAGTCGAAAGAAGTTGAAACGGCTCTGACTAAACTTGCAGCAATCTCTTGAACTCTCTGTTAGGTGGTGATGGTTCCCCAAGTCCACTCCTCTCCCCCGACCAAAACAAATATTTCGGAATTGAAGCTTCGCGCTTTGAAGGCATTTTGTATTCGTTGGCGTATATCGTCGCGGATCTTATAATCTTGTGCGGTCGCGTTCTTTAGGTCGAAAGTGCAGAAAACAGCGTAGCTCATTTATCCTCCTTGAGCGGTTTACGATCCGTTAAATTTAATCTGAAATAATAATCTTTACTTTTTTTGCCTGTTATACGGAGACTGATTTGTTGGCTTGAGCGAAACACTTTTGTCTGATGCTCTTGACCGTATAGCATCTTCGCTGCGCCCCATCTTATATGCGATCAGGCCTGTTGGAGTGTTCCCTTTTGCAAGCTCCTTTAGCGTTTTATCGTTAGCCGGAGTCCATTCTTTGCCGTGATTCTTTGGTGTCTTAGCCATCTTTTAATTTCCTCCTCAGTTTTTACCATCCATATATATTAACCAGCGTAAGTCCGGTTCTGAAATGTTGACTGATTCTGCAATGCCAGAAAGCGTGAAACCCGATTGAGTTAATAAACTTATGGCCTGCGGAAGAATAGTTGGAAATTCCGGCTTTGGCTCATCAGGTTCACTCGTTTTCCAGCCATGCTTACCAATCAACACATTGGCTCTTCTGTATGTGTCATCAGAAAGAACTTGAAGGTCTCGCGCCCTCCGAACTAATGCAGCAAGAGAAACCTTCCATCTTCTTTTTAATTCTCTGAAGTGTTCCCACACTAACCGGCGAGGACATTCTTGCAAAAACGTCTCGCGTGGCAGCAAAAACGCGCTCGCAAAACGGTTTGCTTGGTCTTCCTGTTCTTTATCGCCGGGCAAGTATTCCGTGTGAATTGTTAGATGGCCTAATTCATGTGCGGCATCGAATCGCGCGCGGCTCGCGGAATCTTTTTCCGTATTGAGGAAGATAAATGGACGCCTCTGATTCCATAAGGAAAACGCATCAAGCGCCTTACAATCTTCGAGCAAGCGAAAAACTAGAATCCCCTTGCTTTCCAATAAGTGAATAAGATTGTCTATTGGGCCAAGACCTAATCCCCAATCCCTTCGCAATTTCGTTGCGGCTTCTTCTATCTCTTCGGATGTTTCTGCCCCATGAGATGTGATGAGCGATATTTGATCATCAGGCAGATTGACGTTGCTACGTTCAATGAAATCAACAACCATCCCAATTAAGTTCCCTGCACTGACCATTTTCCGCCGTTCCATTTGGGAACATGAACGCAAACTCCGAAAGTGGCATTGGTCAGGTGAAATAAGGCGCGACACTTGGCTTTGTGAAAAAAACGAAGGCGGAAATCTTAACGCCATGCTCAAATGCGCTACAGTCTGAGGAGTAGGTTTAACTTGCCCACTCTCAAATTGAGTAATCGCACTTGGCGTGATGCCAAGTCTTACAGCTAATTCGTTTTTTCTAAGACCTCTATACTCTCGCGCAATTCGTAGGAACTCAGGGTTAAATTTGTAAGCCACCGAATGAAGATTGTTCGGCTTCATCATTTTTCCCCTTCAACCCTTTCTTTTTTATTCAATGAAAGAACCGGCGGTGATACCGTTTCCACAGGAGCTTTAGGCGGCATGTCGCCCGTAGGAACTACAGGGATGCTTAACGATTCGCCATCGCTACGCCATAAAACACGATGCGCCTTCCACTCTGTAATCTGATTGTTCTCATCAAAATCAGAAGGAACACCAAGAAAAACACAACTAAGCCCCGTCTCGAATTTACCGACGTGAGCTAATATCAGTGCGGGCAGCATTGTTTCATCCCATTCTGATTCCGCATCATTTATAAATGCGAAAGATAATTGTCTTTTGTTTTGAGCCGCTAGTATCCACGCGCCGGTGCGGTTTCTTGGAAAGGATTCATTAGGATCAACCTCACTCGGATTACCAACTCTGTAAGCGGATAACGGACAGCCGTTTATTTTGAAAAGAAATTGTGGAGCGCGGCGCGGTACATCTAACCACTCTGCTTTTTCTGCAAGGTCGCTAACAAATCTTTTTATTGATTTATGTATTAGCAGACCGAACGACATCTCATCATGTCCAAGCATGGGATCGTGACAATCAGAGTTAGCCCGGTAAGCGCGTTGAACGATGGAAACGAGAAGATCGGTATATTCCGAGGGAAATCGTTCCTGTAAAAGTTGGGTAAGATCGACCATAAGTGAACACTCCTTTTAAGCAATCCTGCCATCAGAATACCGCTACGGGGGTCAGCTTAAATCAATAAGTGCGCTTTTGGCAAGAGAAAATTAAGGGGGCTACTCATATCTCGCTTATTTATTAAGCATAAAACTTTTTGCTATTGACAACTATACCACTAAGTAGGATATATAGATTGATGGCTGACTCTCCTGTTCTTTACAGTTTTACAGAAACGCTTGTGTTCTCTAAGAGGCTAAAGGAACTGGCATCATTTGAGACGCTGGCAGCTATTCAGGCCGACTTACTGGCCGACCCGACGCGCTGGCCGGTAGTTAAAGGCACACACGGAGCGCGGAAGGGGAGAATAGCTGACCCGGAATCAGGGAAAGGGAAGAGCGGGAGCCTTCGCTATTTGTACCTTTTCCTTGAACACAAAGGGCGGATTTACTTACTTTTTCTCTTCGGTAAATCAGAACAGTCTGACCTATCGCCGGAGCAGACAAAGCTAGTGGCTCAGTTAGTGGACGCAATTAAGGAGGAATCGAAATGAAGGCCAAAGCAGAAAAACGCGGAGCGCGCAGGGAAAAGCAGTATATGAGTGATGAGACGTTTTCGGAACTTACCGAGTCTCTAAACCAAGCCCTGCAACACGCGCGCGGCGACCGTACAGAC
>MWVV01000997.1_pt1 | contig 10091 bp, 8 predicted proteins | sample 1047281 | NCBI WGS metagenome assembly MWVV01 (sample SAMN06349986, study PRJNA376086) | soil metagenome | isolation source: PT-2 sample Antarctic (ecotone) soil | place: Antarctica | collected 2015-01-13 | reverse complement strand
ATTTATAGCCGGTTAAAGCAGCCACTAGTTAAAGAAATCTTTCTTACTTTAAGGTATGACGTACCTTTACTTTAACCCTTATTTTGAACTTTTCTTTGAACTTTTCCTTTTATTAGCAGCCTTTTTTTCAGCAGCCAACGCCCGCGACTTTTTGCCACCCAGAGCCATCATCTCTCTAGGAAGATTAGGTCTGCCACGCCTTAAAGCTTTATAAATCAAGCATTTAACAGCATAAGTCAATCCATGATTCAAACTATTCAAGGCAGCGGCATTGTCTTCCAAAATAAAACTATACGCCTCACCATCAATTAAAATTCTTTTGCCTTTTATCAAGCTTTTTTTTTCTTTAACAGTTGTCATAACAAATAATCCCCCAAAATATCCAAAGGTATGTACATACCTTAAAGTATATCTCAGAATTAAAAAGTTAGCCCAACTCAACCCTAATTTTAATCTACAGGACTTCTTGCAGCGAAAAACGCAGCAAATACGCCGAGAAAACCGAAGAATGTTTATTCTTCGTGAGCCGCGCTGTGTTGCTGCGAGTATTTCCGAGTTGTAATATTTAGAGATAGTAGGAAAGAAAAAAGGGGTAAAGCAGGAAATTTTAAATCTGGTATAATGCCTATTACAACGCAGAAACGGAGGACGCGATTAACGTCCTCCGTTCCTAAAATTTCGGGCGTGTGCAAAACACCGAAATATTTTTTCTAACCTAAAAATATTATAGCACAAGCCCTCAAAATTTTTCAACTGCGTTGCAGAGTTGAAATTTATTTTGAGGATTTTTTGCTATATGACCCCATTAACACCAGAAAAAATTTACGCCACAAACTTCATTAGAGATTTTTCATCCCCCTACGCCATCCAGCAGCCCACCGGACATAGAACCAACTGGCGCACTAAATACAATAAAGTTTCCGACCCTTTGATAAACGCCCATTTACGCGGAGACTATTGGGTAGGGACTAAAGGCGCGTGGTATCCAATATATTTTAATCTCGACTTTGACCACCCGACACCCGAAACTTTGGAGAAGCTTGACGATAGGTTGACCCGCTTAAACATTGGCGAAACTCAATTTCTTAAAATGACTTCGCCTAGTTATGCCAAATCTAAAAATTTTAGGCTTTATTTAAAACTGGAATACGCCGAACGCACCCCGACTCATAAGTTAGGGTTTACTGCGCTGCAAACTGCCTTTGGTGATATTTGCGAAATTTACCCGCAAAAACGAAGAAAAGACAGGCTACCCTTAGGACGAGACCAAGACATCATTAGTAGCGATTACGGAGTTTTAAGAAATCTGACTTGGCAGCAGGAGATGAACTATTTATTAAAAATAGATGCCACCCCAATTGAGCAGTTACCGAGAGAGACTTTTTTATTTGATTTAACGGCGAGTCCCAATGAACCAAAGGACAAAGTAAAAAATTGGAAGCCTAAAAAAGAAATTGCCGAGCTACTTAGCAACGGACTCCAAGAGCCTGGTACACGCCACTTTTCCCAATTCGATATCCTAAATTTTCTTTGGCGCAGTAATTTCCTTCCCACCGATGCCGCTGCATTTACAAAACGATGGATTAGAAAGCATCACAACGGATTTTCAAAGGATGTCAATGGGCAGCGTTGGAGTTCAATTAATGCGGAAATTGAGCGGCAAACTGGTTGCGTATGGGCGCGTGATAATACTTTACTTCCCGACACGACTCACGGATTAAACGCGGCAATCACAAAATCAGATTTACAATTCGCCGCTGAATTATTTCAGGGAGATGCCGTCAGACAGAAACAGTTTATCAATTTAATTTCATATATCCGACCACGCCAGCATCATGAGTGGGTTTTCATCCCGAGCCATGTTTGGCGCGAAGATGTAGCTTCATGGAAAACCAAAGATAGGCTTATTGCTATTCTCGAAGAAAAAGGAATTTTAGAAGTAAACAATTCATATCGAGTTGAGCACTACTCCAGAAGATTTAAGTTGAAGATTCCACAAACGAATGAGCAGCCATTAGCCATTGACGAGCGCAATGTCACCGACTTTTACGATTCCCTTTGGACAGCCTACGGCTCTATCAGGGAAATCGCAGAATTAACCGGATTCAATCGCATGAATTTACATCGGCAGTTTCAGAAAGGCTAAGTTTGGGACAAAAGGCAAAACTTATATGAGACATATGTTTATTGGCTGTGGAGGCATTTTAAGGCGAGAAAACCAATTTTCTTGCCCCACAATCGCCCTGTGACTGCTTTCTAGGAGTGAAGGCAGGGGTTAGTATGTCCATTTTCAACAAGGGCATGTTTGTAACAAAAGTAGCAACATATATAACGGTTATGTTTTGAGGGCTTTTGGATTTCTTGATTTTACAAGACTATTTACTGTGCTTGGTTAAAATCAATCCGAGTTTTGGACAGGACACTTTATTTTTTATTGGCTGTAGAGGCATTCAATATTAAAAATTAAGATTCAACGTAGAAAACCATTTTTAAAAAAACCGTCAATGAAATTTTGTTTCATCAATTAAACAAAAATTGAAGATTTAAAACCACAATATTTTGTGGTCAGCAGCAATTTTGAAAATGCGCTTAAAAACACCACTTTTGCTAAAAAAATTTTCGGAATCACATACAACATCTAGTAATTTTTGCGAAAAACCGCCATCCATTTTCAAAATTGGGACTGATAACACACAATATGTTAAATTTAGCCCCAATTTTTTCTGGGATTTAAAGCAGACCCCATTTTTAAAGTAGCCAGAAAATTTTAAAGAGCCACAAATTTTTCCTGGATTTAAAGTAGCCCTATTTTTCAAGGTTTTAAAGCCAATCCAAAATCCTGTCCTACCCGCGCGTTAAATCAGAAGGAGGAAAGCCACCAAATTTTTCGGGAATTTGAAGGTTTTAAAGAGACCCACCAGTTAAAGTAGTCACAATTTTTTCTGGGATTTAAAGCTTAGAGACAAAAACATCTAAATCCGACCTTTTAACATTCCAACCTCGACCACGCTTAGAAGCTTTCAACTTCTTACCTTTAATAGCATCCATCAGAAAACCACGCGACAGACCAGCCAACGCGGAAGCTTCAGCCAGATTTAAAGTAAGCTTATCAGCCAGAGGAACGGCATTCTTAATAGGAAGCCTCAGAGATTCCAAAGCACCAACCAGCCTATCAGCAAAGTCACCCACGACAAGACCCGACATATTAACCCTCGCCATGTCGGTACTAGGAGCAGAGGTATCATGCACGACCAAAGGACGAACCCGACCAGAACCAATTTCTAAAGCTTCTTTAAAGATACGGACTTGCTTAGAATCATAGATAGCTTCTTCACCATTTGAGCCTTGCCGATAATTAGCACCGAGCTTACCTTGAGAAGTAAGCCTTTCAATAGTGCGAACCGACTTACCCAAGAAAAGAGAAACTTCCCGTTTAGTCATATCCATAGCCATAACTTTTAACACAGGAAAACTACCCCCGACAACCCCCGTCCATAAACCCCGACACAGTTGACGCTGGTAAAGACCACACAGCAAAGCAATACTCTAGTAAAATCAAAACAGAGGACAGACAGACAGACAGACAGACAACTTAGGAGCTTAAAACATGAGTGAATGGAAAAACCGACTCTATTACGGCGATAATCTTACAATCCTACAAGACCACATTGCAGATGAAACAATTGACCTCATTTATCTAGACCCACCCTTTAACTCTAACGCAAATTACAACCTACTTTTTAAAGAGCACAGCGGTGCACAGTCTGCTGCACAAATAGCAGCCTTTGAGGACACTTGGCATTGGACAGATGAATCAGAAACCACTTACCACGAAATCATCAAGAACTCACCAGAGACTATAGTTAATTTAATTCAAGCCTTCAGAAGCTTCTTAGGAACAAGCGACATGCTGGCGTACCTAACTATGATGGCAGCAAGACTAATAGAACTACATCGCGTGCTCAAACCAACAGGAAATATCTTTCTACATTGTGACCCAACAGCAAGCCACTATCTCAAAGTAACAATGGATGCAATTTTCGGCATTGAAAACTATCAAAACGAAATCATCTGGAAACGAGCAGACACAGTTAAAGGCAACTTCGGTCAAGGAAGTAAAAGATTCGATGTAAACACCGATACAATATTCTTCTACAGAAAATCAGAAGCCAACACCTTTAACATTATATTCACCCCATACACAGAAGAATATATTAAGAACTCCTACAGATATATTGAACCAAAAACTGGAAGGCAATACAGACTTATCAGCATGACTGGTCCAGGTGGAGCAGCAAAAGGAAATCCGCAATATGAAGTTATGGGAGTCACACGATATTGGCGCTATTCAAAACAAAAAATGGAAGAACTAATTCGCGCAGGTATGGTAGTTCAAACAAGCGATGGAACAGTACCACAACGAAAGCTATATCTAGACGAGGGAAAAGGAGTCCCTACTCAATCATTATGGGATGATATTAAAGGACTTCACGCACAAGCCGCAGAACGCTTAGGCTATCCAACACAAAAACCCGAAGCCCTACTCGAAAGAATTATCACAGCCAGCAGTAACAAAGATGATGTAATACTAGACCCATTTTGTGGATGCGGCACAACAATAAATGTTGCCGAGAAACTTCACCGAAGATGGATAGGCATTGATATTACACACCTAGCAATATCTTTAATCAGAACTCGACTACAAGACAGTTTCGGAAGCGAACTAGCACCTTATGAAGTTATCGGAGAACCCAACGACCACGCAGGAGCAGAAGCTTTAGCTTTATTAGACAGATACCAATTCCAATGGTGGGCAGTTGGATTAGTCGGAGCTAGACCGGCACAGGATAAGAAGAAAGGTAAAGACTTAGGAATTGATGGAAACCTTTACTTCTTTGACGACAATAGTGGTAAGGCAAAACGGGTAATTATCTCAGTTAAAAGTGGGAACATAAAATCAGGTGATGTTCGAGATTTAAAAGGAGTGCTTGAAAGAGAGAAAGCAGAAATAGGAGCTTTCCTTACTTTAAAGCCAGCAACTAAAGACATGACGAAAGAAGCAATCACATCTGGCTACTACGAATCGGCGCACTACGGCAAATTCCCCAAGATACAGATTTTAACTATTGAAGATATTTTAAAAGGTAAGAAGCTAGAGTATCCACAAGGAACTTCCCAAACTTTTAAGAAAGCAGAACGACAAAGCAAAGACGGACTAAAACAAACAAACATGTTTTAGGGAGCGGTATCTTGAAAGCCACCTAAACTTGAGTAAGCCACCGCAAGGAGGCTTCGCCTCAATTGAATGGCTATGTAGCTTGAACCATCCCCCGACAACCCCCGTCCACAGACCCCGACATAATTGACGCGGGTAAAGACCAGTTAAAGTAGCCACAAATTTTTAAAGTATTTAAATTTTCGCCTACCCAACCCAAGCATCAATCCCTAGAAAGCTGTTACAGGTCAATTGTGGAGCAATTTTTTTAGCCACGAAGCTTGAAAATGCTATTTAGCCTCTGTAACCGTTTCCAGCCACTAGGTAATGCGTTACTACCTTTTTAGAATTGCCAGCCACTGTAGGGCAAATCTAGCCATTACAATACAAGACTACAAACCCACGCCCACAACTGAAACTGCAGACCAATAGCAAAACCTAATCTGTAATTTCTTTACAGATTGACCGAGTATGACAGGCCTGTGATTTTTTTCTTGGAGCAAAATTTGCGAGTGGAAATCCGAAGGCAGGATACGGATAACCGCTATCGCTTAGTTATCCCTTGAAAACCTATCGGTTTCCAAGCCCTTTGCAACGCTTCGCGCCAAAACCAAAAAAGGAAAATAAATGCTTATGAATAAACGAATAAATTTAAAAAATTCACCAATTTTAGTGCGCGCGACTGCAACCGAACGCGAAAAAATTAAAGCCAAAGCAGCAGAAAAAGAGCTTTCAATTTCAAGATTCGCAGTAGAAAAATGCTTAGAAGATGAGCCTTTTACAACTAAAACGGAGAAGGATTTATTAAAAAAAATCCTTTTTGAGCTTAGAAAATCGGGCGGAAACTTGAACCAGATTGCCCACAATTTCAATTTAGCCAGACTAACAGATGCACCGACACCAACAACAAGCGAAGTAAAAAAAGCAGCTAAATCAATTCAAAATCTAATCGAGGTTATCAAAACAAAATTATGAGCGCAGCAGTCCTAAAATTTTCAGTGCCGAGAAGCGGAAAAACGAGCGCAGCAAACGCCCGATATATCACGCGCGAAGCGGCGACGCATAGCGATGAGAGAAGTATAAGATTCTTTAACCTTGAGGAACTAAAAGGGAAGGACTACCGAGAGACAAGAACAAATTTTATAGCTTATACCGAAGCAAGGCTTGACGAAGAAACTACTAAAACCAAACGCGGCGCAGGAGAAGCCCGAACACATTACCGAGCCGTTTTGAGTTTTGACCAAGCGGAAAGTACAAGTAAAGCACATGAGCTAGCAGACAAATGGCTAAAGGAAAATTTTAAAGATTGCCGAGCTGCGGTAGTTTTGCACCACGACACTAAAAATCTTCATGCCCACGTCTGGATTGAGGCAAGACAACTAAACGATAAAAAATTAAATTTAGACAACAAGAAATTTAAATCCTTAGATGAGTCTTGGGCAAAGATTTACGCCCGACAATATGGAGAACATTATTTAACCGACCACTTGAGAAAAAAGGAGGAAACACGCGCAGCAAAGCGAGAATATAAGACCAGCAAAGCACCCAACCAAGCAAAATATAAGACAGATTATAAAGCGAGAGAGGCAAGAAATTATGACAAAGCAGGAGCTGGAATGCATCAACGAGACCCTTCAAGCGAAATTAAAATATTATCAGAAGCAAAACGAGAGCTTAACAATTCGATTGACGGAAGCGAACGAACAAAGAAAGAAATTCACGAAAATTCTAAAAACAGCGAACGAAGAATACAAGAAACTATTGAAATTTTGCAGCTTAGAGCGGAAGCAGATTCGCGCATTAGTAACTTATATGGGAAGTCTAGAGAATTGGTTAAACGAATTGAACTTGACCGACAACGAGAACCAGAACCAATTATTGAAAGAACTTTTGAGCGAGAGCGAGAACGAGTCAGGGAGAAGGTAAAAGAATGAATGACATTTTAAAAATTTTAGTAATTAGCGGAATTATAGTAATAAAATTTGCAGGCACAGGCACAAAATTTTACGGATATTTAATGGTATCCGCAGCAATAGTTATTGTTTTGTACAAGCTTAATGTTTTCAATTTCCTTCTTAATAAAGCGACTACGCAAGGCAAAGAGACACACGGATCAGCGAAATTTGCGACAAGACGCGACATGCAAAATTTAATAACTAATGATTTAACATTAGAGGAAGGAGATTTATTATTAGCCCCTTTACCTAAGAGATTTTTTAGTAAAGAAGAATTTTTATACTTACCCGCGCAAGAGTCGATGAAGCATATTTTACTAGTTGGTCCATCAGGCAGCGGAAAGAGCAGAGGGTTTTTCATGCCTAATTGTGTATATTTTGGAAGTTCAATGATTGTAACTGACCCAAAAAGTGAGCTTTGGACATACACATCAGGCTTCCATAAAACCGCGATTCGATATGCACCACGAGACCCGGACGCATCAGCTTCTTTCAATTGGATTCCTTGCTGCGAAAACGACGCAAACCTAGTTCGTTTACTTGCGCGTGCAGTAGTGACAAGTTCGGGAGAAAGTAGCGGCGATAAATTTTGGGAAGATACATCGACGGACTTGATAGCAGGTTTATTTGCGCACGCAGCCACTTTTGAAGTCAAAACACCGGCAGCCCTTTATGACTTTTTCACGGCACAAACACCCGCCTCTTTAGCGGAAAAATTGAGCGAATCACCTTCACGAATAGCCGCGCAACTTTCTTTAAGTTATATAAATGCTTCTGAAAATACGAGAGGCAGCATCATCGCCGGAGTATCAACAAATCTAAGTTTTTTAGCCGACGAAAAAGTAAGGCGCTTTACTTCAGCATCAACTAAAGCATCTGATTTTGAATCTTTAAGGCATAAAAAAAAGGCAATTTACTGGTGTCTAGCCGAGAATGATATTGCGCAACTTCGCCCGCTTTCCGCCTTATTTTTTACATTAGTGATGTATCAAGTGAAACAAAGTAATGGAAATTTACCCGTGACTTTTTTCTTAGATGAACTAGCAAATATTTCGAAACTCCCGAATTTCGAAATCGAAATAACCGTTGTGAGAGGTCGCTCAATAAGTCTGATTTTAGGAATCCAATCTTATTCACAGATTTACGCAGTTTACGGTGAGAGACAAGGGCAAATAATAATCGATAACTGTGCTACTAAAATATTTTTATCAGGATGCGACAACGACACAGCCGAGCGAGTTAGTAAATCATTAGGCGAGACTACAGTGACAGAATATCGAACCAGCGAAGGAGATAAAGGCGGAAGTACAACACCAATTACAACTCAAAGAAGGCTTTTATACTCCGATGAGATACGACAAATTGATACTAAGCAGCAAATCATAATCACATCGAACAAACGCCCGATGCTTACACCAAGATTTTTCTATACGGAAGAACCACACTCAAAGACTATGAAAGCTCTAGGTGAGACAAAAACAATTAAATTTGAACGCGAAGCACCACCCAAAAAACTTAAACTTAATAAAAATATCCCGCCGCCACCGAAATTAGAAAATTTCCTTTTGAATAAGATGAATAAGAAAGGATAGGTTGAAACCTTTATAGTTTATAGCTTGAGCTAGTGCACTAGCAGACCAACCAGCCACCACGCCGCAAACCTTCTAGTAACCTTAGAAGCAAACTAATACATAATCCTCACCAAAAGACCAGAGACAAACGAAAGCTTTCTATTCCCATAAGTCCAAATTTCCACAGTGGCACTACCAGCTTCAACATCCCGATAAACCCTGCTAGGGTCACCCCAAGCTTTCCTAACTTCATCGTAATTCATACCAATCAAGATGTCACCACGACGAATAGCATCTTCTACTTTACGTTGAAACTCATCCAAAGCAGCTTGTTTCTTACTCTCCGCCACATAGTTGTCATCACGTTCCTTAGCAGCCGCACGAGCGGCATCTTCAGTACTAGCCCTAGAGACTTGCGTCGATGAAGCAACAGACACTTGGCTTGTTGAAACAGGAGCCGATGCAACCATTGCATCAGTAGCCTCACCGGAAATAGAAATCAGATACGCACGGTTAAAGTTGTCTACCTCAGGACATCTACTATCAAAAATTTGCCTAACAATCCAATAACCAGAAGGTAAATGGTCATTAACACAAATCGTCATCACCGGAGCACGACCCGAAGCAGACCGACCAACACGATGCCTTCTATGCTTTTGAGCATAAACAAAAGGACTAATCAACAGAACAAACAACACCGCAAACATTAAAACTTTACGCATAGTAAAAGACCGCCTTATAAAAAAATGAGTACCCCTACTAGGAGAACTCACTTTAATAAAACTTTCAATAGCTGATTAAAGCTAGTGCACTTTCAATCTCAAAGTTGAATCAATTTTAAGGTAAGACGTACCTTGAGATAGAAGGTAAGACGTACCTTGAGATAGAAGGTAAGACGTACCTTGAGATAGAAGGTAAGACGTACCTTGAGATAGAAGGTAAGACGTACCTTCATCTTTAAGGTGTGACGTACCTTAAAGTAGTAAGGTAAGACGTACCTTCATCTTTAACAAATAGTTAAAATAGCCCCATTTATAGCCAGTTAAAGCAGCCACTAGTTAAAGAAATCTTTCTTACTTTAAGGTGTGACGTACCTTTACTTTAAGGTGTGACTTACCTTGAGAATAGAAGGTAAGACGTACCTTCATCTTTAAGGTGTGACGTACCTTAAAGTAGTAAGGTAAGACGTACCTTCATCTTTAACAAATAGTTAAAAATAGCCCATTTATAGCCGGTTAAAGCAGCCACTAGTTAAAGAAATCTTTCTTACTTTAAGGTATGACGTACCTTTACTTTAACCCTTATTTTGAACTTTTCTTTGAACTTTTCCTTTTATTAGCAGCCTTTTTT
>MWVV01000995.1_pt1 | contig 10120 bp, 7 predicted proteins | sample 1047281 | NCBI WGS metagenome assembly MWVV01 (sample SAMN06349986, study PRJNA376086) | soil metagenome | isolation source: PT-2 sample Antarctic (ecotone) soil | place: Antarctica | collected 2015-01-13 | reverse complement strand
GTTTTCGGACTCTGGACAAGATGTTCGCCGACAGCCGCGCCGCTTCCCGCCAGAAAATTGACGACGCCTTTCGGCAAATTGATTTCTTCCAAGACTTCGATAAATTTATAAGCAACCGTCGGCGCGAATATCCGGTTTTTATCGACGGCGAAAAGATTACGCTTGAGAAGAAATTCGAGAGTATCAATCCGGCGGAGAAATTGCAGGTCGTCGGCGTGTTTTCAGACGCCGATGTCGACGCGGAGAATCTTGTTAAACGGGCGATTGACGCGGCTACTGAAGCGTTTAAAAGCTGGCGAAATGTTTCGGCTGAAGAACGCGCCGAATATCTTTTCAAAGCGGCGAAGATTGTCCGCGATAAGAAACATTATTTTTCGGCTTGGATGATTTTCGAGACGGGGAAAACTTGGGCGGAAGCGGACGGCGACACAGCCGAAGCGATTGATTTTCTCGAATTTTACGGACGCGAGATGCTGCGCTGGGCGGGTGAACAGCCGATAACCAAACTCGACGGCGAAGACAACAGTTTTCAATACGTGCCGCTCGGCGTCGGCGCGATTATTCCGCCCTGGAATTTTCCGCTGGCGATTATGTGCGGAATGACGATGAGCGCGGTTGTCTGCGGCAATACGACCGTTTTAAAGCCGTCGCCGGACGCGCCGACGGTTGCTTATAAATTTATCGAAGTCTTGGAAGAAATCAATTTGCCGAAAGGCGTCGTCAATTTTCTGGCGGGAAGCGGCGCGGCTGTCGGCGAACATCTTGTCCAGAGTCCGAAAACCAGATTTATATCTTTTACGGGTTCAAAAACCGTCGGTTTGCACATTTACGAAGAAGCGTCGAAAACTCGGACAGGTCAGAATTGGATGAAGCGCGTAGTCGCCGAAATGGGCGGCAAAGACGCGATTATTGTTGACGAAGACGCTAATTTAGATGAGGCGGCAATCGGGACGGTTCAAGCTGCGTTCGGTTTTCAAGGTCAGAAATGTTCTGCTTGCTCGCGTCTGATTGTGAACGAAAAGGTTCACGACGAATTGTTAGAAAAAATCGTCGAACACACGAAAAAATTGAAAATCGGTTTGCCGACCGAAGGCGATACTAATATGACCGCAGTTATCAATCAAAAATCATTTGATAACGCAACAGAGATGATAAAAAAGGGAATCGAAGAAGGCGGAAAGGTTGTAACGGGTGGCGGCGGCGACAACTCAAACGGTTTTTATATTGAGCCGACCATTATCGACGAGGTTCAGCCGGGCGCGACAATCGAGCAGCAGGAAATTTTCGCGCCTGTTTTAGCCGTAATAAAAGCAAAGGATTTTGACCACGCGCTTGAGATTGCAAACGACACGCAATACGGTTTGACGGGCGCGGTTTATTCGGAAAGCGAGGAAAAACTGGAAAAAGCGCGCCGCGAATTTCACGTCGGTAATTTATATTTAAATCGTAAATGCACCGGCGCGCTCGTTGGTGTTCACCCGTTCGGCGGTTTTAATATGTCGGGAACGGACTCGAAAGCCGGCGGGCGCGAATATCTTCTACAGTTTATGCAGGGCAAATCAATCGCGCAGAAAATAAAGGCGAACAAGCGAGACGACAGCCAAGAAGTTTCGAGCGCGGGCGATACGACGGCAAAGGCGTTTTAATAAAATTTTGAATGAAAAAACCACTTTCAGGCAAACAATCGTTCGCTGTTTTGTTAATTTTGCTCGGCTTGATTGTATCGCAAAAACTTCTGCCGTCGGCGAAAATGCAAACGAATCAACCGCCGCCGCGCTTTCCCGTCAAGCGCGAAGAATCGCCGGAAACTTGGCGGCGCGACGGTTTGAATGCAATCGAGCAGGCGAAGAAAAATAAAATCCGCAAGGGAAAAGCCAAAAACGTCATTCTTTTTCTAGGCGACGGAATGGGAATCACTACGCTGACGGCGGCGCGGATTTTGGAAGGTCAGATGCGCGGCGAAAGCGGCGAGGAAAACCGTCTGAGTTTTGAACAATTTCCGAATGTCGCGTTGTCAAAAACTTACAGCGCGAACCAGCAAACATCGGACTCCGCACCGACAATGAGCGCGATTATGACGGGCGTCAAAACCGACGAAGGCGTTTTGTCGGTCAATCAAAACATCGTGCGCGGCGATTATAAAACCGTCGCGGGAAACGAAACGGAAAGTCTTTTGGAAATGGCGGAAGACGCCGGAAAATCGACGGGCGTCGTAACGACGGCGCGCCTGACGCACGCGACACCGGCGGCTTGTTACGCGCACACGGCTGACCGCGATTGGGAATCGGACAAAGATATTTTTGACCGTAAAAAAGACGCGTTTAACCAAAAATTTCCAGACATCGCGCGCCAGCTTCTTGAATTTAAACACGGCGACGGTTTGGAAGTAGCAATCGGCGGCGGTCGCGCGAAATTTTTGCCAAAAGAGATGAACGACCTAGAATATGAAACGGTCAAAGGCGAGCGTCTCGACGGCAGAAATTTGCCGGACGAATGGCTGAAAAAGTATAAAAATTCGGCTTACGTTTGGAACAAGCGGCAGTTTGATGCGATAGATGCAAAGCGAACGAAACATCTGCTCGGACTTTTCGAGCCGTCGCATATGCAATACGATTTCGACCGCGCGAAAGACAAAGCGGGCGAGCCGAGTTTGAGCGAGATGACGGCAAAGGCGATAGATGTTTTATCAACCAATAAAAAAGGTTTTTTCCTGATGGTCGAAGCGGGCAGAATCGACCACGCGCACCACAACGGCAACGCTTTTCGAGCGCTGACCGACACGGTTGAATTGTCGAACGCCGTAAGAGTTGCCGAAACGAAAATAAATCTCGACGAAACTTTGATAATCGTAACCGCCGACCACAGCCACACGTTTATAATGGCTGGTTATCCGGCGCGCGGAAATAATATTCTCGGACTCGTCAGAGAAATTGACGACAACGGAATCGCCGAAGAAAAAAATAAAGCGGACAAAAATGGCAAGCCTTTTACGACACTCGGATACGGCAACGGCAGAGGCTATCGCGGCGGCGAGCGCCCCGTTTTAACCGAAGAACAAGTTACGAATCCCGATTACAAACAGGAAGCCGCCGTCCCTTTAACGGACGAAACACACGGCGGCGAAGATGTCGGAATTTTCGCAAACGGCGCAAATTCATATTTAATTCACGGCGTGATGGAACAAAACTGGATTTTCTACGCGATGCGCGAAGCGTTAAGATTCAAAAAGAAGACAGAAGACAGAAGATAGAAAACAACATAAATTTTGCTCTCTAATTTCCGATTTTTGATTTCTGTATTATGAAAATCGTTTTTATGGGAACGCCGCTTGCCGCCGTTCCGAGTTTACAGAAATTATTCGACGAGCGGCACGAACTTGTCGCCGTTTGGACGCAGCCCGATAAACCGGCAGGGCGCGGTAATCGGCTTAAAATGTCGCCTGTAAAAGAATTTGCGGTTGAAAATAATCTGCCTGTTTTTCAGCCCGCAAAAATTAAAACTGCCGAAAGTGTCGAGCTTTTTAAATCTCACAATGCCGATGTTGCCGTTGTCGTCGCTTACGGCAGAATTTTGCCTGAAACTTATTTGAACGCTTTTCCAAAAGGCGCCGTCAACGTTCATTTTTCCTTGCTTCCGAAATATCGCGGCGCCGCGCCCGTCAACTGGGCGATTGTCAACGGCGAGACAAAAACCGGCGTAACGACGATGGAAATGAATGCGGGACTCGACACCGGAGACATTTTGCTGCAAAGCGAAACGACAATTGACGCCGACGAAAACGCGATTGATTTGATGGCGCGGCTCGCCTTTGAAGGCGCGAATCTTTTGAGCGAAACTTTGAAAAATTTCGACCGAATCAAGCCGCAAAAACAAAATGATACAGATGCGAGCTATGCGCCGATTTTAATCAAGGAAGAAGGCAGAATAAACTGGGAATCGCGCGCTGCGACGGTTAAAAATCACGTGCGCGGCTTTCAGCCGTTTCCCACTTCGTTCACGACTTTTCGCGGAAAAAAACTAACCGTTTGGAAGGCTGAAGAACTTGAGAATTATGAATTTCAATTGACGAATTACGAGTTCGGCGAGATTTTGCGGGCGATGAGCGGCGAGCTTGTCGTTGCTTGCGGAAACGAAACGGCGCTGCAAATTCTTGAACTGCAAATCGAAGGAAAACGGCGAATGAGCGAGCGCGATTTTTTAAACGGAATTAAAATCGAAGCGGGAGAAACGCTCGGTTGAATCCGTTTTTTTGATTAAAGATAAATCTGAAATGAACAAAGACGGCGCTTTTCAAATTATAACTTTTTACGAATTTAAGAATTTCGCGGACGAAAAACTCCTTGAAATAAAATCGTCGGCGCGCGCCACAATGCGCGAACACTCGATTTTTGGAACGATTATTCTGGCGCGCGAAGGCTTCAATGCGACGGTTTCAGGCGCGCCAAACGACGTTGAAAGATTTGTCGCCGAAGCCGAAAAAATTCTGGACGCGCGAATAAATTACAAATCTTCTTTTCACGCTGAAAGCCCGTTCCGGCGCGTGAAAGTTAAGATAAAACCGGAAATCGTAACGCTAAAGCAAACGGTTAAAATCGAAAATGCAAAGGGCGAGATGCGCGCGTCGGCGGCAGACTGGAACAAGATTATTTCCGACGGCGAAACGGTCGTCCTCGATGCGCGCAACGATTACGAATTTCGCGTTGGAACATTTCGCGGCGCGGTCAATCCGCATACGGAAAAGTTCAGCGATTTGCCCGTTTTTGTAGAAAAAAATCTTAATCCGAAGACGCACAAAAAGATTGCGATGTTCTGTACGGGCGGCGTCCGCTGCGAGAAATTCGCCCCCTATTTATTGAGTTTGGGCTTTGAAACGGTTTATCAGCTTGACGGCGGAATTTTGAAATATCTGGAAGAAACGCCCGAAGACGAAAGTTTGTGGACGGGTGAATGTTTCGTGTTCGACGAGCGCGTTTCTGTCGACGAAAAACTGCGAAAGGGAAGCGAAAAGGATTTGAGCGCGGAATTGAAAGTGGCGGGAAAATCCAAATGATAAAAGTTTCGCCTGCGCGTCTTGCGGCTTTTGAAATCTTGCAGAAAATCGAACGCGAGCGAGCGTTTTCTTCCGCGCTTCTGCCCGTTTACGAAGAAAAACTCGCGCCGAAAGACAAAAGTCTCTGCCACGCTCTAACACTCGGCGTGCTGCGAAACCGAATTTATCTTGACCGCATCGTTCAATCTTTCAGCCGAACGAAAACTGAAAAATTCGATTTAGAAATATTAAACGCCTTGCGTCTCGGACTTTTCCAACTGCTTTTTCTCGACCGGATTCCCGCGCATTCGGCGATAAACGAATCGGTCAACCTCGTTCATCTGGCGAAAAAGCGCTCAGCTTCGGGCTTGGTCAACGCGATTTTGCGGCGCGCGTCGCGTGAAAAAGATTTTAAGTTTGAATTTGCAGATAACATCGAAAAAGTTTCAATCGAAACGTCGCATCCGCGCTGGCTCGTCGAGCGATGGACGCGCGCGTTCAGTTTTGAAGAAACGGAAAAACTGGCGGGCGCCCACAACGAAACGCCGCCGCTCGCTTTTCGTTTGACAAACAACTCGGACGCGCAAACAGTAGAAACTTTACGCAAACTCGGCTTGGAAATCGTTGCATCAACGATTGCCCGCGACGGTTTTCGCGCCCTCAATACAAACGAGATGCTTTTCGCTTTTGCTGAGAGCGGAAAAATTTATTTTCAGGAAGAATCTTCCCAATTGGTCGCCGAAGCCGTAAAACTCCAAAACGGCGAAAATTTTCTAGACGTTTGCGCCGCGCCGGGCAGCAAATTCACGCAATGCGGAGTGCGGAATGCGGAACGCGGAACTGAAAATAGAAAGCCGGAAATCAAAGAGCAGCAAAATCGGCAATTGTTTGCGGGTGATTTGCACGAACATCGGCTTCGTGTTTTGCGCGCTTCGGCGGCGAACCAGGGTTTAAGCGATTTGAATTTAATTACTCACGACGCCGAAAATAGTTTGCCGTTTGCTGACGAAACTTTCGATTGCGTTCTTCTGGACGCGCCTTGTTCGGGAACGGGAACGATTCGGCACAACCCGGAAATTCGTTATTTTCTGCGCGAAACTGATTTTCTTGAGTTGCAGGCGAAACAACTTAAAATCCTGACAAACGCATCAAAGACGGTGCGTCGCGGCGGGCGCATCGTTTATTCGACCTGCTCGCTCGAACGCGAAGAAAACGAAGCGGTTGTCGAAAAGTTTCTGGGCGTAAACGAAGATTTTGAAACGGTCGCGCCCGAAGTGCCGCCGCGATTCTTAACCGCTGAAAATTTCGCGCGAACTGTTCCGGCGCGAGACGACTGCGACGGATTTTTTATCGCCGCTTTGCAGAAAAAATAAATATTCCTTAGATTTACAACCGATTTTCGCCTCGCCGCGTGCGGCAGAAAAATGTTAGACTTCTGTTTGATTTTCCGCTTCTTCGAGAACAAATAAAATGAGCATCGCAAAAAGGGGCGCCTCGGCGCTCGGTAAATTATTAACCGTCGCTGTGCTTGCCGCCTCTTTTGCCGCAGGTCTTGTCGGCGTCGTTTATATGTCGCTGCGCGGAGACGAGATGAAAGTGCCGGAAATCGTCGGCAAAGACTTGATTCAAAGCGAAAAAGAGCTTGCCGATTTGGGTTTGCGCATCAAGAAGCGCGCCGACCGTTACAGCAACGAGAAGCCGAACACGATTTTAGAGCAATTGCCGAGGGCGGGCGAAACGGTCAAAACCGGACAGATGATTCTCGTCGTAACGAGCAAAACCAATCCGGACGCGGCAGACGAAGCGCCCGCGACGATTAAAAAGAGCGGCACGGACGAAGACGACACGGAAAAAATCGAAGAACTTATTTCTGACAAACCGAAAAAGGCGGCGAACAAAACCAACTCGAACGGCAGCGCTAATCCGGTTAAAAAGAAGACATCCACGACGCGCGACGTTTTAAGCGGAAATTCAAACGGCTCGAATACAAATTTGGTCGACAGTTCGGCGAATTCAAACAAAACGGACTCGAACGGCAATTCGTCAAAAGACAATAAAAACGGCGCGGGCAATTCTAACAAAACGACAACTCCGCCGACGGACGGCGGAGCGAAACCGGCGGCAAGCAAAACGCCTGCCAAACCCGCCGCAACGACCGCGGGCGGCGACGCGCGTCCGCGCAAAACGCCGTAAATATAAAGGTTTAAGCAACGGAAAGTTTTGTTTCGGCAACCAAGTGAAAAGGAAAAATCCGCTTCAAATTCTAAAAAGCCATTTTGCGAATGTTTGAAATTGCACCATCAATTTTATCGGCGGATTTTGCACGATTGGGGGAAGAAATCGGCGCGGTTAAAGCGGGCGGGGCGCGCCTTCTGCACGTCGATGTGATGGACGGACATTTTGTGCCGAACATTACGCTCGGTTTTCCTGTAATCGCGTCAATTCGCAGAGCGACGAATTTGAAAATCGACGCGCATTTGATGATAGACGAGCCGAGCCGTTACGCGACAAAGTTTGTCGAAGCGGGCGCGGATATGGTTTCGGTTCACGTCGAAGCCGACGCGCATTTGCAGCGAACCCTTGTCTCGATTCGCGAAGCGGGCGGCAGAAGCGGCGCGGCGATAAATCCGGCAACGCCGCTCGTTGCTTTGGAAGAAGCCTTGCCGTTTGCCGATTACGTCGTGCTGATGTCGGTCAATCCGGGTTTCGGCGGACAGAGATTTATCGAAACTTCGATTGATAAACTTCGTCGCCTGCGCCGGATGATTGACGAGCGGAATCTGCCGACGCGCATCGAAATCGACGGCGGCGCGGGTTTAGAAAACATCAAGGAAATCGTCGAAGCGGGAGCGAATATTGTCGTCGCCGGCTCATCGGTTTTCGGCGCGGGCAGACCGACCGAAGCGGTCAAAGAATTGATTGAAAAGGGAACGATTTGGGTTTAGAACTGATTAAGAATTAAAAACTAAGAATTAAGATTAAAGAAAATTTTTTATAAATTTTAATTTTTAATTGAATTTAGAGGTGCTTATGTTTTTTCATAAAAGTAAAACGGTTGTTTTGGTTTTTCTGTTTGTTCTGTGTTTTGCCGTGCCGACGTTTATTTTCGCGCAGCAAAATAAAAATAACGATGCTTCGCCGATGCAGCGGCTTGACGTGATGCGGCAGCGGCTCGATTCGCTTCGTCGTTCGGTCGGCGGAGCGGTTTCGGCTTTTAAAGACGACGGCAAAAAGGACGATAAATCGAAAAAGGATGATAAAGGGGCGCTTGAAACGCCGGTCGGACGCTTGAAAGGTTTGGAAAAAGAAGCGTCGCGCCTGCAATCGGACTTAACGAGTCTGCGCGGCAAAGTCGAGCGCGCCGAAAAATACGAAATCAGCGAAATCGATCAGCTTGAAGCAACCGTCGCCGATTTGCAAAGCCGCGTCGACAAAACTTTGACCGAAACGGCGAGCGCGCGTGCAACCGTCCAGTCGGACGTAGGCAAACCGCGCGACGTAAAAAAGAAGGGGAAATTCTTGGGTATTTTCGGCGGCGGCGGTAACGACGAATATGAAGAACTTATCGGGACGATTACCCCCGGGCGCGACCGCGAGTTGTTCGTCGTCGCGACGCGCGAAGTGCGCAAAAACAATTACGATGTCGGACGCCTTTTATTTCAAACTATCATCACGACTTATCCCGATTCATCGTATCTCCCGATGGCAAAGCTCGCCATCGCCGATTCATTTTATCTGGAAGGCTCGACCAGCGCGCTGATACAAGCCGTGCAAGCATATCAGGATTGGCTGACCTTCTTTCCGACGCATCCGCTCGCCGACCGCGTTGTTTTAAAGATTGCCGAATCGCAAATGCGGCAAATCGGCTTGCCCGACCGCGATGCAACACCAGCCCGACGCGCCGAACAGCGTCTGAAAGCTCTTTTTGAAAGGTATCCGAATACGGTTTTGAAAAAAGACGCCGAGCAGCGTCTCGGCGAAGTGCAGGATAATCTTGGTTTGCACAATTTGTATATCGCCAACTTTTATTACGGAACTTCGGTTAACCAGAAAAAAGGCGGTTTGAAGGGCGCGCAGTCACGCTACCGCGAAATTCTTGATAAATATCCGAATTTCAGCTTTATGGACGAAGCGCTTTATCGTCTCGCCGTAACATATCTTGTCGAAGAAGAAACCGACCAGGCGGCGAAATATTTTCAGCGTCTCGTGCGCGATTATCCGAACAGCGATTACGTCGAAAAGGCGAAAGAGCAGTTGCAGATAATCGGGGCGAGCGTTCCCGTGCCGAATCCTGAACGGAAAAACGTTCTGCCGCCCGAGAAAAAATCTTTTATCGCCAATTTCAAAAATCAGTTTTTCGGTCTTTACCCGTTGACGATTGACAAGGACGGGGTCTTGATGACCGACGATTTCGACCGAACGAAATTCGAGCTAATCGACCAGATTATCGAAAATCAAGGCGATATTTCGGCGGCGCAGATTCCGAAATCGCTGACAACCGTGATTAAACAAAATCCGGTTCAACCGCAAAAATAATTGCAAAAATAATTGCAAAAATAATTGTTGGAAAAATAATTGTTAAAAAAGAAGCGTGAAAATTGGTTCGATGTGTTCGCCGAACATTTCGCGGACTAAATTTCACGCTTCTTGATTGTCGAAATTTAATGGACGAAATCTCGCCGGAAAATCTCGCCCTGCTCGAACGGCGTTACAAAAGCGCGGCAACCGTCTATTTCGCGCTTCTTTTTTCGTCCGTCGGCTTTATTGTCGCCGCGCTTTTTCTCGCCGACGAAGGCAGGACGGCGAACACGGATTCTTTAATGCCGTTGTGGATTGCGATTGTTTTTATAGCGGTTGCAGCGTTTGTTCTGCGCCGGGTTTTGACAAGCGGGGAACGGCTGAGAAACGCGAAATTGTTAAAAGGCGTCGGCGGTTTGCTAGCGAGTTTGCAGACGAACTCAATCGTTTTGGGGGCGCTGGCTGAAATCGTAGCGCTTATCGGCGTCGCCATAACTTTTTTGAACGGCAACAAATTCGACGCGCTGCGCGCCGGTGGCGTCGCGCTTCTTTTATTTGCGATAAATTTCCCGC
>MWVV01000994.1_pt1 | contig 10131 bp, 12 predicted proteins | sample 1047281 | NCBI WGS metagenome assembly MWVV01 (sample SAMN06349986, study PRJNA376086) | soil metagenome | isolation source: PT-2 sample Antarctic (ecotone) soil | place: Antarctica | collected 2015-01-13 | reverse complement strand
CCGGAGCACTGTTCCAATGCGCTCAATCAGTATCAAGCCTATACCGATGAAACGAACGCCGAATTTCAACGCCTCGCCGCCGCCTACACGTCAGAAGAACCAATGCAGGAGCGCATCGTCAGAGAGTTGTGGCGAAAGCTAAGAGCATAATTTGGCGCAAATGCCATGAACCACGCAGGACATCAACGGGCGTTCTCTATCTGAAGTCTATCTTGATCTTTCCTTAGACCTTCTCAATGATACCGTGACTTGCGAGCCAGCAAGCGCGCGACCGTCTCGGCAAGCAAACTCATATCACCCAGCTTTCGCAGGAACGCATCAGCGCCAACTCGCCCCGCGTTCATTTCTACTTCATCAGCAGAGAGCATAATGATCGGCGTGTGCTGCCGGTGCGCCATCGCACGCACCCGCTTTATCAACTCCACTCCCGTTGTGTCCGGTAACTTGTGATCGAAAATCAGCACATCGAACCGCGCACCGCTTTCCAGCTTCTCCAGTGCGGCGGCTCCGTCGCCGCCCGTCTCGACCGCCCATCCTTCACCCTCTAATGTCTCTTTAATCGCGTCGGCCACCAGCGGATGATCTTCGACGTGCAGGATAGAGACAGCCCCGGTGTCGGGGCAATCTTCATCGCCGCGAAACATCAAACTGCTGCGGCGATGCTCGACCGGCGTCCGCAGGTGTGCCAGTGCTGTATGACGCCCCTTGTCCTTCAGCATCGAATCTAAACTCTGGCGACCGATGCCGAGCAGTTCAGCCGCACGCGACACGACGCCGCCCGCCTCCTTGATTGCACGCTCAATGATCCGGGCCTCATAACGGACAATCGCGTCGAAGAAGTTGAAGCCATCCCATGACGACGGCGCAGGCATAGCACCGACGAGGAACAGCACGCGACGAGAGGCCGCCAGCAGCCGATCTCGATGTTCCCGGTTGCCGGACGTAGCGAGCAGTTCGGAAGCGCGATCAAAGGTTGCGCCCAGATCGTCTGCCGGAAGGCGCTCGCTTAATTCTTCGATGATGGTGAGCGCGGCCACTCCCGCAGCTTCCGGGTCGCCCGCGTTCTCCGCGACCTCGACGGCGCGTTGCAAGGTCAGGCGCGAGAGTTGATAACTGCCCATGCGCGCGAGTATGAGGCCGTGCGTCGTCAGAGCTTCGGCTAAGAGCGATTGCTGCCCGCCGCGCTCAAGGCTCTGGACAGCCGAGCGGATGAGTTTTTCGGCTTCAGTGATGCGGCCTTCGGCCAGCAACACTTTGGCGCGCGTGTCGTCCACCTGTGCCGTGTGTACGTCGTCTTTCATGCTGGTAAAGAGAGCTTGCGCGCGGTCGAGATGCTCGTGCGCGTCGGCGAATTTCTTAATCGTCCAGAATAAATCTCCGAGATTGTTTTCGACGCACGCTTGATAGCGTCTGTGCCCGGCCTGCTCGAAATGGAAACTGGCCGCCGCGTATTCTATCAGAGCGCGGTCTATGTAGTCCGACCGTCTTTCTATTGTGCCGAGATTTCTTAGAACGAAGCCGAAACCATTATAAAACTTTCCTTTAAGCGCATGATTGGCGCTTTTCTCAAATAACGGCGCAGCTTCAAGATGAATCTGTAAGGCATCATGGAATCTCTTTGACCCTCTCTCCACTGTTGAGAGGCGCAACAGAGTAATCGCCCTGACATCGCCCGTCGTTTCGGGTAATTTATCTAATGCTACATTCAGCCAGACGCGAGCCTCGTCTAAAGCGCCCTCGCGCCAGTAACAATGGCCGAGTTCCATTTGTGCCTCTGCGACCTTCTCCGTGTCTTGTAACGTCCCGAATCTTGAGATGCTTTCGCTGATCAGGTTCTTCGCCGTCTCCTGCGTCCCCTCGATCTGCCGGGTGCTGCCGAGCCAGCCGGTCAACACGCCGGCGCGCAACACCACATCCGCCGCCGTCGCCTCATCGAGTTCATCCAACGCCGGACGCTCGCCGAAGTCCGGCCACAGGTCGCCCAACGCCTCGCGTGCGGCGTCGTAGTTTCCGATCTCTTCTAATTCTTTGGCGAGACGGCATCTGAGCCGCGCCCGCTCGTCGCGGGTCAGGGACGGATCGGCTATTTCGTGGAGCAACTGTCTCGAAATAATCATGTGAGGGCTACCTTTCTTGGAAAGTCGGTAATAATGTAGAGGCCGCATCTCGACGCGGCAGGTTGTTAAGATTCACCCGCGTTACCCGTTTCAGATGGCCGGGTCAGAACTTTACTCGCGTCCACCACTGGAAATCCACCTTGTTAGGAGAACAACATGAAAAACTTACGCCGTCTGAGCATTGCGGTCGCGTTCACTTTCGCGCTCGCCATTCCCGCTTTTGCGGGCGGGATAGAAACCACGCTCGTCCCGCCGCCGCCGACCGCGCCCGCGCACATCACGCAGGGCGAGATTGAGACCACCGTCACAGGGCAAGAAGAGGAGACTGCCGCCGCGACTGATTCAGCGACACAGGTCGCGCTGAACATATTGCAAAGCGTGCTGTCGCTGTTCTAAGCAGCCCGCTCGAATTCAATTAGGCCAAGCTACCGAGAGTTAAGGCAATCGGCGGTATAAGGATTTGTGTGTCTGTACGAACTTGAAATTTCTACGTCGGAAAACCGAGAGCGCAAGGAAGCCGACGCGGAGGTACGAGAGGTGAGGTTACAACCCTGTGACAGCTAAAGCAATAACTCTTTTCTTGTCAGGTTGGCGATTTATTAGCTTTAGCGAAGCTTGCAGTAAATTCAGCGCGGGCAGTTTTCGAGACTCACCTAATTAGTGCGACAGTCCGACACCGTGACAGGCGATTTTACTTGTCGGACTGTCGCGCTTATGGTCTAATCATGCCATGAATAAGAAAGAAGCTGGCGCATATTTGAATGTCAGCACGCGGGCAATCGAACGCTACACCGCGCAGGGCAAACTCACGCCGAGCTACGAGAAAGGGCGAACCGGCCCCGCGCCGGTGTACGATCAGGCGCAACTCGACGAACTAAAGAAGCAGATGGACGAGGCCGCCGATGTAGTCCATTCAGCCATCAAGACCGACAAGAGAGACAAGGGCGACAAGGGCGACAAGACCGACAAAGACAGTGCGTTGGTGCTTCGCTCTGGCAGCCGTGCCGATCTTGCTGCCTTCATCGCCGTGATTGATAAGGCGCGCGGTCAATCCATCGCCGACCTTGCAGCTAAACCGCTTCTGACGAGAGATGAGGCGCAAAGGCTGACAGGACTAAGTAGAGGACTTTTGAAAGAGGCTGTGGCAGCAGGGAAACTCAAAGAGAGGTTATTAGGCCGAGCCTATCGAATTAAGAGAACCGAATTAGAGGCATATATCGAAACTCTGTGAAGCGAGAAAAGCCGCATCCGAAAACCCACGCCGCGCACCCAAAGCCAAGTGCGGACAGCATTCCTAACCACAAAATCTACAACCCCCGAATATTCTATACTCGGCTTAAATTTCGCAAATGCCATGCAGTTTGGGGAGCGGTACCATGCAGTTTGGGGAGCGGTACCATGCAGTTTGGGGAGCGGTACCATGCAGTTTGGGGAGCGGAAAAATGGCTTAAACTGATGAAACCACTTGCTTTATCAGACCCTAGACTATATTAGACTGTATTAGACAACAACAACAGGGAATTGTTGTTGCTGATTTCTTCTTTCAGAAGGTGACTAATGAACGAGCAATTAGAGTTAATTCCACAGAATACGATCAGGATTGAAACCGCACTTTCTCGCTTTCCAGTTCACAAACTAACAAGGCGAGGAAACATCAGCATTGAAATTAAGGAAACAACGCCGAGCGGAGAGATTAAGACAAAGTGGGAGGTTGACTATCCAAAGAAAGCAGGGCAGCCCGGCCAACTCGCCTACAAAATCGATACCCTCATCGTCAATCGAAGAATTGACGACGAACGACCAGCAATCCCCAAGATAATCCAGCTTGGAAGTCTCAGCGAGCTTTGCCGAGAACTAGGGATGAGAGTAAGCGGCGGGAACTCAAACGAATTAAAAAAAGCCCTTCTGCAAAATGCATTTGCCAGCATTACCGCAAAGATTAGCTACAAAACAACGGACGGAGCAGAGCGCACCCTTGAGGCCGGATTCTCGCGTTATAGCGTCATATTCACAGGAGAGAGGCTACCAAATGGGAAGAGAGCAAACGCAGTCTATCTGATTCTAAATGATGTTTACATGAAGATACTGAAGGAGGCACAGACCCGCCCACTTGATTACGATTATCTGCGCGATCTCCCGCCCACAGCCCAACGATTTTACGAGTTGATTGGCTTTCAGATTTATGCCGTTCTCAAGCACGAGCGTCCACGCGCGAGGATGCTTTATTCCGACTTTTGCACCCGTGCCCCGCAAACTCGCTATCTGGATTGGGAGCACGTCAGAAAGCAGATGTATAAGGTTCACACCCCGCACTTGAAATCTGGATACTTGGCAAAAATCGAGTTTCAGGAGCAGCAGACCGAGAGCGGAGAACTGGACTGGGTGATGCTCTACACTCCCGGCCACAGGGCAAAGGCCGAGTTTAGGGAAGCCAACAGAAAGCCCCGCACGCTTCCGCGACCGAGTACCACACCTGCGCCCTTACCGTCGGCCACAACCAAGCCGCAACAACCAGCACGACAAGCACGACAGTCCGACAGGGCGACAGACGCGGTGCGACCATCACCCACCACGACCCACAAGTCCGATGACGCCAGCGAGCAGCTTGTGAACAGATTAATGAGCTTTCATGTAGCAGAAGCAACGGCCAGAGAATTAGTCAGGGACTATCGAAAATCGGTCGAGCTTCAGCTACGAACTTTGCCATATCGGAGCACAGGAAAAATCAAAGCCCTTGCATCCTGGCTAATAAAAGCCATCCGCGAGAATTACGAATTACCCGAAGAGATGAAACAATCTCTTGAGAAGGAGCAGGAAGTAAAAAGGCAGTTAGCCAAGCGTGAGACGGAACTGGCACGCCAGAGCCGCAGGGATGCGCTCCAACCGACCTATTACGATGATCTGAGGTCGAGGGAAGGGAAACATCGTACTGAGCGGTCAGAGACTTACAGCGCCTTTTTAGCGAAAGAGGCAGAGGAGCGGGCGGAGATTGAGAACAATCGAATTTTTAAGCCGAAATTTAAAGCGCACCAACTCGAAATTTTCGACCACGGGGAAAGTCACCTCGACCGCCTCAGAGCCTATTTTAACGAGCCGACCCTCGACGAATGGCTGGAGAGAAATCCTGACCGAGGCTAGATGGACGCTTTGGGGCGTCGGAATTATCCTCAGAACGAGCCGGCGCGGAGGAGGCATACTGTCCCGCGGCCAACTATGTAATCACCTTCAGAATGGATCGTCACCCGCGGCGGCGTGCCAGTGATCCTCTGGTACTTTAATCCCGCGCCTGCCGAACTCGTCCATCATTTTCCCGCCCGTTAGCCCGGTGAACCAGCTCTGTTGCTCGACCGGTTCCTCCTCTTCATCATCTCCGGGGTAGATGTCAAAGTAGTAGCCGAGCGCGTGGTCAAAGCCGTAAACTACTAACCGCCCTTGGCCGTCCTTCGAGGTATAACGGGACATAGGAACCTCCACCCTCGGATAAATCCGCTCACGTTTAGCCGACGGCCTCCGGCATCACCGTCGGAGCGGCGCGCCCGGTCAGCGACGGGATCACGTATACGTCGTAGGTTTCACTCTCGTACTGGAGATGCGCGAAAGCCTCGCAATCGGGATTCTGCTCGCCGCTAAAGTCGAGACATCTTACCTCCTCGCTCACGTTCAATCCCAGCTCATAGGCCGCGTCCATGTCATCGAAAAGCCAACTCTCTGGGATCATGACCACAAATTCCTCGCCGGTCTTGCTTCGACGCCACTTGCGATAACCCTTCTCATCTCGGTAGAAAACGTCTTCACGGAACTGCTCCATCGGCGCGTCCTTCAACCGCCAGATTAAGATCGGTTTCTTCTGCCTCATAGCTTTCCCCTTACTCTAATTTGTAACTACTTCCCGCTCTGGCGTGCTTCACGCTCAAGTTGAGTCACCAATTTTCGCACAGCATAGTTCATGGCCTCATTGACAGCTTCTTTCGTCATGCCGGTTTTATTCATCAGCTTATCCAGTCGTTCGTGCAGGTCAGCAGCCAACTCGATTTTGTACGACTTAAATTCTGGTTTGGCTTTGAGAAATCGGTTGAGCAGTGAGGATTGTTTGATGTTCCCGTTCATTGTTTCTACAGCCATTTGTTTTTCTCCTTTTACCACTAGCAAACAAAATTTAACTTCTGTTATAATAACACGATGATGATGAAAGTTGTCAATAAAATCGAAAGGGGCAAGGTTATGAGAGGGATGGCAGGATACGTATTGTGCCGTCACTTCGCTTCGCTCCATGACGGACACAATACCGCCTCTTGCGCCTACGGCACATCGGCGTCCTGCCCCGCTCGATGCGGGGAATAAGGCCAGCTTCGGTGACACATGAGTAAAGCCGCTACACCATCTGCCGAGGGGCGGAAGAAATCAAATCGCACGCGCAAGAATGTCTCCGTGAGGCCGACACCGGAGCAACTCGAACAACTACACGAGCGCGCGACCAGCTTCGGCTACGGCTCGCTCTCGAAGTACCTCATCGAGCGCGGGCTACATGAAGGGGTGATGATCCAGAGTGTTGATCGAGAGAAATTAGAAAGGCTGCTCTTTGAGGTGCGGAAGGTCGGCGTCAACATCAACCAAATCGTCCGGCAGATGCACAAGGGCTACGCAGGATATTCGCAGGCATACCTTGACCAAGCCATGCAGCAAGTTGAACGCATCGTCGGCGAGATAGCTGGAGAGTTAAGCCGATGAGCGTGATGTTCAAGATGAGTGTCGGGAGCGGCGGGAGCGGCGGCGCGAACATCGGCTACATCACACGCGAGAAAGCCACGCAGAAGGAGAAAGAGCGCGTCTGGACACAGAACATCCCGAAATACGTTGACAGCAAGAGCAAGGAGGCGAGCTACAAGGAGCGCACCGCCGATCTGCGTGAATACATGCGCCAGCTAGAGGAAGATGAACTGGCGAAGCCATGCAGAGGGAATGGTAAAACCCGGACGCATTACCGGGTCGTCTATTCTTTCGATAAAGAAGTGAGCGACGAGAAGGCGAAAGAGATGGTGAGCCAGCATCTCGCGGAGAATTTCCCGAAGGCTCGCGCCGTCGCCGCGCTCCACCGCGACACAGACAACGCGCACGTTCACGTCCAAATCGCCGCGCGGCAAATTGACGACCGCAAGGTGCAACTCAAGAAAGAAACCTATCGCAGCTTGGACGAGCGTTGGGCGAAAATCTACGGGCGTGAGTTTGGACGCGCGGACGAGTTGGAACATGCCGCGAAGAAGAATCGGTGGCGCGCGTGGATGAGACAAGCACATGAAGCGAAGCAGCGCGGCGAGAAGCCACCGCCTCGACCCAAGCGTGTTGCACATGAGCGCAACCAAGTACAAGAGCGCGTCATCATGGCGCGTAAACAATATGGATTAGAATATGCCGACAAACCAAGAACTACAGGAAATCAACGACCATCTGCTGTCACAGAACGAGCAGTTACAAGAGGAGTTGCGGAACGCGACGCCAGCAGACTCTCAGGAAGAACTGCAAACACTCTACGACGAGATACAACGCTTGAGCGAGGAGTTGGGGCGGAGCGAACGCGAGCGGTCGCACGCACAACAGATGCTCGATTCGCTGACGAGCGCGCAGCAGAGCTTGGAAAAGATTCAGGCAGAGAAGCAGGAAGTCCTCCTCGCGCGATTGGAAGAGGAGTCGCGGAAGATGGCCTCAGAGCGCAGAGAGTGGGGAGCACAATTCAAAGCGGTGCAGCAGCAGGTCAAGAACGAACAGACCGCAGCCGCGAAGCTCCAACAATCAATTCAGGAGGAGCAGAAACAGAAGTCCAATCTACAGAGACTCCTCAAAGAGTCACAAATGAGTGGGCAGAGGAAAGATTCGGAGATCGGACGCTGGCAGGACAAGTACGAGCAGGTTTCACGCAGCCTTCAGAGGCTTCAAGAGATGCCCTCACCTCCCGCTTGGCTGGAACTTTACAACTGGATGGCGGAAATCCTAGCCAAGCCGGGCTGCTTCGTGACCTCTATCACATTGACGATCTTAGTATGGGGGCTATACCTCGTTCTCAGCTTAATTTGGACGTGGACGACGCCCTCCAGCCCCTTACCGATGCTCGGCAGATAGAGCAGACGCTTATTTCACCCGGCTCATTGCACGAAGCAGAGGCAGAAGTACAACAGTCGCCAGAGCAAGCGAACGCACAAGAGGTCGAATACGATCTTGGTTCCTCGATTGATATGTAACTTGGCACAATTAGAGAGCGTGTTGAATGACGCGCGGAAATTGCCGCCCAAACAACGCCGGCATCTTGCCGCTCGACTTTTAGAGGAAGGCGATGCTGGAAGCGTCGCCTTTGAAGATGAAAGACTCGAAGCGATGCGCGTTGCCGCCGGCGATGAATTGTTCCTCGCCGATCTGACGGCCACGATGGAAGATTTCAAACACGCCGATCACAATGCGTTGTGCTTAATGCTTGGAAAGTGAATGCCGCGATGAGTATGACACAGGAAGGGAAATAAGAGCGTCCGATAACCTACAAGATAGTTCCAATTAGACATTACAGTTAAATTTCATATTACGCACCTTCTCGAAATCCTAGAGAATTTGATATGTAGATATGCTACTATTGGTCAAAAGAGTTAAAAGGTCTAATACTATTCTTGGCGAATTGAGGGCCTCTAGCTGCCCTACTTCGTGCCTTGTTAGTGGGTCAGTTCCAAATGCTTATTCACAAGGTCTGCGTCGCCCCGCGCGCGTCCGTCACGACGTTGGGCGTATCGTCCGGGTTGTAAGTGTAGCTCGTCGTGCCCTGCTCCGGCGTCGTTCTGGATGAGAGACGACCGTAGCCATCGTAGCCAAGCGTGCGCGTCTGCCCCGCCTGATTGATGCCCGTGATCTGATCGCGCGCGTTGTAATCATAGACGGTCGCCGCATAAACCGTGCCGTTCCAGTTCAACTCCTCGACCTGCTTGAGCCGCCCCAGAGGGTCTTTCGTCAATCGCTTCTGTCGTCCATGCTCGTCTGTCGTCGTCGTCATTTCGCCGCCCGCGCATCTACAGACTCGCTTGCTTGCGCCTCTCACGCCAACTTAGAAGCGCATAAATTAGCAATGAGTAAGTAACCCAGACGCAGAGTAATGCAACAATGTACATGGCAACTCGAATAAGTCCCGCGTTAGGATATTGGCTATCCGATGCCGGGATGAACGGATCAAGTATCAGCAGAGGCCAAGCAAAAAAATAACCGAAAATCATCACCTCCTGCTCGGAAACTTCTCGCCCAAGAACATCCACATATAACCACGCCCCGACTCCCAATAAGAGAGGGATAAGCAGGGGGGCAGCGGCAGCTATCAATAAACGCCTTCTTGTCCTCATAGAGATTTGAAGCTACTGCAACTACAGTTCATTTTGGGGCGCATATATCTTTCATGATGCGCTCTCCGATAATGAACAACCCCCTGGAATCCTTCCTTAAATCTTGCCCGATCTTGTAAGCGGCGTTGGAAAGCATTCTATCTGCGAGATTGAATGTATCCGTGACCTTATGCGCTCTATGCGCGGCTAGTTGATCGTGAATGCCGGCAGTTAAGTGTCCCGCGAAGTGATGCGTTTGGTCGCCCTCGTTATCAATAAACTCAGACTTGAAACCGCTGTCACCAAGCACGGGAGCACCTCCAACCTTTATGTGGTCGTTGAACTTGACAGCAGACGCATAGGTATTGCCTATACCATTGTTGCCAAGATACTTCTGACTGAAGACTATGTCGAAACCGACAAGAGCATCCTTAGTATTTCCCCAGAAATCTAAAACCTGTTTCGCTACTGATTGCGCTATAGCTGCTATCGTTTCGCATGCATTGTTCTCGTTTATTCGTGGTTCGGTATTCTGCGGAATAGGATTCGGCACCGTCTGCCCATCACCTGAATCGAACGGCATCATCGGCTGGATGCGTCTACCACCGCCAATATTCAGCGAATCTAAGAAGAGTTCCAGCAACGCACGCTGGGCATCAAAATACCCT
>MWVV01000993.1_pt1 | contig 10134 bp, 10 predicted proteins | sample 1047281 | NCBI WGS metagenome assembly MWVV01 (sample SAMN06349986, study PRJNA376086) | soil metagenome | isolation source: PT-2 sample Antarctic (ecotone) soil | place: Antarctica | collected 2015-01-13 | reverse complement strand
GCCGGTAATCATTATAATTTCCGTATCAGGTGAGATTTCTTTACAACGGCGAACCATCTCTATTCCGTCAAAATCGGGCAAATTGAGGTCGGTCAAAATTATGTCGAACTCGGTTTCCGCGACAAAAGTTATTCCTGCTTGTCCGTTTTCCGCAGTCGTAACATCAAAGCCTTCAGCGTCCAACTGAAATTTCATTAATTCCAAAGTTGCTACGTCGTCATCAATTACAATCGCCTTATATGCCATAATTCTTATATTTAATTTATGTTACTATATTCGATTTAAAGTATAGATTGATAAGATTGTATCAAATGACATAAAAATTTGAGAATACAACTCAAGTGAATTTATAACTCTATACACAAAGCAAAAGAGGCAAATCCACTTAATTCGCCTCTCTCAAATTCATACTCCCCGGTTTTTCGTATAACTAATATAAATTTAAAAATTAGATAATTTTCATCTTTCTATATCAAATTTGTTTAACTGCTAGGTAATAGGTCTTGCAACTATTCTTTTATTAACTAATTTCCTATTTTACACTATTCAAATGTAGCAACGCTTATGCCATTACTTCCAACCATCTTCTACTCTATTATTTACATTATTTGTAATCAGAGTCTTAATTTCTTTTCACCCGGTTTCGTAATACTCCAATGCAACTTAAATCCTGAAATAAGTTTAGTTATAAACTCCTAGATGAACTGCAAATCTCTTAAATTTTTGCTTGTATTGAATTGATACTAAGAATATCTAGCAACATCACTATTTATTTATAATTGTTTATAAACTATATGATTACTTAGACTTAATTTTTAGGCATAATAATTGAATAGGTAATTCAATGATGAAATGCTATAGAGCATAAATTTTTAAGTTGTTTTGGAGAAAGCCGATATGCTGGAGACAATAATCATTATTTTGCTAGTGCTTTGGTTATTGGGACTGATTACTAGCACAGCTGGAAGTTTTATACATCTTCTTCTTGTTGTTGCTTTAGCCATTTTTGTAATTAGATTTGTAACAGGTAGAAAGGCTGTGTAATTTATTTGAAAATTTTTAGTTTGACCGGCTTCAATTTTAAACATCACTATCTTTTCCGCCGAAACCTCGTCTTAATATTTAAGGTCGAGGTTTTTCTAGTTTTACAAAAGATGAATTAATGACTTATCTACGAAAAGTTTCTTTGTTAAGCAGAAATAGTTCGTATATTATGTTAAACAATAATTTTTATTGAAGTTTTGCGCGGAGTAATAAATGGAATTCATTATAAATGCTCAAAGTCGAGATATTTTTGGTAACGTATTCGCTTTTTGGGGGACGCTTAGTTCAGAGGGTTTTGTTCTAAATTTGGACGGTCAAGTCTTCAATAGAACGGTTACTGATCCTAAATTATTAATCGGTCAAAAATTTTCCGAAACCGTTTATTGGCAAGCCTCCGAGCATGATTCGGAAATTCTTGAAAATTCGATAACCGAAGCGGCACAAGGAATGAAGTCAAAAGTATTGTTGGATTTTAGAGTGAGTGCAAATGAGGTCATTAATATTGAATTATACTTGCATCCCATAGCCGATGACAAAACAATTTTCTTTTGCGCCCAAGAAGTAACTGCCCGTGAAAAAGAGATTGAGCATTATAAAGAGCGAAGCGAACAACTTTTATTTGCCGCCGAAAACGCCGACATCGGTTTGTGGTTTTGGGATTTGGCAGAAGATAACATTTTCACTACTCCGAAGTGCAATGAGCTTTTTGAAGTTGCGCCGCACGATATTTTTACATTTAACTCTTTTCTAAACATCGTTCATCCCGAAGATATCTCGCGTGTGAAAACCGCTCTTAACGAATCGCAGACACACGGAAAAGAATACAATGCTGAGTACCGCGTGGTTTATTCGGACGGCAATGTTCATTGGATTGCCGCCCGCGGTAGAACTTATCTCGACACCGAAGGCAATCCAAAAAATATGATGGGCGTGGTCCGGCGAGTAACCGATAAAAAAATTGCCAATGAAGAACTTTCAAAAGTTTATGACCTCGAGAAAAAGGCGCGAAGTGAAGCCGAAGAAGCCAACCGCGCCAAAGACTTTTTCCTCGCGGTTGTTTCGCACGAATTACGGTCGCCGCTGAATGCTATACTAGGCTGGGTAAAAATCCTTCTGAATAAAAAGGTTGATGAAAAAACTCAACGGAATGCCCTCGAAACGATTGAAAAAAGTGCGCGAACCCAAGCAAAATTAATTGATGATTTGGTTGATTCAGCTCGTGTTGCTTCCGGTAAACTCAGCCTCGAACTACGCCCGTTAAATCTTTACGAAATTATTAAAACTGTCTATAACGCTCAATATCCAACTGCCGAGGCGAAAAATACGACTGTCAATTTTTCCGCCGACAAGGAAAACATTCAAGTATTCGGCGATTCGTATCGTCTGCAGCAGATTTTTTCCAATCTACTTTCCAATGCTTTAAAATTTACGGCGGACGGCGGCAACATTAAAATTGATATGCAAACTGATTCAAATTCGGTAAAAGTTGCCTTCCAGGACGACGGACAAGGCATCAGCGAGAATTCCTTACCGACTATTTTTCAGCAATTTCAACAAGGCGAAAATAAGACTTCGCCCAATCAAAGCGGTTTGGGACTTGGATTATCTATCGTTAAAATTTTGGTGGCAAAGCATAACGGAACTGTTAAAGCAGAGAGCGCAGGCATCGGACACGGTTCTACATTTACCGTTGTCTTGCCTTTGTGCGGTTCAGAAATTACTACCACAAATGGTAATGAGGAAATTAAATCTGCCAACGCAAAACCTTTAAACGGTATAAAAATTTTGGTCGTTGAAGACGATATGGATTCGCGTGAAGTCTTGCAGCTTTTTCTTGAACAAAGCGGCGCAACAGTCAGAAGTGCGGATTCCGCTCACAAAGCAATGAATTTGTTACGCGAATCCAACGGGGACCTGCCGAATATCATCGTTTCGGATTTAGCTATGCCCGACGAGGACGGTTATTCTTTGATAAGCCGCATCAGAAAACTTTCCGCTGAAAAAGGCGGTGATATTCCGGCAATAGCTTTAAGCGCCTTTGCTTCGACCGAAAATAAACAAAAAGCCCTTAATGTCGGTTTTCAAAAATATCACACGAAACCGTTTGAGCCGGATGGAATTGTCGAAGACATTTGCCGACTTGTAAAGCAAGCGAATTAACCACAATCAAAATTATCAAAAATCGTCAAAAGGCGAAATGAAATCACCTTTTAACGATTTTTGATTTATAACTTACTTTTTATTAATTTCGCAAGCGATTTGCTTTCCGAATCAAATCTAAAAAATCGCTTCGGTAACTTTTCAAATCGCTTCCCATCGAATTGCCGGCAAGGCTCGAAACATTATTGAAGTTCGCACTGCCTTTATAACGCGAATCACGCAAAAGCATACCAAATTCAGCCACCGCCGTAGCGAACCGCAAATTATCCGTCGCGTTTTCGATAGAGTTTCCTCTGTCTAATAAACCTTGTATTAAAAGTTTGCTTTGTGTTTCATTCGGCTCTTTATAGCGAAGTTTAACGGTTAAAAGCTCGTCGTTGAAATTCGATTCGCTCGGCTCGACTTTTGAATATTTCAATTCAATCCCGTCATTTTCAACCGATTGTCCGGCTGGCACAATTTCGTAAAGTGCGGTTACGGAATGTCCTGCGCCGATTTCTCCTGCATCTTTTCTATCATCGTTAAAATCTCGATTGGCGAGCAGACGATTTTCATAACCAATAAGGCGATAACCCGCAATCTTCGTCGGATTAAACTCGACTTGAATTTTCACATCTTTGGCAATCGTATAAAGCGTTCCCGCAACCTGCTCGCCCAACGCTTTTCTGGCTTCCGACTGTGAATCAATATAAGCGTAATTGCCGTTGCCTTTATCGGCGAGTTTTTCCATCATCGAATCGTTCGTGTTGCCCGTGCCGAAACCTAAAACCGACAGAAAAATTCCGCTTCGGCGTTTATTTTCGACGAGCTGCACGAGTTCGTGGTCGCTCGTCAATCCGACATTAAAATCGCCGTCGGTTGCCAGAACTACGCGGTTGTTTCCGCCTTGAATAAAATTATCGAGCGCGACTTTGTAAGCCAATTGAATTCCCTGCCCGCCGTTAGTTGAGCCGCCGGATTCCAGATTATCGAGCGCATTTAAAATCTCACCACGGTTGTTGGTCGAAGGCAAAACCAAACCGCTTTTCCCCGCATAGACGACAATCGCCACGCGGTCTTTCGCCGAAAGCTGCTGCGCAAGAAATTTCAAGCCCTGCTTGACGAGCGGCAACCGGTCGGGCGTATTCATCGAACCGGAAACGTCCACCAGAAAAACTAAATTCGACGGCGGCGCGTCTTCGAGCGCGACTTTTTTGCCTTGCAGCCCGATTGAAACGATTTTATGTTTTGCGTTCCAAGGCGCGGTTGCGACTTCCGTATTAACGGAAAACGGCACGTTGCCGACCGGCTGCGGATAATCGTATTCAAAATAATTAATAAGTTCTTCGATGCGAACGGCATCTTTCGGCGGTATTTGTCCGTCATTTAAATAGCGGCGAACATTCGCATAAGAAGCCGTGTCAACGTCAATCGAAAATGTCGAAAGCGGCGCACGTGAAGTTTCGAGAAAAGGATTTTCCGAAATTTCGGCGTATCTTTCGCCCTTAGTTTCCGCGTCGTAACTTCCGTCTCGTCTATCGGCTTGCATCTCCGGCGCAGACGGAGAATTCATAGCTGTCGAATTCGACATCATCATCGAATTTGAATTTGACCGCGAATAACCGGCATCTTGCGTCTCGGACGTTTTGTAACTTCCGCTGGAATTAGTGCTTGAAGTGTATGAATTGCAAGCCGAAAATATCAACGAAAAAACAATCAAACCAACTGACAACCGACCACTGACAACTGACAACTGTTTCATAAAAAAATTTCCTCCAAAAAAATTGCAAGTCTGCTTTTGTAAAACTTCGTATCTTGCCGAGAAGAACGAAGCCCGAAAACAGACTTGCAAATAATTTGATTGGATTTTTAACTATTCTCTAAAAAACTTTTCCGTCAGATAACCTTGTTCGCCGGAATAAAGCAAAACGGAAGTTGCTTTCGCAGGATCGAATTTTGGCTGATTGTATTTATTTTTGTAATCACTCCTCGAAGTGAATTCGGCAATAACATATAAATTTTCGTAAGAATCGAGATTGTCGAGCCACAGATAAGAACTCGTCACTTTAATCACGCCGTTTTCAAAGCCTGATTCAGGAGCGAGTGCTGAGTTAATATAGCGCGTACCGCTTTCATCCTTAATAAAAAAGTGAAGTGCAATTTTTGAGTTAGGTTGCGGCGTGGCAAGTTCCCAATTAAGTTGTTTGGTTTTCAAATCTAAAACCGCTTGCCTGATAACCGGCGAGCCGACATTCGATTCTTTCAAATCCCGTTTCATTTTCCAACAAGATTTCCCTTGATAAGTCGGAGTATAAGCCGGCGTAAAAACTTCCTCTACATTGTCAACATTAAACATTGCGTAAATAAAAGCCGCCGTCCCGACGATAATGCTAAAAAGTGTGAAACCAATAATGTGTTTTTTCATATTTCTATTACTCCTTAATTTTTCTCAACCATAGAACGAGCATAACCGATTCGCTTGCGAATGTTCAAGAAATTTTGGGAAATTTCATAAAAAATTTTAACCGCTTTCATATTTCTCCCTATGCGCTTTCATCAAAGCCTGATAAACCTCATCGTTTTTAGCTAGATAATATTTTTCGGAGAAAATTTTCGCTGATTCGGCTTTTTCTTCGTCTACTTTCTCAATCGGAATAATCTCTCTCGTTCCCTTTTTATACTTCCTGCCGCTCGGATGATTAGCGTAACGCCGCGCTCTCGTAATTCCCATTTGCAGAAACTTCCGCGCCATGTCCATTCCGATAAAATCTTTCTGCCGTTTATATTCGAGAAAAATTTCGTAAATTTTCTGGCTCGATTCTCGTGCGATTTCAGGCGTTCGGAATCTCCAACTATTAATGATTTCAGTGCGATAAGGCTCAACCATTAAAACGCCTTGCTCGCCCTTGCCGACGCGATATAGTTGGGGATTTTTTCGCAAATCCAAATTCTTATAGTCAAGTGAATAATCGAATTTCTTACTCATCTTTTACCACTAAAGATATATCTAACAAATTCAAAAAAAGATTAAAAGGAGCAATCATAATACTGAGCAATATCGTTACCAAAAATAAAGGTATCGCGTAAAGAAGTTCAAGAAAATCGAAAAAGCCTTGGATTAAATTTCCAACTCGAATCCAAACAGGAAGTTTTTCTTTGTTCATCTTCTTATTTAACTTTGCCTGATCCATTTCCAAACTTCGGGAATCGTCGCCCGCTTGCCATACATCAGCATTCCGACGCGGTAGATTCGCGCCGCGAGCCAGACGAGTCCGGCGATTGTCAAAACATTGAGCGAAATCGAAAGAGCGATTTGCCAGAACGGCGGCGTTTCCGCCAAGATGCGGACGGGCATCGTAATCGGCGCAAGAAACGGCGCAATCGAAACCCAGAAAGCGAGACTCGAATTCGGGTCGCGGATAACCGTGAAACTCATATAAATTCCGATGACCAGCGCGAAAACCGGAATCATCGCAAATTGACTGCCTTCCTGCATAGTCGTCACCATCGAACCGATCAGCGCGTAAATCGTCGCGTAGATAAAAAAGCCCAAAAGAAAGAAGATGAAAAAATAAACGACCGTCAGCGGAGTAATGTCGGGAATCGAGATATTCATTCCCGCCGCGCTCCTTTGTGCCAAGCCGATGCCGACAAGAACAAGCGCGGAGATAATCCAAATTGCCAACTGCGTCAAGCCCGCGAGACCAACGCCGACGAGTTTGCCCATCATCAACTCAAACGGTTTTGCCGACGAAAAAAGAATCTCGGCAATGCGCGTTTCTTTTTCCTCGATGACCGCTGCTAATATCTGTTGTCCGTAGATTAAAAGCGTGATGTAAATCATCAAACCGACGATAAATGCCGCCGCAAAAATTCCTTCGCTGTCTTTTTCGTCGCCTGTTTCACTAACTTTTTTGACCGATAAATCAATGTTCTGACTGAGATTTTTTAATTTGTCTTCGCTGATATTCGCGTCGGCGAGCCGCTGCGAACGCACCGCGCCGTTAATCGCATTTTTGAGCGACGAGTTGGCGACGAAATCGCCCGCCTTGCGCGAGAAAAATTCAAACTGCGCGTCGGGCGCGTCATAATTCGGCGGCACGATTAAATAAGCGTCAATTTCTTTACCAGTAATTTTGCCGTTTAGTTCGCGCTTGATTTCTTCGATTGATTTCGTCTCCGCATTGTATTCGACAAAATTAAACGTCTCGCCCGCTTGTTCGGCGGCGCGTTTCATTTGTTCCTGCTCCGAGGCGACAGTTAAATCCTTCAACATATCTTCCTGCGATTTTTCCATTGCCGCAGTTTTTTCCTTTGAGAGATTTGACCACAAGCGCGGAGCGATTTTTCCCGTCTGGTCAACGACGACGAGCCGCGTCGGTTCGCCTTTGATGGAAAACAACAGCGCGGGAACAACCGCGAATGCCGCCGCTAAAACCGGAAACAGCAAAGTGGCAATGATAAACGACCATTTGAGAACGATTTTTTTGTATTCGTGTTTGACGACCGCTAAGAATTTTTTCATTTTGATAATAATGTAGGGGCAGGTCTTGTGCCTGCCCAAAGCGGCGCACGCCGCTAACCGTGTTGAGTTAAATTCAAGTTCAAAATTTTATCGAATCGGTTAATTTTCGCTTGCGCTCAACGGGCAGGCACAAGACCTGCCCCTACAAATTTTTTGTAACGTTTTCAATAAATATATCATTCAGACTCGGTTCGATTTGCTCAAATTTTGAAATGCTTGCGCCGTTTTCAATTAACTTTTTTAATAAAAATTGCGGGTCGGCATTTTCGGCTAATTCGATTTCCCTTTCATCGGCGTGCGTCGTAATTTTGGCGACTAAACTTTTATCTTCCAAAACGGTTTCGCCGCCAACCGAGCGCAATGCGATTAAATTTCTTCCGAAACTCGCTTTGACCTCGCGCAAAGTGCCGCCAATAACTTTACGCGATTTGTTTATCAAAATAATGTCATCGCACAATCTTTCAGCCGTTTCCATTAAATGCGTCGAGAAAATAATCGTTTTGCCTTGCGTTTTGAGTTCGGCGACGATTTCGATTAGAAATTCGACGTTCACCGGGTCGAGTCCTGAAAACGGCTCGTCCAGAATCAATAAATCAGGATTGTGTAGAACGGTTGAGATGAATTGGATTTTTTGCGACATTCCCTTTGAAAGGTCAGTCGTTTTTTTCGTTTTCCATTCGGCGAGTTTCATCCGGTCAAGCCAGAAATCAATTCTTTTATCTGCGTCCGACTGCGAAACATTTTTGAGCGCGGCGAAATATCGAAGCTGATCAACGATTTTCATTTTCTTATAGAGACCGCGCTCTTCCGGCAGATAGCCGATGCGATTTTGCGATTCGTTAGAAATCCCCCGGTCAAAAAGTTTGATTGTCCCTTCGTCGGGAATTGTAATTCCGACAATCATCCGAATCGTCGTCGTCTTGCCCGCGCCGTTCGGACCTAGAAATCCGAAAACTCTGCCCGCCCGAACGTCGAAAGAAAGATTACTGACCGCCGTGAAATCGCCGTAATGTTTGGAAACATTTTCGACTTTCAATGTCGTGTTATTTTCGTTCATCTTTTAGCAGTAACTATAAATGAAACTTTCCTGATTGAGAAACTTATTGTAATTTACAGTTACGCAGATTTTTAATTTTAGTTCAGGAGATTGCTTTTATGAAGATTGCATATTGGATTGTGACAGGTCTTTTTTGTTTGCTCATGCTCGCGGCGGCGGCAATGGAAATTTTAACTTTCGGCGAATCCGTCAAATTTCTCAGCCAGACCTTAATTTTATGAAAACCCTCTGAATTCAATTTACTGTGTTAAAATTCGCATAATGATTGAAAAACTCGAAGCAATAATTGATGAAACGGGCAAGATTGCTGACGGAAATTCATCTAAAGAAAAGCCGTCGGGCGTTGGTAACGATTTTGGACGAAGAGCCGAAAGTGTCATTCGATTTGAATGTGGAAATGTCGACCAATGAGAGCGTGAGCGATGAAGAAGTTCTCGGCGTGTGGGCTGACCGTACGGAAACAGCGCAGGAAATTGCCCGCGAAATCCGCGAGAGCAACCGACGGACAAACTGATTGACCACTTGACGGATACGAACGTCTTTTCCGAAATCTTCAATAGCACATAGATTCATTTATTAATCCGCCGGTTTGTAATAAAATTATCAGTGAAAAGAGGACAAACGAATGATGCAGACAGTAGAAGCGGAAATTAATGTTGACGGAACGGTAACGCTGCTTGAGCCGGTGCGGGTGAATGTCAAAACAAAGGCTTTGGTTACGGTGCTGGAAAACGGCGGCGATTCGGGTAAAGAAAATGTTTCGTCAGTTTTGGAATTAATGCAAAGCGACGAATTCAAAAATCGCCGAAGTTAACCGGCGGAACAAATCGAAGCCAATATAGAAGAAGCAAGGAATTCGTGGGAATGAGCAAAATTTATCTCGACGCTTGCATCGTCATTTACCTTATCGAGAATCATCCCGCCTACGCCGTTAAAATCGAGTCGCTGTTAAAAATCCAAACGCAAACGACCGGCTCTGTCTTTCACCGCTTATTAGATTGGAATGTTTGGTAATGCCTCTGCGGACAAACGACACGATTTTACAAAATCTTTACGAATCATTTTTCAAAGCACAGGAAATGCTCGAAATGCCAATTGAAGTTTTCAATCAAGCCGCCTGATTTCGCGCCGACTTCGGCAGTCTTAAAACGCCCGACGCGCTTCATCTGGCAACCGCTTTACATCACAACTGCGACGAATTCTGGACAAACGATAATCGTCTAAACTCAGTTGCGCCGCAATTAAGCACCTAGACAAAAGTAATGCGGTATTTAGAGCCGATTCCTTTCAAGACCTCAAACAATCCCTCACTCATTGTTTTGAAACTCCCGTAAATATCCATCGGCAGCCACTCATACTTGATTTTCTT
>MWVV01000991.1_pt1 | contig 10153 bp, 14 predicted proteins | sample 1047281 | NCBI WGS metagenome assembly MWVV01 (sample SAMN06349986, study PRJNA376086) | soil metagenome | isolation source: PT-2 sample Antarctic (ecotone) soil | place: Antarctica | collected 2015-01-13 | reverse complement strand
GCCTTGTGGTTCGTGGGGGTGTGTGGTGGCGGCGGGGGTGTAGTGATGGATTCGGGGGGTTGGGGGATGGAGATGGAGGGGGAGCCGCGGTGGGCAGGGGCGGGGACGTCGCGGCGTTGCAGTGATCGATTCGCGGGGTTGGGGGATGGAACCGCCTTGATCCTCGTCGGATCGAACCCCTCTCGCGGCGTTGCAGTGATCGATTCGCGGGGTTGGGGGATGGAACTAGAGTCGAAGCCGAGATACGCAGGGTCCGGGACGATGTCCCGTTGCAGTGATCGATTCGCGGGGTTGGGGGATGCAACGGGAAGAAGTCGAAGAAGTCCGAGACGGTCTTCAGGTTGCAAGGCAAGTTTCGTAGGGTTGGGGGATGCAGCCTCTAGACCCGCAACGGTTGCGGGTCTAGACCAGACGTTGCAAGGCAAGTTTCGTAGGGTTGGGGGATGCAGCCTCTAGACCCGCAACGGTTGCGGGTCTAGACCAGACGTTGCAAGGCAAGTTTCGTAGGGTTGGGGGATGCAACATGCGAAAGTTTGCTCGGTGCGTTCTCGGTCGCCGAGAGGTTGCAAGGCAAGTTTCGTAGGGTTGGGGGATGCAACCTGATCAGCATGATCTGCTGGAGGTGTAGATCCTGGATCTAGTTGCAGGGCAGGTTTCGTAGGGTTGGGGGATGCAACAGTTAAGCGCCGGCGCTTAACTTCTACGCTCTTACAGTTGCAAGGCACGTTTCTTGGCTTCGCCCCGTCCCGATCCCCTAACCCCTCCGTGCCCACGACCCGGGCGCCGTTCCCTATAATACTTCTCCGGCGGGTATTATGCCCCTCGGGGGCCCCTGCCTATCGGGACGGGGCCAGCGGTGAAACCCCGCTGGCCTTCGCCTACGACCTTAAACTCCGGCTTGAAGAGTGCGGTTGACCGCAAGCCTCAACCCTTACTCCATCCTTTTACCGCTGGTTTCGCCCCGGACGGTGCCCGGACTTTGGCCGCGTTTGTCCGGACACTGTCCGCAGATGGTCCGCAACCGGCAATAATAAGTGTTCCCGGAAGGCCCGGACGGGCGGACGGTGCCCGGTCATGGGCCTCCTACTGTCCGAAGATTCGCCGCCACCATGGGCGAGCCGCCTGGCGGGCATCTCTGAGTTCCTCCTCCAGCCGGTCCGCCCTTTCCTGCTCCCGTTGCAGCTGCTCCCGGAGCGTGGACTGCGTGGCCGCCTCAAGCTCCCTCTGTCCCTCCAGGCGCCCGAGCTGGCGCTGCAGGTCCTCCAGCCGTGCCCGGAGGCCTTCGGCTTCCTTGGCGGCTTGTGGCGGCTCCTGAGAGGCTTTTGGCGGCCTCTCAGGCATGGCAGCGGTGACAGAATGCGCCGCGACCCTCCAACGCCCTGACGTAGGGTCGCGTGTGCCCTCGAGGCCGCCGCGCTCCAGGCGCCGGCGGACGGTCCTCTCCGTGGCCCGGAGGATGCGCGCGGCCTCCTGAACGGTGTAGCTCTCAGCTTCGCTAGGTTCCCTATCCACACGGGCATCCTACCCCTGGAGGCCGTCAAACGCCGTCAAGCTCGTTACAAGCTACAGGCGCTTGCCCACGACGTTCACCGGCACGCCCTCAAGCGCCCACTCGCCCGGAAAGGCGATGTACTCTTGCTTCTCGATTGCCCTTTCCCACGCCCAGACCCCGAGACACGTGGCGAAGAGCATGTCGTCGTGCTGGCCCTCGCGCAAGGGCTCGAAGCCGGCGTGTCCCGTGGCGAGGTTCTGTTTTAAGCGGTAGTTCCTAAGCTCCTCCTCGAGCACGCCACGGTGTCGGAGCTTGGCGACGTGCAGCGTCTGGTTCTGGAAGGCGACGATGCCGGCGTGCACAAGGTCGCGCTTCGGGATGTGATAGTACCCGCCGCTCTTATTTGTGTTGGCGCCGCCGTGGACCGTGACGGGCAGGAAGATCACGTAAGGCTCGCCGTCTTGGTCCTTGATGCCGTCCTCCAGGGCGTCCACGAGAATGTCCTTGACGGCCTTCCCCACTCCACCCTCGTCTATGGCTAGCCCCACGTCCACAGGCTGGCGCGGCCGCAGATCGTCCTCTTTGCGATGCAGGTGGTTAAGCTCCCGGATGAGCTTCACTATCCCCTTCGCTATCTGGGTGTAAGACGTCCTGAGCTGCACCCGGTCAAGGCGAATGAGGTCGTAGTGCTGCTCCGCGTCCTGACGCGCTTCCTGGTACTCGACGCGCTCGGGGTTGTAGACGTCGCCCTCCATGCGCCAGTCCGTGGCGTTGTACTTCTTGCCCACGGGCACTAGACGGCGGCGTGTGACGGCGACGGCCGTGTAATCAGTAGTTTGGCCGAAGTCCGCAGATACCATGTATTTCATCAAGCGGTGTTCCATAAATCCTCCTCGCCTTCAAATCGGTATTCTTCTAGGGCGGCGTCTCGGGCGGCCTCTATCATCTCGTGGGTGAAGAGTTGGTCCTCGGTTTCGCGGAATTCACAGCCGTATTCTTGCGCATGCCACCACTCCGGCATGCTCCGGCGCTCGGCTTCGAGGAAGAAAGCCGGGATACGCGGGCAGTGGCTGGCCGGCACCTCGTAGCGCTCCCACCCTTCGCCGCTAGACCACTCCTCGTGGAACACGCCGCGCTTACCATACGGGGTGGACAAAAGAATGAGAGCGCCGCCACTGACAGCGAGCATGGGCCGGACGGCGTAGAAGAGGCCATCATCCACGCGGGCGGCCTCATCCACTATCAATGTGTCCACGGCGCTAAAGCCCCTGATCGTGCGTTCACTCCCCGGCAGCGCCTCTATCCGGCTGCGGTTGGGGAGGTGCATGCCTAGCTTCCTATCGCTCGCCGGAGCGGGGGCTCCGCGTAGTTTCCGGTAGAAGTCCGCCACCTTGGCGAAGAGTTCCTTACTCTGGCGTTCGGATGGCGCCAAGCAGAGTATCAGGCTGCCGGGATGGTAGAGGGCGCGGTGTAGGGCGAGCACGGCCGCCATGGTGCTCTTGCCAGACTGCCTGCAGCAGTTGAGGAGCACGCGGTCCGCCGTGGATCGCAAGAGATCCCGCTGCCAAGAATCAGGAACTATTCCTAGAGACTGTGCGAACGCTACGCGGTCCGTGGGGATGGCAAGCCGGCGGGACGGCGCCCTCTCTCGCAGCTTCTGGATCTCCTTAGCTAGCGTCGCCGTACTCACGCTTCAACTCTTCTATCTCGGCGGCGAGCTCGTCTTGCTCCTTGACCTCGCGCTCTAGTGCTATGAAGTCCTTGAGGGCGCGGTAGCCCTGGATCATCACTGCGGCGTCGGCGCGGCCAAGATCCCCGCCACGGACGCCTGCTATCACGGCCTTGATCTCCGCCTTGAGTTCGGCTACCTCTCTGTTGCCCTTGCTCCTGGCGGCCTTTGAGGCGTGCCTGTGGCGCTCCGCTGCGCGGGAGGGGTCGTGCAGCCAGCACATACCGCTAGACGCCTGTGCGGACAGCGTGCAGCGCCCTCCGTCCCTTTTTATTCCCGCACAGGCGCTCATCTGCGCATCACCCCCCTAGGTTCTCCTGGGTCGAAGCGTGGCCGGGAGCGTGCCGGGGCCAAGTACCCCTGGGGTCGTTACCGATACCCCGCTCCCGGCCGCCACTACTCTTCGCCCTTAGCTTCGCCCTTGGTCAGAGCTTCGCTTGCCCGTCCTAAGGCGTCGAGCAAGGCGCGGTCCTGCTCTGCCCTGCCCTGCGTGGCGGCTGTACCCGCCAAGTCGAGGATGTGCTGGCCGTGCGAGCGGTCTAGCTCTTCCTGCTCTACCGTGGCGTCAGTCTGTGCGTTTTCGCTCATCATGCCGCTAACCCGGAAGCCGGCATGCCGAGTAGCTCACCAAGCGATTCACGCGCCTGTATCCTTTTGCGGATCTCTTGTGCACGCGCTTCGAGGGCTTGGGCTTCGATTATGTCGGCCTGGTTGGCTTCACCTATCTCTGCCGCGTGCGTACCTTCGTGGCGGGCCACGGCGAGCGCCTGCTCTAGCTCTCCCTGATGATGCTGCACGGCCATGTCCAAGGCGGCGAGATCACCATCCAAGGCGTCGAGCCTCTTCTCGATGACCGTGATGCGTTTGCGGCTCTTCGGTACGTCTACGGCGGTGGCGGCGTCAGATATCTGCGTATCACCCAAGCCCGCGCGTGCCAGCGCCACGCCGGCCTGTGCCTGAAGGAGGTCGTTCTCCAGGCCGCGCTTCTCGGCTGTGAGGCCCTGCTGTTCGCGGCCCAGCTCGCTTCTACGCTCGAATAGCCTGTGGCCCCTCTCGAAGACGGGCTGCACGTCCGGCCAGTGGAAGCCGTAGTGGGCCGGGTTGGGGTAATAGCTCCCACTGCCGTCGGCAATAATGCTTTCTGTTGTTTCTCTAGGCATTACGCTCCCTTCATCAGTCGTTAATCAGTGTCACGGCGCGAAGGCAATCCCACGACAGGACCGTCTTCTCTCCAGAGAGGTTCAGGACAGGCCCGAAGGGATACACGTCCAGGAGCGTCCCGGTCGTCTCCCGGCCGGCGCCGTGGCAGTCCGTGTAGGCAACCTTCAGGGTCCTCTCGACCCACGTGCTCGGTAGTAGCCCCTTCGGGCCGTTGCGCTTAGGCAGGGCCGGCGTGCCGTTCACGTCCGGCCTGGTCATCGCCGCCTCTAGGATCTCGATTGTCAAAAGCATGCTCCTTCCGCTAGGTTGTCTGCAGCTGGTGAGGTCGCGGCCAATAGGACGTCCTCTCTTGTAGTGAATCCCGACGTGCCGACGCACTCTACGTCGCCGTCTAAGGCCTTCAGGGCGTCCTGTAAGCCGCTGCGGGCGAGGCTGGATGCCTCCCGGGCCCTCGCCTTCGTGCCTGGATTAGAGAGGCTCTGAGTCCTGTACAGGCAGCGCAAGACGATCTCCCCGTTTCGGTAGTCTAGGATGAGGCGCTGTAGGTTCCCTTCGGTCATGCGGCCTCCTGCTGTAGCCTGCCGAGGATGTGCCCGGCGTGGCGCTGAGAGAGCGGGATGCCCTCCGCGATCCTGTACCACGCGTTCCTCTGCGCCTTATCCATCCCGGCCCGGTGCCCGATGGCGGCAAGCTGCTTGTACGTCGCGCCCTGGTGCTGCTGGCGATGGGCCGGCCCGGCGTCCTCGCGGCAGTCGGCCAGGAGAAGCAACAGACGCCCGTAGATCGCCGGAGCGGCATCGGCCACGGCGAGGGCCTGGCGGGTGAGCCCATCAAACGATCCGGCCCGGTCGAAGGCGGCCTCGAAGGGCACCCGCGGGCTGTCGGCCGTGGTGGTCCGGCGTTCGTGATCTCTACGGGGCGTATCGAAGATGGCATCCGAGGCGGCATCCCCGGCGACGTACTCCTGTAGGTGGCGGCACCACACGAACAAGTCCGCATCAACCCCGGTGTCGGGATGGACGCGGGCGAGCAGGCGGCGCCACATCCCCCGATCCGTTGGAGCGGCTGTGAGGGTACGGGGACTCACACCGCGACCTCGTCTTCGCCGCACCAGTCGCAGGCGCAATCCGGGCCGTGCACGTGCACGCCGTTGACCTTCTGCGGCATCTTCCTGACGGGCGCTTCCGCTGAGCGTTCGCTGGCCTCACCCCCGCGTAGCGGACCCCCGGCTTCGCCAGGCGGGGACTCGTCGGGAACATCGGCGCCCCGCGCGAAGTGGACGTACCTGCCGCCGAACTCGCGCCGGACCTCAAACGGCCCCTGGTGGAGAGCGCGCCACAACTCGGACACGGACCCCCGGTGCAGGGTGCGCCAGCGGTCTTTCGCGTCCTCGAACCGCACGCCGTACTCCCCGTCGATCTCGTCCGCCAGGAACGTCGGCGCCGTGGCGCCGACCTTCTGGCGCTGCTCTTCGACCCACCGCTGCCGATCCTCGCGGGCGCGCTCGGCGACCACGCGCCGGACCTCTTCCTTGCCGCGCAGGGGGTTGGGCTGCTCTTCCGCCGGGGACCGGCCGCGGCTGCGGTAGTTCTCCGATTGCTCCCGGTACTTCTTGGCCTGCCGGGCGGTGTCGCCGTCCTCGTCGGTGGATCGGCGATGATCTTCCAGCGCCGCCGCCCACTCCGGTAGGATGCGCACCGTCCCGTCGGGATCGCGCTCGATGATCGGCGGTCCCGTCTCGACCCGGACCTCTTGGCGCGTCTCCTTGTCGCGCGTGTATCGCCACCCCATGAGCGGGGCAAGCCTACGCTTGCGGAAGTCACGTAACCGCGTGCGCGCCGACCCCAGGCGCTCGAGGAGCTGTTCTTCGTGGGCCTTACCATCGGCGTCCAGGAGGAGCATCACGACCTCCTGGCGGGTCTTGTCGAGGCGGTAGAAGTACTCGGAGTCGGCCACGACGCGCCGACCGTCCCGGCGCTCCCAGGTGTGGATGATCTTGGGGGCGCGCATCTCCGGAACGGCCGCGGAAGGGGCGCGCGTTAGGTGGACACCTGCGTACAAATCCGCATACCTATCGGTATCTTCGTGTCTCTCTCTCTGTTCCTTCTCTTGCCTTGCGTTCTGTTGGTTGCGTCGCTTCCCATGTTGTCCACGTAACGCGCGCTCTGTGCCGTCCGCATATAGGAGGTACGCCGCGCCCTTCTTCCCGATCTTGCGCCTGGGTTCGTCGATGCGGGTCAGGTAGCCTGCGCGCTGGAGCCGAGCCAGGCTGTTGGACTGGGCCTGTCGCCCCATGCGCGTCCGGAGTGATAGGGCGCGGACCGGGGCGCGGACCACGACGCCCTCGCCGGTGGTCTGGGCGCACGTGGCGCTGTCGATGAGGCGGCGCATGGTGGCCCGGTCGGAACACTGCCCCCTCGTCGCCGCCGGCATGGCCTCGTAGGTCTGCCCCAGGTTGTCGATCATCGCGCGTAACCGCTCGTCTCTTGAGAGTCGGACGTGCGCGAAGTCAGCTCCGCTGGGGTCGTATCGGCGGGTGAGGATCCTCGCCTCGGCGAGCGTGCCGCCCGCGGCGAAGAAGTCGTCTGCCCCGACCTTCGATCCGTCGGGCGCGTCCTCGAAGTACGTCACGAACGGCCGCGCCCCCCGGTCCGTTAGGTACTCGGCCAGCCGCCGCGCCGCCCCCTGTACCTCGATCTTTCGCAACATGTCCGAGTCGAACATGATGGTTGCGTTCCGACCTTCCAGGGGGATGCCCGCCATGTCCTCTATCGGCTTGCCGCCGTCGTGGAGCCAGTTCCACACGCCGACGATCGCCACGACGAGTAGGTCCTTCCCGGCTTTGCGGGCCGCGGTGACGAGCGATAGGGCCTTCTTCGTTCCCTCGACGAACACGACAGGGACGTCGGTGTCGGCTATCAGGCGGTGTTGGCTTGGCAGGATGTCGAGGGCGTTGCCGGGGCCGCCGAGTGCCTTGCATGGCTGTTCATATTTATGCCCAGGATTGTCCGGGTCGCGCCGGTCCGGCCTGAAGCACCATGAGGTCGCGCCGTTCGGGCGATGGACGGCAAACAGGATTCCCGGCGCCCGTCTGCGCTGGCGGCCCGAGAACGCGTCCGGGAGGTCGCGCCCGTGCACGATCGATCGTGCGCCCGACTCGGCCAGGACCTCGGGAGTGATCCCCGACTCGTCGTGGAGCATCTTGCGGTGTGAATCTGAGAGAGTGCGCGGCTCGCGGTTCGGGTAGACTGTCATTCGTACACCACCTGAACTATTGCTTCAGGGTTGTGCGTGGTGCGGGGGTCTGGGCTGGCTTGGTGGCGGGTGCCAGATCCCCCTCTCTTCTGTATAATCACGCCGGGTCCTTTCATCGGGGGACTGTTGATCTGGCCGGGCCGTCGGGGCTCGGCCGCTTTCTTGTCTTCATGCGGTGATCTGCTCCCTCTGTCCGCTGGTAAGTTCTAGGCCTTCTGTCATCTTCCAGAATTGCAGCTCGATGGACGCTTGCTCGATCTCACCCGCGAGCGCCTCGACGCCCCGGCCCCATACCTCATCAGCCGCGTGCGCGAGACGGTAGCCGGCGCGCAGCAGCGGGATGAGCTCGTCCTCGTCGTCGCTGATCGTGCCGTCCTGGACGCCCTCTAGCAACGTGTCTACTACCGCCAGCACGTAGCCGGCGACGTTCGGTACCACGTCCCACCACCCGAGCGCCCGCGACGGCGGGGCGTCCCGTCCGGCGAGGTCCTCGAAGAATCCGGCGAGGCTTTCGCAGTGTTCGCGCCAGAGGTCCGCGTCCAGGGTAAGAGTTCTACGCCCCCCCGCTGCCTCCTCAAACGGCAACGGGGCTTGGGCTTTTCCCAACAGGTCAACGATCTCCACGCCCAACACCAGTGCCAGGCTGTCCAGGGTCTCCAGGTGCGGTCGGCGCTTGCCGGTCTCGATCAGGCTGATTGTGGCCGGGTCCACGCCCGACGCATCGGCAAGCCCGCGCTGGGTCAGGCCCCGTTCCTTCCTTATCCGTCGCAGCTCTTGCACGCGCTACCTCCCATGGTATTTGTGCCGGGATAATGATAACATTTTGTGTTGACGCAAGCAAGGGAGGCTGCTAAAGTACCCTCAGACATAGAAACGGCCCCGCGGAGTTAGCCGCTCCCGAGGCCCGGCCCAAAGAGAGAAGGTCTCGATGGACAAGAGCAGGATACACCCCCACCACCACGACGACGACGACCTCGCCCTGCACCACTCGTGCCTGGAGCGCCTGGAGCGCCTCGAAGCTTTGGCCGTCCTCAAGGCGCCGGTGTGTACCGCGTGTTTCGGCGGATACGTCACCATCACCGTGGAGGAGGACGGCCAGGAGCACGACGAGGCCGTACCGTGTCGGCGTTGTGGGCAAAGGGAGGATGGATAATGGGCGAGATTGAGAAGAACCTCGGGCAGCTGGCAGAGGAGATAAACGCGGAGCACCGCGCATTTGTCGGGACGTTCCAGAAGACGGTAGAGCACGGCATCCGAGCGGGTGAGCTGCTCTCCACGGCCAAGGCCGAGTGCGCGCATGGTACATGGTTGCCGTGGCTGGAGGAGAACTTCGAGGGCGCGGCGCGCACCGCTCAGGAGTACATGAGGCTCCACAATCACCGCGACGAAATCCGGGCCAAATACGCGGACTCCGCGCATTTGAGTATCGGCGCCGCGCTGAAGGAGTTGGCCGCGCCGAAGGATGCGCCCCGGCCAGAGCGCCCGGCCACGCTAGAGGAGATGGAATCCAGGGCCGAGGCTGCGCTGTCAAAGCACGACGCGGCGCATGAAGAAGCGTTGCAGCTAAGCTACGAAATCGTAGAGCAAGCCCGCAAGGACTTGCGAAGCGCGAGTACTCTCGTAGAGGTTGTGCGAATCTTGCGCTTAGGCGAAGCCTTAGAGCAAGGGTGGCGGTCATACCTCGCCCGCCTAGAGCTGGAACGCGTTGACCTGCTCTCGAAGACCGAAGACGGCGAGTAGCACCAACCGGGGCCGGGGCTCGAATCCCGTCCCTAATGGCCATGCAGCTACCAGGGAACCTAGCGAGGGGACCACCACGGCGAATGTGTGCCGTGGTGCACTTTTCAACCACTACTTCAAGGAGGAGAACAATGACGCAAGTGACGATGGAGGCCCTGGAGCCCACGGTCCTCTACCGTATGGACCCGGAGCGAGATCTCCAGTCCACCGCCACGGTGCCCACGGCCTACGGCGAGGCGCTGATCGTCTTTCGCGGGCCAGAGGATGCCCAGGGCTACCAGCGGACCACCGGCAAGCACACGGCCGAGGAGGGCTTCAAGCCGGTCAGCCTCAGCGGCGAAGAAATCTCAGGCGTGCTCGATATACACGGCCTTTCCGTCGTTGCCATGCCGGAGCCCTGGACCGGGGAGGCGTCCTCCGGCGTGGACGTGTTCGCCCGAGACAACTTCTTCCGTTTCCTGGAGGAGTGCGAGGAGTGCGCGCCTGGCGAAGCCTAGCGTGGCACCACGTACCGACCGGGCCGGGGTCCTAGCTTCGCTGGGGTCCCGGCCCTCATTGTTGCTAAGTGTTACAGGTCCGGTTGCAGTGATCGATTCGCGGGGTTGGGGGATGGAACCGTGGAGTTATTGGCGCGGACCCAGGGTCCGCGCCAATAGAGTTGCAGTGATCGATTCGCGGGGTTGGGGGATGGAACGCGAGCTTCGGGCGGAACTTGGATCACGTGATCCAGGTTGCAGTGATCGATTCGCGGGGTTGGGGGATGGAACCGCCTTGAT
>MWVV01000990.1_pt1 | contig 10160 bp, 11 predicted proteins | sample 1047281 | NCBI WGS metagenome assembly MWVV01 (sample SAMN06349986, study PRJNA376086) | soil metagenome | isolation source: PT-2 sample Antarctic (ecotone) soil | place: Antarctica | collected 2015-01-13 | reverse complement strand
GATTAACACAAATAAAAGAAAAAAATTCTGTGAATCCGTGTTGAACTGTGGAAAATTTCTCTCTTTGCCAAATCCGCGTTTTAATCCTAAATCTTCTCGCCGACAACCAGCGTCGCTTTGACGGAAAAGCAAAATGAAAGCGTTTCGGTATCAGCATCTATTTCTTGAGCGAGTTTTTGCCGCACTTGTTTTTGTTCGTCGGCATCGAGGAATTCAAGCCAGACGGGAAGCAGAAAATTTTCCACCAGCGGCGAATTGATAAATTCCATGCCGTTTTCAAACTCGAAAATTTCATTTTTCGTAACCGTTTCAAGTCTTGTTAAGCCAAGATTCTTAACGGTTTCCTTAAGATTCGTAACCGTCGGAAGTCCGGAAATCAAGCGTTCAATCTCAGTGCCTTTTTCCAGCAAATCCAAATCGAGCAAAGTTTCCCAGAGAAACGAAAAAATTTCGCCGTAGCTGCCTGCCGTCGGTAGAAAAAACGCTACTTGACCATCGGACAAATCAATTATTTCCGCCAGAAACGAACGCAGATTTTTCGGCTCGACAAAACTCGCGTCGGCTAAAACCGTATCGAAAGTGTCGTCGGGAAAAAATGAGGAAAAATGTACATCGGATTTTAGAGCATCGGCTTTTGCCTTAGCGATAACATTTAATTCCTCGTCTTTGTTAAAGGCGTTTAATTGCGAATCTCTATCTAAGTTTTCGCTCAGTGCAAGCGCGTGGTTACCCGTTCCGGCATTGACGTAGAGAATATTTCTTTCATCGGCAAACTTAAAATTTTGGTCGAAAATATCCGTGAAACGCGTAGTCCAGTCATTTGCTATATACAAATCGCGCAAAAAGGCGAGTTCCTTTTGTGTCTTGCTCATATGATTATTTAACCGCAAAGGACGCGAAGAACGCAAAGAGAGAAATTTTCCACAGTTCAACACGGATTCACAGAATTTTTTTCTTTTATTTGTGTTAATCTGTGTTCTTCTGTGGACAATCTCTATGGTAAAACACATTCGAGATTTATTTGATTTGACGGGGAAAGCTGCAATCGTAACGGGTGGCTCGCGCGGTCTGGGAAAAGAAATGGCGGAAGGATTGGCGGAAGCCGGAGCAAGTTTGATGCTTTGCTCCAGGCGCGCCGAATGGCTCGATGAAACTTTGCAGGAATTTCGCGTGAAAAATTTTAATGTTGCGGGAAAACTTTGCGATGTTTCAAAGCCGGATGAAATTCAAACAATTGTTGACGAAACCCTAAAAACGTTCGGCAAAATTGACGTGCTTGTAAACAATGCCGGAATTTCCTGGGGCGCAATGCCCGAAGAAATGCCGCTCGAAAAATGGCAGAAGGTTTTAGACGTGAATTTGACAGGTTGTTTTCTGTTCGCCCAAGCAGTCGGTCGGGAAATGTTAAAAAAACAAAGCGGTTCGATTATCAATATCACTTCAATCTCAGGAATTACGTCGAGCGCGAATGGACCTTTTTACGCCGGTTACGCGGCAAGCAAAGCCGGACTCGTCGGTTTGACGAGAGAACTTGCGGCAAGTTGGGGACGTAAAGGAATCAGAGTTAATGCGATTGCGCCCGGTTTTTTTCATTCACGTTTGGCAGACGCGGTAATTGATATTTACGAGCGTTCGATTCAGGAAAACAACGCCATTCCGCGCATCGGACGCGAAGGCGAACTAAAAGGCGCGGTAGTCTTTTTAGCTTCGGACGCTTCGAGTTATATTACAGGTCAAACAATCGTCGTTGACGGCGGAATGACAATTTGATTTTGGAGTTTCGATTTTGGATTAAAAATATCTGTGTTTACGCGAAGCGGGACGGTTAAAATAAAGCTATGGAATACGGCGCAACAACCTTAAATTTAGCTTCGATTATCGAGCAGCACGCGAAACTCGCGCCCGCAAAGGAAGCAATTGTGTGGAACGATGTGCGTTTAAGTTATGAAAGACTAAATATCTTAGCAAATCAGGTCGCAAATGCTTTAATTGAAATGAACATTGGACGCGACGATAAAGTCGCACTTGTTTGTCCAAATCTTCCCTTTTTCCCGATTGTTTATTTCGGCATTTTGAAAGCGGGCGCAGTTGTAGTTTCGTTAAATGTTTTGTTTAAACCGCGTGAATTTGCGTATCATTTGAAAGATTCGGAGGCGAAAGCCGTCTTCGTTTTTGAAGGCACAAACGAATTGCCGATGGCGCAAACGGTCAAAGAAGCGTTTGACGAAACGGAAACGTGCGAGCATTTGATTGTAATGACCATAAACAAAAATGCGCCAAGTCCGTTTGCAGATTGCAAGACTTTAGCGGAAATTACTTCCGTCAAATCAGATGAATTCGAAACTTTTCCGACCGCGCCGCACGATACCTGCTCGATTCTTTACACTTCCGGCACGACCGGACAGCCGAAGGGAGCGGAACTAACGCATCTGAATATCTTGATGAATGCGGCTGTGACATACAATCTGCATTTGCCGGTTTTAGATTTTACCAACCGAGAGCAGAAAACCGTTTTGATTACATTGCCGCTTTTTCACACGACGGGACAAACCGTGCAGATGAATGCAAATCTTTACGCCGGAAACCGCGTCGTCTTGTTGCCGCGTTTTGAATCCAAAGCAACACTTAATGCAATGGAAAAGGAACGGGTAAACTTTTGGATTGGCGTTCCGACAATGTATTGGGCGATTTTGAAATTTGTCGAAGAAACGGGTTTTGACATTTCAAAAGTCGTCGAGCATTTGAAGGTGGCGACTTCGGGTGGCGCGCCGATGCCGGTTGAGGTGATGAAAGATTTTGAACGAGTTTTCGGACTTCGCGTTTTGGAAGGCTACGGACTTTCGGAAACCTCACCACTTGCCTGCTTTAATCATTTTGAAAAGCCTTCCAAACCCGGCAGCGTAGGACAAGCTATTTTCGGCGTGGAAGTAAAATGTTTTGACGAAAATGATAAAGAAGTAAAACCGGGCGAGCGCGGCGAAGTCGTCATTCGCGGACACAACGTAATGAAGGGTTATTATAAGCGCCCGGAAGCAACCGCCGAAGCCTTCAAAAACGGCTGGTTTCACACGGGCGACATCGGCATTATGGACGACGAAGGATATTTAGCAATCGTTGACCGCAAAAAAGATATGATTTTGCGCGGCGGCTACAATGTCTATCCGCGCGAATTGGAAGAAGTGATTATGACGCATGAAGCCGTTTCTCTTTGCGCCGTCGTCGGCGTAAAAGACGAACGACTTGGCGAAGAAGTCAAAGCGTTTGTCGTGCTGAAACAAGGTTTTAATTTGTCTGAAAGTGAAATTATTGACTGGTGCAAAACTCAATTTGCGGCAAATAAATATCCGCGTTATGTTGAGTTTCGAGACGAATTGCCAATCGGCGGAACGGGGAAAATTTTGAAACGCGAGTTGCGGGAAAATTAAATATAAATGATTTGATTCGTCAATTCGTCTGCCGTAGAACTATTCAATATTTTTCAGTAATAGTTCTGCAATTTCGTGCGGCTGGCGTTGAACGGCAATGATTATTCCGTAATGAGTTTGATTAATGACAAAATAATCTTGCGCCAACTTTTCAAAATCAATCCGATTATGAGTTACAATCGCGCATTTCCGGCTGATAGCATATTCAAGTTGTTGCGGATCTTTTTCTCCTTTGTGCCTAACTTCATTGGTTGTAAATGCCTGAAATCCTTGCGAGCAAATTAACTCTGCTATCAAAATGTCAACATCTTCGTCCAAATAAAGTTGGATAAAAATATCGTTCACAACTTTCTGACAAGCGGATGAAGTAATTCTTCGGGAATGCGGTTTCGCTCAATATAATCGTCAACTTGCACTTGATTGTCGTAGTAATAACTCATCGCCTCGAAAATTTGCGCCAACTTCAAATGTGGCAGACCGCGCACTATATCTTCAGGCGTATAGCCTAATCGCCATTTTTCAACAATTGACCGAACAGGCGTTCGCGTGCCTTTGATAATCGGCTCGCCGCTTAAAATTTCTTTATCGGTCGTAATGTAGCGATATTGAACTGCTGTTTCCATAACATCAATATAACCACAAAGGCGCAAAGACTCAAACTAAAATCCGCCACGAACAAACGCGCGCAAGACACGAATAGTAAATCAAGATAAATTTTCGTGTTCTTTCGTGTTTGTTCGTGGCTAAAAAATTAATCGGCGGGCAAAATCACGCCGCGACATTCGCCGAAACCGATGCGCCGGAAACCTTCGCGCTCGCAAAAGCCACGCATAATAACTTCATCGCCATCTTCAAGAAATCTCCGAGTTTCGCCGTTTGGCAATTCAATCGGTTCTGTGCCGCGCCAAGTTAATTCCAAAAGACAACCGCGCTCGTTTTTTTCTTTGCCTGAAACCGTTCCGGTTGCCATTAAATCGCCGGTTTGTAGGTTGCAACCGTTTGAAGCGTGATGCGTCAGCATTTGCCCGATTGTCCAATACAAATCTTTTGTGTTTGAACGCGAAAGCAAAAATGGTTCGACGTTTTCACTGCGCATTTTTTCGGTTTGCAGATAAACTTCCAGAGTTAAATCAAGCCCGCCGAACTTTTTGTTTTGTTCCGAAGATAAATAATCTAGCGGCTGCGGGTCGTTTTCGTCGCGTTTAAATGCAGAAGTTCGAAACGGCGCGAGCGCTTCCATTGTAACGACAAATGGCGAAATTGTTGTTGCAAAATTTTTCGCCAAAAACGGACCTAACGGTTGATATTCCCACGCTTGAATATCACGCGCCGACCAATCATTGACGAGACAAAGCCCAAAAATATGTTCTTCCGCTTCGTCAATCGAAACGCTCTCGCCGAGTTCAGTTCCTTTGCCGATGAAAAATCCGATTTCCATTTCGTAATCGAGATTTTTGCACGCAGCAAATTGCGGCGGAGCGTCCGCATCGCTCCGGTTTTGACCTTTCGGGCGTGTTATTTCCGTGCCGCTAATCACAACCGAAGAAGCGCGTCCGTGATAACCGATCGGAACGTATTTGTAATTCGGAAGCAGCGGATTGTCGGGACGAAACATCGAGCCGACATTCGTGGCGTGAAAGATTGAGCAGTAAAAATCGGTGTAATCGCCGATATGCACGGGCATCCAAAATTCCGCTTCGCTAATCGGAATCAAATTTCGCTGAACGGTTCGGCGCATTTGTTCGTCGGCATTTTCCGATAAAATTTCGATTGCGCGGCGACGAAAGGCTCGCTGCAAAGATGGATTTTTTTTCATTGCCGAATGGTCGAGGCAGTAATTATGAGCGGCAACCGCAATCGTGAAAGATTCGTCGTCAAAAAGTCCGGCTTCGTAGCATGGATAAACGTCCAGAACGAAATCGCCGATGCCAACGCCGATTCTCGTGTTTTCGTAAGTTCCGGCGCGGTTAAAAACGCAGAAAGGTAAATTTTGAATCGGAAAATCCGTGTCCCCAGTGTTGGCTGATTCTATCCAGCTTTTTAAGCTTTGGTCGTGTGTTTCATTTATTTCAGTCATCAGTTATCAGTTATCAGTTATCAGTTACCGGATGTCAAATGTTGACTGTTGCCTGATAACTGATAACTGTTTATAAAATTCCAATCTTCTGTAAATCTTCAATCGGCTCGGTAAAAGAACACGAACCGAAAGAAACGATGTTTTGTCGGCGTAAGCGCGCAAGTTGCGCGTTGCTCAAAAAAAACTCTTGTCGCCAACTTACGCCATTTTCCTTAAATTCAAAACTTTCGGAAAATTCGTCTTCCATCAATTCTTCCAAAACGCTTGCCTTAAAACCTTCGCGGGCAAAACCCGTCGCTAGAAATAAATTTAGAAAACCATTCATTGTGCCTTCGGGCGCATCGGTTTCATAAGTTAAAGTTTTAAAACAGCGAATCGGGTGATGTAGTCCGGCAGTTGCCTTAAACGGAACATCTGCCGCCAGACAAGTGCGGACGAAGCGGATGATTTCCTGCGTTGGCGGAAATGCTTCCGCCGTTGTTCCGCCGGTGCGAATCTTGCCGCGCAAGCAATTGATTGAAAGCATGGAAATCAAATCGGCGAGATTTTCATTCAAAGGCAGTTCGACGTAAGTCGCTAAATTAGGCAGCGTCGCTTCGGAAATTTTTTTGATTAGCAGGCTTGTATCCGCTTTGACTTCAAGCGCGTCGCAAACAACGAAAGAAACGTTTTTAGCATTAAAATTTTTAATCCGAGAAACTGTTTCGTAAATATCCTCGCCCGCCAAAACGCTCAAATACCAAACGTCTTTTCCGTCTTTTGAGAAAAAATTCCGCGCACTTTCCAAAAATTCCTCAAGTCTCGAAACAGGAACGACAAAACGACCGAGCATCCAATTGTAATTGCTGTTTCTATAATTTGCGTAATTGAAAACGGCTTCGGACATCGAAAGCTCCGAAGGCGGAAAAAGTCCCGCGTAATCAATAATCTCGGCGAGCAACGCGCGAACCGATTCTTTTGGATTTGAATTTGTCATCCGGTTTTTTATTTTACGATAATTCGTCGAATCTATGTAACAGACAAAACAATAACGCATATTCAACTCAAAAATGCCATTGATATATTTTTCTTGTTTTTACAAAAAATTTAAGTTATCTTGAAGGCATAAATTAAAGGAATTTAGTTGATTGCAGATAATCGAATGCGTGTTTTAGGCATTGACCCGGGAAGCGAAACGCTCGGCTGGGGCGTCGTCGAAGGAAGCGGATTAAAATACGCGCTCGTTGATTTCGGCACGGTGAAATCAAGCCCGCGCGAGATGTTTTCCAAGCGGCTTTTAAAAATTTACAACGGTATAGAAGCGGTTATCACCAAATTTCAACCCGATGTTTTGTCAGTTGAGGAAGCGTTTTACGCAAACAATGTAAAAGTTGCGTTAAAGCTCGGACAAGTGCGCGGTGTTGTGCTTCTGTCGGGCGAAAAATCCAATTTGGAAATCGCCGAATACAGCCCGCGTCTTATCAAACAAACGGTTGTCGGTTACGGAAACGCCGAAAAGCATCAAGTTCAGGAAATGGTGCGCCTGCTTTTGAAAATGAAAACCGTTCCCGAACCGCATGATGCATCCGACGCGCTGGCAATTGCTATTTGCCATTTTCATCACGCGGGAATGCAAAGCAGAATTCAAAATGCAAAATTAAAAATTAAAAATTAAAAGACACTTTAGGCAAAATTCTCAATTTTTAATTTGAATCAATTATTCCTCAATTACAAAAAAGGAGAATTGTATGAGACGCTCCCATTTGTTAATTTTCCTGTTTGCCTTCGCCGCTTTCGCTTCAATAGCCGAAGCGCAAAAACGTCGCTTTCCGCCGAGAAAAATTAACAAACCTGTCGCCGTCCAAATTCCGCGCGAACCTTCCAGCGCGGCTATTGTCGTTGACGAAAGATTAGCTGTTTTGCGCTCTGAACCGAGCTTGTTTTCAAAATCCGTGTTGAGAATGCAAAACGGCAGAAAAATTTTGGTTTTGGGTTCAAAACAAGCCGACGGCGTTACGTTTTATCGCATTACCGCTCCGCCAAATAATTTTGGCTGGGTACAGGCGGAAGCCGTTGCGGGCAGATTTCGGCGCGGCGACGATGCGCGTCTGGCAAAACTCGTTCAGTCTTCGGAAGGTTTTGAGCAAATCGAGCGCACGCATATTTTTCTCGAAAACTTTGACAATTCGCCGCTTCGCTCCGCAATACTTTTGCTGCATGGCGATTTGATGGAAGAAGTCGCTTTGAAAATCTCCGCCGACGCAACTAGAAAACTCGACCGTCGAGAAATGGCAGCTTCGGGCGCGCCGCTTCACAGCTTTTATTTGAATTACACTTCGCTCGATCGCTACCGCAAACTCGGCGACAATTTCGTGTTTAATTCAAACGAGAAACTTCTGCATTACGATGGCGCAAGCTGGCGCGAGATTGTCGGCAAATTTCCGAAATCAAACGAAGCCGTCGAAGCGCAAAAACGGCTTGATTCGTTGAAGGAGAAAATGGAAGCGAAGAGATAAGATGCGGACGAGCGCGGGTAGAGCGGATTTTATTCTAAAAAATATATCCGCGAAAATCTGCTTAATCTGTGTTTGTCCACATCCCATTTTTTAATTTGTATCAACCGTCCGGCTCTTTCTCTTTTTTACAGACGCACTTTTCTACAGACGTGCTTTGAAACTCGTTCCGACGACATTCAAATCGCCGGGACGCGAATAACCGTCGTTTTGCCGCATATAATAAATGTCGAGCGACAACCGTTTAGTTAAAGTTCTGGTCACGCCGACGGTGAAACGATTGCGCGAAAATTTCTTCAAAACCGAATCGTAAAAGACTTCTTCCGTTAAGAAACACTTCGACTTGGAAATCAAATTTTTCGGAATGTCTTTTTCAAATGTCAGCGACGGACGATAACGCCAGGAATTGAGTGGTTTTCGGATACGGTATTCAAACGTACTGCGATGCGACAGCCCGAATTTTTTGAACGGAAAACGATAAGTCGCTCTCAGGTTAAGGCGATGTTCCCGACCAAATTGTCCTCTCGAGTTGCGCATCTGGATATACCAGTAAAACGGCTGAAAAGACCAGGATTTATTCGGTTTATAAACAATTCCGGCGGCGAACCGACCATCATTCAAACGCGAGACGTTTTTACCGAAACGCATTGTCACAGCAGTGTAAAAATCGAACTTTTCCGTCATCGGAACGGTTAACTGAACGTCGTTCCAGGATTGGAAATCTTGTTCATCCACTAATTGACCGGTTTGCGCGGCGGCAAAAATGGCACTGAAGGTGAATAATAATAAGACGAGAAAGATTTTTTTCACAGATTTCCTCCGATTTTTAATCAAGCAAAGCCATTGCTAATTTGTTCGCCTGAACGCGGATTTCAGGCATTGCCGTTGATTCCCAGAGTTTACCTCTCAGCGCCGTTCCGATTATGTAAAGCACATCTGAACCGTTGTCGTTCCGGTCAATTACCCTGCCGCACGGAAAAGCTTCAACGCCTAATTTGAGGCTGTCGGTTTTGACATAGCCTTTGCCGATGAGGTTTTTAATTCGTGTCCGGCGTGAAGAAGGCTTAAAACTGTATCAACCATTGTTAAACCCGTGCCGATGATTAAAACGTCTTCATTCGCGGCAATTTTGTTGGGAATTTCCGAACTCCATGGATTTTGAAAATATTTTTCCGCCAGAACAAAAGATTTATCCTGCGTTTTCGGATGCGGCGGCAAAAAATTTCCGAAAGCCAGAACGACTTTGTCCGAGTATAAAATCTCGCCCGAATTTAAAATCACTTGCGCCTGGGTTTCGTCAGCCAGAATGTCAACGGCTTCGTCATCGAGCAGATTGAAGACGACATTTGCGCTTTTGTATCGCACCGTTTCACAAAGCAACTGGCGCAAATATTCTCCATAAAGACGGCGCGGAACAAAATCATTGGAGAAAAAATTATAGCTGTTTGCGGCAAGCCATTGGTAGAAATGTTCTACTCGGTCGGGAAACGCGCCCATTTTGTTGGCGGGAACATTCAATAGGTGAAAATCCCGCGCCGTTGAATATGCTACGCCGCGCCCAATTCTTTCCTTTTTCTCAACCAGATTTATTTCAATCGGTTTATTTCCAGCATTTTTTATCAAATTAACTGCCAGCAATGTTCCGGTTGCGCCGCTTCCGATTATCGTGAATTTTTTCATAGACTGTTTCGCCTCCGATTTTTGAAAAATTAAAAAGTTTTCGCGAAGTTCTACGACAAAAATTCGTTTTCAAGATACAAAAAAGGCGTAAAGCACACGCTCTACACCTTTAAAACTTGTCGTGTCCTTCTTTGTAACGCTTACGAGGTTAGCTGTCGGGCTGGAAGCAAAGAAGTCTTCTGCGTTTAATAAACGCTGCGCCCCGTGTTTTGCAGACAAACTACAAGACTTTGGTTTCCCCGTGCCGGTTGAAAATTCCCCAACCGACTTCAGCGACTTAAATTGTTTGAAGAGTTTATAATAATGGAAGCGAAAAAATCAAGACTTTTTTTAATTTTTATCAAATTCGTAAACAGAACCTTTACATCAGCTGGCTTAAACAATGCTTTATTGATTTTTCGGCTGCAGAATTTCCGTAACGGTTTTTTGCCGAAAATCAAAGATATGATTTAATTCTTGACGCACGAAAAAATGCGCCATATCTCC
>MWVV01000989.1_pt1 | contig 10165 bp, 7 predicted proteins | sample 1047281 | NCBI WGS metagenome assembly MWVV01 (sample SAMN06349986, study PRJNA376086) | soil metagenome | isolation source: PT-2 sample Antarctic (ecotone) soil | place: Antarctica | collected 2015-01-13 | reverse complement strand
TGCCCGAAAATCCATCAACGATAACTTCCCCACCGGTCGGGTTTCCTGATGCCGCAGATAAAATTTGTAAAGCATTAGCCAGACCCTGAGGATCTTCAGGCAAAGAGTTCAATTCTTCATCCCGCAGCACAATGCCGCTGGCATTATTTTCGAGATCTGAGTTGAGCGGCGTATCAACGGCGACTGTTACTTCCTGCTTATCAAGTTCGTTAACCTTTAATGCTATATTAAAAGAGCTTTGTGGTTTATTAGCTATCACGTTAACCTGACTTTCGTATAACGTAAAGCCGGTAACTGCGACCTTCAAGATGTATTTACCCGCCGTCAAACCCGTGAAGCGGTAAACGCCGTCTTCATTTGTTATCACGGTTCGCCGCTGTCCATTTTTATCGGTAAGTACGACTTCGGCATTAACAATTACGCCGCCTAATTCATCTTTAATTTGTCCGTTCAGCGAGCCATTTTCTTGTTGAATTTGCGGGAAAGAATTTTTCTCACTTCTTTGAGAATTAAATGATGTTGATTGGTGAGAATTAAATGACGTTGATTGAGCAGACGTCAGGACTTTATTTTCAACAACCGCCGCTTTTTTTACTTCGTTTGACAATGCTGAATTTTTTGAAATAGGCGAGCGGCTTGGAATAAGTATTGTCGTGTTATCTTTGTATTGAACGGACGCCTGAGAACTGCCCGCCAGTCTATCTTTTGCTATAACTGAAAAGCCCTCACTTGTTTTAAAAGCCGCGCTCGATTCTACTAAAATCAGTAATTTATTAAACTCGGTTACGGAAACCGCCGCCGCATCTTGCCGCGTATTAATTATTACCTCAACGCCAGCCTCGCCGTTAAACTCTTTCGCCGCTGCATGAACTTCATCCACAAATGAACCGCGAACTTGATACGCCAACTGAAGTTTTGAACGCGCGCCCTTAATTTGAATGACGATTTTGTTATCCAACCGCTTTATACGGAAATCAGTAACCGGTCTATCGCCCGTTATCTCAACTTTAAAGGTTTTGCCTATTTGGCTTAAATTCAACCGCATTAAATTGACAGGTAAATTCGATGCTCCTGAAGAAGCAGCGAATAACGCCCAAACAAAAATAACAAAGCCGGTAATACTTAAAAGAAAATTTTTGCGATAAGTGCTTGTTTGATTTTTTTGAATATTGGAATCTTGGAAAAACATAATTCACCTGCCGAATGCACCTAATTTTTATTAGGCAAATAAAATTGATTGAAGCCTTTCGATTTAACGATAAGCTTTTTGTCCAGATTGGTGGAGAGAGTCTTAAAAGAGTATACGCCAAGGAAACGATAAGTCAAAGATTTTTTTAAAACTAACTCAGGTCAGATTATACTTACCAAAAGATTACCGCTCACTATCATCTCCCTGCACGTATAGGCTAAACAATAAGAAATTTTACCCGTCCGATATACTTGATAATCACAGTTATTCACTTGCAATCGCGTCAAAATCATCAACCATCTGTTTCGCCACTCTGTCCCAAGTCCAATCCCTGTGAACTCTTTCTGCCGCGAGTCGTCCCTTTGCGGCTGCTGCTTCAGGATGCTCATACAGCCATCGCATCAGATGTCGAAGATGCTCATAATCGGGTTCAGCCCATTTGCCGTAAAATTGCGCTCCGTGCGCTTTAGTGCCGTTCGCATCTATAAGATCGTATGATAGCGGATAGCTATCGGCAGAATCGAGGTATTCAACAGGACCGCTCCAGTTTGTTGCAATTAACGGCAATCCGGTAGCCATTGCTTCGATACCGCACAAGCCAAACCCTTCACCGCGAGAAGGCATAACGAAGACATCCATTTGTCGCAAAAAATCTAATAACCTGGAGAGACCTTCAGGCGAATGCTGACTCATAAAACCTGCGATGAGCGTTATACGAGAATCTTTAATTTCATATGGAGGCGACGAATTTGTACTCTTCAGCAAAAGGCGCACCGGTTCTTTCAGTGAGAATTCATCCTGAAACGCGCGAATCAGAACATCAATTCCTTTTCGCGGAGAAAAATCACCAAAACTTCCAAATGTGAAGAACTCACGAGGAGAACGACTTAAATAAGAAAATTTTTCTGCATCAACTCCATGGTGAAGTACATTGATAGGAACGCGAACGCCGCAATTAAGATAGCTCTCCACGTTCTGGCGGCAGGGAACATACAGCGATGTTACCGATTGGTTGATTTCCTCGACCTGCTCTTGAGGCACTAAGGTACTTTCCCACATTGTATAGGCAATGACACGCTCACTTGCTCTGATAACACTTGGTCGAGTTCTATAGTCGTAATAAAAAGCGAGTTTGTTCCACTGGTTCAGAGGCTTATAAAAGCGTTCATAACCGATTGCCGGTTGATTGCCGAAGGGCGCCATCGTAACATCCACACCTTGGCGTTCGACGGCTGGAAGAAGATTACGCGCTACCGTTCCGTAACTGGTTGTAGGATATAAAATTGAGCGCCAAAGAAGTTCTTTACGGTTATCTTGCCAAGTATTGCGGTCGAAAGGCACTATTTCAGTTCCGCCGCTTAAACGATGTCCGTGAGCAATTCCTTCTTTAGCTATCCGAGTTTGATGATTCTCATACACCTGCTTCCATTCCGCCCAATGATCGCTTTCCGAGATACAGTCTTCATGCCAGCGGCGAGTTCCTAAAATAACCGGAAGATGACGAAGCACGTAAATCTGACTCATGCGAAGCCATAAGTCCCAATCTTCATTTGATTGCAAAGATTCATCGAAGCCGCCTGCATTACGTGCGGCATTGACTCGATGCATTACATTGCTTGGGAAAATGAAATTCGCATTGTAAAGCTCGAACACATCATAATCAAATGAATAAGGAACAGACGCCGCTCCTTCTCCATACACCCATTCGGAGTCGGCATAAACGAGGTCAACCTCCGTGTGTTCCTGTAAATATTTCAAAAGAGTGCTGAGGTGATTCGGCGTCCATTCGTCATCGCCATCACAGTAGGCGATAAAATTTCCTCTTGCGGCGTTCAAACCCGTCGCGCGCGCTGCGCCTACGCCGCGATGTTCAATTTGTATTAAACGCGCTTTTTGTAAATGCCGAGTCGGGAGATTTACCGGCGGAGTGCTGCCGTCATCAACGATGATGATTTCAAAATCTTCAAAGTCTTGCAGCGTAACCGAGTCGAGCGCCCGCAGAAGAAACTCATGTCTATTGTAGGTGCAAACGATGACGCTAATTAAAGGAATATCCATGTAAATATTTCTTGCGTTTGCAAGCCAGCCGTTTAAGAATGTCTGATTATTATTTAGAGTAACATAACGATCTAATGTTATTTGTTCGTTAAATTACTCAATTAATAGTAACGCTTATTCAAAGCCTTAAATCAAAAACAATCATTCGGTCATTCTCCAATATGCAACGAAACTTCGAGCGCAGGTATTGGCGCAACTCTGTGTAGTAATCAAGCCACCAGAAAGCTGTCCAGGCGAAGACCATAAAATTTGCGCCGGACTGCCGCAGCCGTTCGAGTTCACGAATCGCCGTCTCGTCATCTGGCGGCGCACCCCAATATTGTCCATCCTTTTCGAGAAATGGAATGCGACGGCGACTGGAAACAATCTCGTCGGTTCTCCACTGATTATCATCTACTAAGATGAAGGCACCATTCGGTGGAATCAACTCCGTAATTTCCTTGATTGCCGAGTTGATTCGGTGCCACCAAGAATCTCGCTTCCAAGTCATCGGGGTCACGTCAACGCCCATTTTACGGAGATGTTTACTCAAAACAACACAATTATATTCATGACGGGGCAAAGAATCACTGATATATTCTTCTAAAGGTTTTAGAGTATCGTTGCTGCCGTGATTCCTGTAACATCCCTGCGGCTCGAATAATTTTCGCACCGAACCATAGATTAAAGCCAACATTAACAAGTATGTGTCGGCTCCCGTTTTATACTGAGATTCGGGCATTGGGAGGACTTGGTTTAGGAACTTACGCGACCAAGCATTTCCACTCGTCGGCGGACTGTAAGGCGGAATGTCGTAAGCGGAAGGACCATAACTTATTGCGAGTTCCCTCAAATCTCCTTCGATAAGATTGTCGCCGGGAATAACCTTGCCTGTTTTCTCGCCGTTTGCGTCAACTGCCCACAAAGGATAGTGAACCTTGACCACATTTGAATCTTCAAACAACTTAACGACCTCTTTGACAGCCATCGGAAGCAAGGTATCGTCCGAATCTAAGAAAATAACTATATCTCCATTACTAGCTCCAAACCCAGAGTTGAAGGCTGATGCCTGTCCTCCATTCTCTTTTAATACTGGAATTACCCGACTATCATATTTAGCAATAATTTCTCGTGAGTTATCAGTAGAACCGTCATCAACCACAATCACTTCGGTATTTGCGTAAGTTTGATTCAACGCGCTTTCAATAGCTTCCGCCAAAAAGCGCCCGTAATTGTAGTTGTTAATGATAATGCTCGCCAGTAAATCTTTACTCACAACTAAATCCTTTTTGAATACCTGATTTAGACTCGAAAATAATCAATCAACTTGCAAAAATGCTATTTACATCACCAAGTTTCTATTTTATAGCAGCTTCCAAAATTTTCGGCAGAACTGACTGATAATTAAAGAAATTCCCAGCGATTTCTCTTGCCGCACTGCGATGTTCCTGATAGTCGGAGTTGACGCTTTCGATACATTTTACAGCTTCTTCTAACGAGGAAAAAGATAAAACTCCGCGTCCCGTCGGCAGAAAATTGCTAAAACCCGTTTCCTGCACAACGACGGGAAGACCGGCTGCCAGATAACAAACGCTGCGGTCGCTGAACCAGCCGCTGTTTGTTTTTACATAAGCGTTCTTGGCAACGCTGAACTCGCCGCGCGAATTTAAAATGTAATTTTTATATGATTTTAATTCGACGCCTACTTCTTCCGCGTTTCGAAGCGTCCAGCCGGCTTTTTCCATCTCCGCCGCTTCCTCGCCGCCAATGCCGGCGAAGGCTAAATTCAGCTTTTGAGAGGTATGTTCGGGCAGACGAATGATGCGCAAAAACTCTTCTTTTTTTTGCCCGTATTCTTCGCCTTCATAAGTTACGCTGCCGTAAGCCTTCCAATTGGCAACGGTCGTAAAAGGCGCATCATCGGCAGGCGAAGTTCCTTGCCAAACTTCCGGCACCACCGGCGGAACCGTCGGCTGCCAATCAATTCCGAGCGTCGGAATCGGACAATCTTTTTTACCGATATTTACGCCGTAGCTGAAGTATGCGTGATACTCGCTGATACCTTCAGAGCCGAATTTACCGATTTGTGTAAAGAACGGATCCATATCTATTAACGCCCGCCGTCGACACAGATGAAATTCGGGCAGCCAGCACACGCCGCCGATGTTTAGCAATAAATCCGCTTCTTGCAAAACCTGCTTGATTTCGCTCCGGGTTCCGCCTGTCGTCTGCCCGGATTCCCGATTTACGTAATACACGGGAACTTCAATGCGATGTTCAGCCATCAGTCCTCGCACCACGTCAATACCGACTTGCGGGTCTTCCTGACATTCTCGTGTCCAGGGGTTGTAACACGAATTAGACCAGCCGCTTTCCTCAAGGTAAATAACTTTATGACCCAATAATTTTAGACCCAGCACATAATGGAAAAACGCCCACACATTTCCGGCAACTGGATGCCGTATCATATAACCTGTAACAACCACTAGCGCCATACCGAAACTTGAATTCGCCTTTTAGTTTTTTTATTAGAATATAGACAATTTATTTTGGATTATATTATGCACTAGAGTTTTCAACCTGATTACAAATTGGCTCTCTCCATTAAACTACCGACTACCTTCTCCGCAGCGAAATACTCCCTGGCAATCTCACCAGCGGCTCGGCAATTGCCTTCATAATCGGATTCAATCGTATCAACCGCCGCTAAAATGTCTTCTATTGTTCTAAATGAAAACAATCCTTTTCCCGTCGGTAAAAATTTACTAAAGCCGGTTTCCTGCGTTATCACCGGACGTCCCGCCGCTAGATAACACGCGCTCCGGTCGCTGAACCAGCCGGTGTTCGGTCGGACATACTGATCGCGCGCGACGGTAAATTCTCCTCGTGATTGCTGGATGTATTGTCTGTAATAGTCCGTGTCTTTTGAAACTTTTACCGAATCAACTTGCTGCCAGCCATTTTCCCTTAAACGTCGGCGGACTTCTTCATCTACACCGGCTGCCAGCTCGAAACGCGCATTTCGTTTTTTGGGAAGTTCTAAAAACTTTTCAAACTCTCTGTCCTTCGTCCAGTAATAAGTTTCACCTTTGTATTCGATATTTTTACCCTTGTTGTGCCAAGTCGTAATGGTATTGTATGCGCTGCCGTCATATCCATAAGGATTCTCCCACAAATCCATTACCACCGGCTGTCTTGTCGGAAGCCATTTGAAACGCTCGATTGGAATGTCGCAGTCTGGTTCATTGATGTTTTCGCCGAATGTAAAAAAAGTGTCGTGCGGTTCGAGCTTCTCGATTATCGAAGAATCACCGTCAGCCACTTTTACTTGATAAACAAAAGGATCAGACTCGACATAAATTCGGCGCGAACACGCCATATGCTCTTCTCGAATTTCCTGCGCGCCGGTAACATTCAAGAATGCGTCCGCTTCTTTGTAAAGCTGCAAAATTTGGCTTTCAGTCATTCCATAACACTGACCATCAGGATAATTGCCGCGAAACGCCCAACGGTCTGAAAACCCGTGTGCTTCCAATATTGGAGCTACTGAACTTACATTGCCGGACGCATCCGGCGACAAATCATTAATCTTTGGGTCATAAATCCAGCGTCCGGAATCTTCAATATAATATGGGTCATAACCGAGTCGTTTTAAGCCTATCAGGTAGTGAAGAAATTGATACGTAACGCCTGCCAGCGGATACCAAAAAAGAATGCCGAAAACAATAACCTTTCCCTTACTTTTTCCGTTTACCATATATTTGTTGACTTTTATGCCTCTAATCGTCGAATAACTCGTGCAGGATTTCCCGCTACAATTGTATAAGGATCAACATCTGTTGTTACAACAGACCGCGCTCCGACGATTGAACCTTCACCAATTGTTACGCCGGGTAAGACACAAGCGTCAAAACCAATCCAAACGTTTGCTCCGATGTGAATCGGGCGCGCCGGTTCATTTGAATCAATGCGTCGCAATTCACGTTTCGGTAATCGCTCAAGCTCTCTGCGGCGTTCAACCGGATTAAGAGGCGCGCGGTAAGTATCCATTAAAACTACATTCCAGGAAATCAGCGCGTAATCACCGATTTTTATTTCATCATCGCAAACGATTCTCGCTCCGTGAACTAGTGCGTAGTTTCCCAAGCTGACTCGTCCCTGAGTCCCAATGTCAAACATTGTGCCTAAATAAGTTGAAGCTCCTTTGCCAATACGAAGTCCGACCGGAGCGAGACTGCGGTAAAGATTAAAGCTATAAGTAGTCTCTACATAAGCTGTTTCATCTATAATCGCGTTATCCGGTATTGTTCCCGAATACCAATCCCACGACAGACTTCCTTTAAGATTTGCCATAGCTAAACCTTCCCGATAATTTGCGCCGGATTACCGATAACTCTGACTCGCGGCGGAATATCATTTACAACCAATGTCCCGGCTTCGATAAAAGCGCCCGCGCCAATCCGAACGCCTTTCAGAATTGTCGCATTCGGACCGATCCAGACATCATCTTCGATAATAACTTTTTTCCTGACAATCTCCGGACGTGTTAGATTTTTACCAAGCGGCGAACAGGCAATTGCATCAAGGACGCGCTCAGCCGGAGCAATCGGGTGAAAATCAGTATCCGCAATTGTCGTATTCCACCCGATGACAACATAGCTGCCGATTTTAATTTCTAATTCACACAGAAGAACGGCATTTGTAAAGTAACAATAGTTGCCAATTTCAATGTGTCCATCTTCACCGATAGCGAAATGAACGCCTTCCATTGTGCAATCGGTGCCGGTATTTAGTGCCGGATTTCGCTTGCTGCGGAATCGCTTAAAGGCATAGTCGGCTGTAATAATAGTGTTTGTACCGATACGAACATTTTCCGGTAATTCTCCGTTGACCCAGTAACCGGGCTGCAATAATTCTTGACTGCCTTTTGGAGAAATTATGTCTGAGTATTCTTCGCTGTTCATTTTTAGCTTTCAGTAACCGCTATCTGTTTTTGAAATTGAATATTATGGAATAAAGAATAAAGTCCGCCGTTGGCGAGCAGTTGTTTATGTGTGCCTGCTTCGGCAATTCGTCCGTTCTCTAAAACTATAATTTGATTCGCTTTCCGTATCGTCGATAATCGGTGCGCGATGATAAAGGTCGTTTTATTTTTCATCAGCCGTTCGAGCGCTTCAAGTAACAATGCTTCGGTTTGCGCATCGAGCGCACTTGTCGGTTCGTCTAAAATCAAAATCGGCGCATTCTTTAACAATGCGCGGGCAATCGAAATTCTTTGCCGTTCTCCGCCAGACAGAGTTGCTCCGCGCTCTCCAATAACTGTGTCATAACCTTCTGATAACCGTTCGATAAACTGATGCACGTTTGCCGCTCGCGCCGCCGCTTCTATCTCCTCGCGCGTTGCTTCAGGTTTGCCATACGCAATATTTTCGGCAATCGAGAGCGGAAACAAAAACGGCTCTTGCAAAACAATTCCCACCTGAGAACGCAAACTCTTCAGTTCAACATCACGAACATCTCGACCATCAATCAAAACTGTTCCTTTCCAGGGGTCGAAAAAGCGCGGCACCAAGCTGACCAAAGTACTTTTACCGGCGCCTGTCGCACCGACAATAGCAATGGTTTGACCGGGAATAGCTTCAAAAGAAATATCATTTAGAATCAAGCGATCTGTTTCATATCCGAAAGAGACATTTTCAAAACGAATGTGTCCTTGAACTGAAGTCAAAGCGGTTGCTCCGACTCGACTTTCAACTTCCTGTTCCGTATCTAATACTTCCATCACCCGACGACCGCTTCCCGCTGCCTCGTTGATTGTCATCGAGCTGTACATTAGCGACGTTAATGGTCCATAAAGAGAGCTTAAGTATGAGATAAAAACAAGAATGCTGCCAACGGTCAGTTGCCCTTCCAGCACATGAATTCCACCAATCCATAGAATTGCTGCCGTTCCTACAGCCGTTGCAAATCCCATAAAAACTTTAAACTTGAATTGAATCTTCGTAGCCTCTATTGTGGCTTTAAGAGTTTTATTTGTTACTTCACGCAATCGGCGGTCGCCTTGCTCCTCACGACCGAAGGCTTGTACTACCGGAATGGCTGAAAGAGTTTGCTCAACGACATTATAAATTTCGCCTTCAACTTCGTGCTGTTTGTAACTTAGTTCATTCATTGGCTCAGTGTAGAGATGCACTGTAATAATCATAAACGGGACAACAGCTAAAGCGATAAGTGTCAAGGTAGCATCCATCTGCCACATAATGATGAACATTGAAACAAGGCTGAAAACCGATGCGATTACCGGCAGAAGCGCCCCGTTGACAATGGTTGAAACGCTGCCTGTGTCGGTAGTTACTCGACGGATTAAGTCTCCAACCGATTTACGTGTATGAAACCTAAGAGAGAGACGCTGTAAGTGTCTGTAAAGATCTTCCGCCAAATCATAAACCATCCTTTGACCAAACCCGATGTTGGCATAAGCACTGGCTAGACCTAACGCCCATCCCAAAAAGAATAGTAAAAATGTGGCGGCGACAACCCAAATTAAAAGACCTTCTCTGTAAGCGGCTCCCGGAAGTATTTCTACCAAGTCAGCCAATCCTTGCTGAAGCGGCTTCTGGTCCAAGACGTTGTCCACAAGCAGCTTCAAGGGTAACGGTTTGAGAACATCCATACCAGTTTTCAGTAACATAATGGCGAGCACAACAAGTAACCCTTGCCAACGCTGCACGGCGTATCGAAGGAGCCTCAGGCACAGGCGGATAACACCTGTTTTGTTTGAGAGGTCATTAGTCACAATTAAGCTACCTCGGTAACATTCTGTTGTTCACTACTAATTACCTGCTGTGGTTGACCGAACTGGATTTGATAAAGAGATGAATAAAGCCCTTTATTATTAAGCAACTCCGTATGCGTGCCTTGTTCGACAATTCGTCCGTT
>MWVV01000988.1_pt1 | contig 10176 bp, 14 predicted proteins | sample 1047281 | NCBI WGS metagenome assembly MWVV01 (sample SAMN06349986, study PRJNA376086) | soil metagenome | isolation source: PT-2 sample Antarctic (ecotone) soil | place: Antarctica | collected 2015-01-13 | reverse complement strand
TTAAAACTCAATCCAAACAGTCGGTTCACGATGATACGAAATTGTAATTTGTGTTTCAGCTTTGAAGAGAGGCGCGCGCATTTGCAGAGCAGTCTGCGCCGTCAGACGTGCTAGGTGCGGCTCGTTGGCGCGTTGCGAAAGGTGAGCTAAAACGACGTGCCGCGCTGTGCCGTCAAATTCATTGGTCAGCCATTCAGACAAATCTTCGTTTGAAATATGACCGGTGCGCGACATTATTCGCTGCTTTAAATCCCAACTGTAAACCGCGCAGGTCTTGAGCATATCCCGGCAGTGGTTCGATTCGATGACGATGCCATCGCAGCCACGCAGCTTTTCTCTGATGAGTGTCGTAAAGCAGCCGAAGTCCAGTATGGTTGCGACTTTAACACCGTCGCTTTTCGCCACGAATCCAAAATTATCAGCTGCATCATGCGGAACTGTAAACGGCTCAAAATCTATATCACCGATGCGAAAATCGCGGCTTGATTCGATTTCAACGCGTCGATTCTTTAATGCCTCAAGCCGTTTCTGCGGCTCGTTGTTGCTTTTGTTCGACTTCTCGCGTAAATATGCTTCCTGCGTTTCGCCCGACACATAAACCGGACAAGCGACGGTGCCGAGTAAAACGCGCAAACCGCCCGCGTGGTCGCTGTGTTCGTGCGTAATCAGAATTGCGTCGAGGTCAGAAAAGTGCACGCCGACGAGCGCGAGGCGGCGAAGAGTTTCCTTCGCGCTCAAGCCGACATCAACTAAAACTTTTGTTTTTTCGGTGCAGATTAAAACGGAATTGCCCGTCGAACCGCTGCCCAGAACTGTAAATCGCATTTCGTTAAAAATTTTACCGCAAAGATATTCGATGCAAAATGCAAAATGGAAATTAGTTTTACAATTTTTAATTGTTTTCCTTGATTTGTTTTGTCTCTTCAAATTTCGGACGCAAAACGCTGCCGACGGCGCGCGTGATGATTGTGTTCGGCACAAAATTCCCCAATCTTGCCGTCAAATAATTCGACCAACCCGAAACAACCGAAGCCTTTCTGCCTTTCACCGCCTTTAGAGCCGCTTCGACAACCGCTTCGGGCGTTTGCATTCCCTTTTTCAAAAAAGCGTTTTTCGCATCGCTTCCGATATTTGCCGCGTCGAAGAAATTCGTCTCCGTCGGACCCGGACAAAGTGCTGTCACGGTAATATTAAAAGGGCGATTTTCTTCGGCAATCGCTTCGCTAAACGATTTGACAAAAGCCTTTGTTGCCGCGTAAGTCGCCATAAACGGAACGGGCTGAAACCCTGCGGTCGAGGCGACATTAATAATCGTTCCGCTTCTTCGCTCACGCATTTTTTGTAAGTATCGATGCGTCAGGGCAACGAGCGCTGAAACGTTAAGGTTAATCATTTCAAGCTCGTTTTCAAGTTCGAGACGCGCAAAATCGCCCATTGAACCGAAACCGGCATTATTTATCAACCAGTTAACTTCAAGTCCGTGTTTCTCGGTTTCATCGTAAAGACGCCCATCGGCTTCAAAGTCTATCAAATCAATCGCGACGTAATGCGCCATAATTTCGTGTTCGCGCATTAATTCGTTGCACAGCTCGGAAAGTTTATCTTCGGAGCGGGCGACCAGAACCAAATTGTGCTTTTCCTCGGCTAAGCGGCGCGCAAAAACTTCGCCGATTCCGCCGGAAGCTCCCGTGATAAGTGTAACCTTCATAAATTTGTTTTCCTGCGCACTGTAAATGCCTTCTTTTCAGTAATATCATTTTGCGGAAAAAGATTTTCACCGTCAAACTTCTTTATCCGCTTGATTAAAATTTCTCTGGCATTACCAAAAGATGAATTCGTTTAACAGATAGCTTGGTTCTGCCTTTAATGAATTTCAAATAACCGTTTTCAAACTCTTCAAGTTAATTGCCTTCACTTTATGGCAGAGGAATTTCTCAAATATTAGAAATTAAATTTCTACTCTGCGATGTTTTATTTCTCAAAGTATCCACCTATAAAACAAGGGAAATAAGTCCTTCCAAAAAGGACTTATTTCCGATGCGCCGATGTTTAACTTGATTATATTATTTCATCACACTTCAAACTAACCGGTTATCAATACTTTGCAATTTTGAAAAAGTGTTTTATGCAAGTAATTTTATTTTTGTTTTATTATTGGAATTTTCGACTCAAAGTTTTGTTTGGAACTCACAAAACGGTTAATCCGGTGTCTCTTAAATGGCGTTGGGAACATTGGAAATATAGACAAACCCGTTCGTATAATCCCCGCTAATACAAACTTTATAGTTAATAAATACGAATATCTATTTTTTGTGAATATTTAGTATTAAGCAGAAAAGTCGGAAGTTTTTATACTTCGCGGCTTTTACTTTTTTATTCATTTTCCTTATCGTAAAAACTAAGCAGGTAAGAGAAAGTTTTACTGCATAATGAGATAATGAATGTCCCCAATAAATTTGTCAAAACTTTGTCTGATGAAGAGCGCAAGAAACTTATTGAGAATCATCAGAATCATCCGAACTTTCGTGTTCGTCACCGTTCACATGCCATTCTTCTCTCACAACAAGGCTCAACCAGAGAAGAAATCGCCCGGATTTGTCGCGTTCAACGGGATACGGTTAGTCTGTGGGTTGATGCTTGGCAGAAGTTCGGTTTCCAAGGTTTAGAAGATGATAAGCGGTCGGGTCGTCCGCCGACTTTAACTGTTGAGGAGCAAGCAAAAGCGATTACCATAGCGTTACGGAATCCGAAGTTTCCACACCGCCAGTTGAGCGAAATAAAGCGGGAAATCGGGAAAGAGGTCAGCCAATTCACGCTCAAAAATTTGCTTAAAAAAAAGACTATATTTGGAAAAGAATCAAGTTAGGATTGTGGAAACGGGCGGATGAAGATGAGAAAGAGTTCGCCGAGCAAGATTTGGCGGAATTAACCGAAAAAGCTGATAAAGGCTTGCTGGATTTAGCGTATTTTGACGGTTCAGGGTTTAATTTATGGGCAAAAGTAGTGTATGCGTGGCAAAAACGGGGTGAGCGAATCGTGATTCCGGTGACACGCGGCAAATCACAAAATGTTCTCGGCTTTATGTGGCATCGGTGTCAAAGATTTGAGTCGTTCGTCTTTGAAGGTTCGGTAGATTCAAACGTGGTGATTGGTTGTTTTGATATAATCGCCCAAAACATTGGACGCGAAACAGTCATTGTGTTCGGCTTAATTTATGTTTTACATTTATCAAGCCGAACCCCTTTCAACTAGACTTTCTGCATTTCCCTGCCACAACAGCAGCGCGGCAGTTCGTTCCCTCGACAGGCAGGCGGCGCGCTTTTCGTTACTGTAATTTCGCAGCCGCAATTTGTGTCGGGACAGCGATAAATTCCGCCTTCTTTCAAAGCCATAACTTTTCCTCCTAGTATTACTGTTCCTAGTTATTACTGTTCGGAACCCGGTTTCGATTCGGAACTTTTCGCATCCGCTTTCGGGCGTTCTTTATTACCCGTTTTTTTGCAACAGTCCATCATCTTCGACATGTCCATTTGCCCGTCTTTCATCATCGGACACGCCTCCTTGTCCTGATTGCTTTGCGCCGACTTTTCGGTTTGAATCGGAGCCGTGTTTTGCGGCACCGAGGTTTGAGCCAATATGCCGACCGCGCCGACCGTCAATCCTAAACCCAATGCGATTCCTAATACTTTTTGATTTAAATTCAATTTCATTTTATTACTCCATTTTCAATTTAATCTTCACCGCCTAAAAGCGGCATAATTAGATTCTAAACCCTTTAGTCGAATACAGAGTCGAGGGAAAATCAAAGTTTTTTGAAAAAAAAACTTTGATTTAATTTTCAAACCTCAATCTACTGCCCTGCCGATTGTCTTTTAACGACTCAAAATAATGGCTTAAAATATCTTGTCGTTCGGCGCAAACGTTTCCGATTCGCTGCTCTCGTCATCCATCGGCATATTCATATCGAGGCAGAGGCTTTCGGTCGGCAGAATTTCGTGCCACTGCTTACAAAAGGTTACGCAAAAGTCGTCGAGTGATGTTTGAAATAGCTGCTATTTTAGCTGAGTAATATTTAAAAGTTGTGATAAATTTTATAGAATCAAAGAAAATAAAAAGAAGGTAGAATAAATGGCAAAAGATAAAAAAACAGCAAAAAAGCTCGCTAAAAAGGTTTCGGAAATATTAAACGAATCAAAATTGTTAAAGGAAAAACAGACACAAACTCAAGTCAAGCCGGAGTGGGATACGGTGAAGCCAAATGCGCCGAATAAAATGCGACCGGGGAAAAAACGCGGATAGATTTAGACCCTAAGTTTTTTTAAAAAGTAAACTTTTCTCAAAAACAATAGCACAGCTTTGATTCGCAGCATTCGTACAATACTTATTCAATCGAATTCAATCGAAAAAATTCTTCGCGCGCGATTGCATAAAATAAACATTCAAAACCATAATGCGTTTCGGTTTTCTCGTATTTCATCCCGCATTTTTCCATAATGCGCCACGAGCCGACATTTTCAGGGTAAGCGACGGCGACAATGCGTTCTAAACCGGCATTTTCAAATCCGTATTTGAGCCACGCGCGGGCGCATTCAAAACCGATTCCCCGCCGCCAAAATTCTTTGACAATGCTGTATCCGACTTCAATTTCGCCGGTGTCTTCAAGCGGTTGAATGCCGCTTGAACCAATCATCTCGCCGGTCGGCTTCCAAATCATGGCACAGGTTCCGAAGCCGAATTTTTCATAGCAATCCAGATAAAAATTCAAGCGTTTTTTGAGGGCGACAGGATTTTGAAATGTTTTCCCGCCGAGATATTTATAGACTTCACTATCGGAACGAGTTTCGATAAGTTTATCCAAATCAGCCGGCGTAAATCGGCGAATAAAAAGTCTTTCGGTTTCAAGCATAAGAAAAATTTAACGCAAAGATACAATCGAATGGAAAATATTATTGTGGGTGAACGCCAATTAAACTTTATTGATTAAAAATCGTTTGCGTCTTTGGCGACTCTGCGTCGTTGGGTTGAAAACTCTTCTCTGGTCAGTGCGTATTGCACCAAAGTTTGTTCATAAAACGAGCCTGTTTTAACAAAACTCATTCCTAGTTTTTCCATCACGCGTCGGGAAGCCGCGTTTTCAGGGCGCGCAACTGCAACGATTCTTTCTGGTTTTAGATGCTCAAAAGAGTATTCTAAAAATCTGATCGCCGCCTCCGTCGCGAAACCATTTCCCCAATATTGTTTGGCGATTGCGTATCCGACTTCGAGTTCTCCAGTTTCTTCAAGCCGCCAAATTCCACACCAACCGACAATTTTGTTTGTTTGTTTTTCAATTACCGCGCAAAATCCGATTTTTTCCGTTTTCCAACGACTCGAAACAAGTTTTAGCCAATTAACCGACTCAGCTCGATTTTGCGGCTCACGGATAAAGCGCATCATTTCCGGGTCGCTCCGCATCGCAAAAATCGCGTCAACATCGCCTTTTTCAAGCGGACGCAGAACAAGTCGGTTGGTTTCGAGCATAAAATAAAAGTCCAAAGTCTAAAGTCCAATGTCCAAAGTCGGCTTGCTCTTTACTTTGGATTTTGAACTTTGAACTTTGAACTAAATAAGATGAACCAGCAAACCATCTTTCAGCTTCGGCTCAAACCAAGTTGATTTCGGCGGCATAATCTCACCCATATCGGAAACGGCGAAAAGTTCGTCCATTGTTGTCGGAAACATTGAAACAGCGAGTTTTGCCGTGCTTTCATCGACAATTTTTTCGAGTTCGTCCGTGCCGCGCGCGCCGCCGACAAATCCGATGCGCCGATCTGTTCGCGGGTCTTCAATGCCGAGAATCGGAGCGAGCAAAAAATTCTGTAAAATACTTACATCGAGCCGCTCAATGACGTTAAGCTGGCGTGCGCGCTGCGCGGCAAAGTTTAATTTGTACCATTTAGCGCCGGTATAAAGACAAAACTCGTTCTTTCTCGCAGGAACTTTTTCGCTCGTTTCCGTGATGAAAAAATTCTCGCGCGCCTTTTGAAAAAATTCCGCTTCGCTCAAATTATTAAGGTCTTTAACCACTCGGTTGTAAGCCAAAATCCGTAAGTCTTCTGACGGAAACATACCTGCCACGACAAAATTGTAATCTTCCGCCCCCGTATGATGCGGATTTTTTTCGCGTAGAATCTCTCTGGCAAGCAGTGCGCTTTCTAAACGATGATGACCATCGGCAATATAAAGCGCAGGTACTTCCGTAAAACCGGAAACAAAATCTTCGGTCATTGCAGCGCGCCAAACCGTCTGTTTGACGCCGTCCGAGCAGTAAAAATTATAAATCGGCTTGCTTTGCGTGGTTTCAAAAATTAACTTTTTTATCTTTTCGGTGTTGCGAAAGGCAAGAAAAATCAAGCCGGTTTGGGCGTTCAGCGCAACCATATGACCCGTTCGGTCTTCGACTTTATCAGGACGAGTTTTTTCGTGCTTCTTAATTTTCCCGAGTTCATATTCATCAAGCGAGCAACAGGCAACAACGCCGGTTTGGACGTGCTTGTCAGTTGAAAGGCAATAAATATAAATAGATGATTCCGGTTCGCTTGAAAAAATTTCGTCATTAATAAACTTTTGCAGATTCTCCCTGGCACGCGCGAAAACTTTCGGACTGTCGGGATTTTCATTTTCGGAAAACTCTGCTTCTGGTCGCGTTACACGCAGGAAACTAAGTGGGTTTTCACTGATAAAAGCGCGTACTTCGCGTTCATAAACTACATCGTAAGGCACGCAGGAAACTTGCTTCGCCTGCTCGGGGGCGGGGCGCAAAGCACGAAAAGGTTTTATAACTGTCACAAATTTTTCCCCTGAGATTTACTGATTTTTGTTTGTTCCTGGCTTGTTTGCCGCAGCATTCGGCTTTGTGCCGCCGCCCGGTTTTGAAGCGTTCGAGTTGCTCGTATCTTCAACTGTTGGCACACTCGTTTCTTCATCGTTTATTTCCTCTACAATCTCGTCGAGCGCAAGTCTCCACGCACCGCCTTCTTTTACAAACGGAATTTCGTCAAACTCACCCGTTTCGACATTTTTAACTTCGAGGGTTGCCATGTCTCCCTCTATTTTTTCGTTGCGCGTTTCAGGCAATTCTCTAACCAGTGTGCCTTGTTCATTTTTCAAAAGTTCATCAACACTCGTGTTTTTCTTTTGGGCGGATTGTTCAATCAAACTCATCGTACCTTTTGAAAGCGCCCTTTTCATTGCTTCGATGTCTTTTGTTTTTGAAGCTTCGACAAAAGTGTTCAAAATTTCGGTCGGACCGCCCGGTTGCGGCGCAGGCTCACTACTACAATTGATAAAAAACAGCGTACACAATACAGTAATTATTATTTTATAAATTTTCATAATTTTCTTTTAACTAGCAAAGTTAAAATCCAGATTCGTTTTTGGATTTGTACTTTTCGCTTTTCACTTTTCTAAGGTTGTTTGCCTTGATTTATTATTTCGTCAAGTCGCCTGTTATCTTCCTCAACCTGCTTCAACATTTGGTTGGCGATGCCTTGCTTATCAATTTTCCAAATGTCATCTTCCTTTACAAAAAATATTGTATTCCAAACTCCCATCGAATCCTTCATCTCGATTGTCGCCTTTTCGCCTTCAATTTTTTCGTTGCGAAACTCGACGGTTTTTTGACTTTCGTTAAAAAGAGTTTCACGCTTAACTATTTCATCAAGCGGCACATTTTGTGATTTTGCTTCCTGTTCCGACATTTTTATAGACTCTGCCGAAAGCAGCAACTTCATTGTGGTCGTGTCTTTTTTCTTAATTGCCTGAGTATAAGTCTTGAGCGTTTCAAGCGGAGTCGAAGGTTTCGGCGCGCCCGCGCACGAAACTAAAAATAAAAAAGCCGACAGTAAAATTAAAAACTTGTTAAATAAAACCATTTTTGAACGAACCCTTTCTAAATCGTTATACTAAAGAGCAGAGTATAACCCAAAAAAGGAAGCAAAAAAACGTATGGCACGAAAAAAATTGTCCAGTGAAGAAATCGAAAATGCGTTGTTTGATTTGCCGGGCTGGAAAACGGAAAATAACAATCTAAATAAACGCTTTGAATTTAAGAACTTTGCCGAATCGCTCGCCTTTGTTAACCAGGTCGGCGCAATTGCTGAAACGAGGGATCATCATCCCGATATAACTTTTGGCTGGGGCTACGCGGAATTTTCAATCACGACGCACGACACCGGCGGTTTGACGCAGAATGATTTCGATTTGGCAGAGGCGATTGAAAATCTTTAAAGTTAATACACAATTCGTTTAGGAGATGAATATGTCTGAAGAAAATTTAGATTCCTTACAATCCCCCGCGCCGGAAATGGACGAGGAAACTTATGAAATGATTCAGCAATTGTTTCAGATCGTCCGAGCAGGCGACGCGGCACGGTTAAAAGGACTTTTCGAGAGAGGATTTGACGCGCCGAATATCCGTGACGGCAAGGGCAATAGCCTTTTAATGCTGGCGAGCTATAACGGTCAGCTTGAAACAACGCGCGTGCTGCTCGAACACGGCGGCGACCCGCAGCTTACCAATGATATGGGGCAAATTCCGCTCGCCGGTGCAGCTTTCAAAGGCGATACGGAAATGACGCGCCTATTGATCGAACACAACGCCGATGTTAACGCCCGAATGCCCGACGGGAAAACGGCTCTTATGTTCGCCGCGATGTTCAATCGCGCTGAAATTATTGATTTGCTGATAGCGCACGGTGCGGACGCTTCGTTACAGACAAATGACGGTTCGACGGCGAAAAGTCTGGCGCAGATGATGGGCGCGGAAACGGCTCGAACACATATGGAAAAATTGTCTGAAAATTGAAATTGAGTGATGAAGTAAGAAATTTTTGCCACAGATGAACACGGATTTAGCGGATTTTCACAGATGCTTTTAGAACAAATCTAAGTCAATCAGTTTGTATCGGTGTTTATCTGTGGTTAATTCTTGCTCCTTCTTTTGCGCGGAAACCGCAATTTCGTTAAAATCACACATTTAGTCTTAATGGTAAAAATTTAATAGAGGATTTTGTATATAAAGTATGGCAAACACAACAATCACCGTGGCGAAAGGCGACGGCATCGGACCGGAAATTATGGACGCGACCCTGCACATTTTAAAGGAAGCGGGCGCGAGAATTGATATTGAAGAAATCGCTATCGGCGAACAGGTTTATCTGAGCGGTAACGCCGCCGGAATTGCACCCGAATCGTGGGAAAGTTTAAGACGGACGAAAGTTTTCTTAAAAGCTCCGATTACGACTCCGCAAGGCGGCGGTTACAGCAGTTTAAATGTCGCGGTTCGCAAAACGCTCGGACTTTACGCAAACATTCGCCCGTGCGTTTCCTACGCGCCGTATATCAAAACCAAACATCCGGTAATGGATGTCGTCATCGTCCGCGAAAACGAGGAAGATACTTACGCCGGAATCGAATATCGCCAGACCGACCAGGTTGAAGAATGTCTGAAATTGATTTCGCGTCCCGGTTCGGAAAAAATCGTCCGCTACGCTTTTGAATACGCGAAACGCTTTAACCGCAAAAAAGTTACCTGCTTTATCAAAGACAACATTATGAAGCGCACCGACGGTTTGTTTCATAGAATTTTCGACACGATTGCGACCGAATACCCGGAAATCGAAGCTGACCACTGGATTGTGGATATCGGCGCGGCGAAAATGGCTGACACACCTGAAAACTTCGACGTTATCGTGATGCCGAATCTTTACGGCGATGTTTTGTCGGACGTTGCCGCGCAAATTGCCGGTTCGGTCGGCTTGGCAGGCTCATCGAACATCGGCGAAAACGTCGCAATGTTTGAAGCGATTCACGGCAGTGCGCCGCGCCGCGCCGGACAAAATTTAGCAAATCCGTCAGGATTATTTTTGGGCGCGGTTCTGATGCTCGTCCACATCAACCAGCCGGACGAAGCGATGCGAGCGCACAATGCGTGGCTTCGCACGATTGAAGACGGCATTCACACCTACGATATTTTCAAAGAAGGCGTGTCAAAAGAAAAAGTCGGAACAAAAGAATTTGCCGAAGCCGTCGTCGCGCGTCTCGGACAAAAACCCGAAACTTTGAAAGCCGTAACTTACAAGGCAAACGTCGCGGAAACCGACCCGAAACCGATTTTCTCGTCGCCCGAACCGCAGA
>MWVV01000987.1_pt1 | contig 10178 bp, 8 predicted proteins | sample 1047281 | NCBI WGS metagenome assembly MWVV01 (sample SAMN06349986, study PRJNA376086) | soil metagenome | isolation source: PT-2 sample Antarctic (ecotone) soil | place: Antarctica | collected 2015-01-13 | reverse complement strand
GATTCATAATTATTCGCTGGACAAAACTGCCGATTATAACGAAAAACCAATATAAAAGCAGTCCGGCGGGCGCGCTCCACATAATCCAAAGCATCATTACCGGCATCAGATACATCATCATTTTCTGCTGCATCTGCTGTTCCGGTGAGGCAACGGCGGCTTGCGGCGTAAATTTCATCGAAAGAATCATCGAAAAAGCAAAACCGAACTCGAGCAGATGCCACGGGTCGCCGGCAGAGAGGTCAGGAATATATAAAAATGATGCCTGACGAAAACCGATAGAGATCGTAACTGCTGTGTAGAGAGCAATTAAAAGAGGAAACTGAAGAAGCATCGGCAGACACCCGCCAATCGGCAAAGCATCTTTGGTCATCCTCAATTGCTCCATCTGCAATTCACGCATTCGCGGGTCATCCGCCGGAATGCCTTTGCTCTGCATATCCTTTAATTTATCCTGCAATTCCTTCATTTTAGGCGCATTGCCCGAAGCCTTTTTGAAAGATTTCGATTGATACCATCGCACCGGGAAAAGCAGGGAATAAAAAAGAGAAGTGAAAATTATAATTGCCAGTCCGTAATTATTGGTAAATGAATTTATAAAGGTTAAAGCGTGCAGAATCGGGACGGTGACCGGCTTGGTAATCGCTCTGAACCAGGAATAACTGCTGAAATTGACGAAATTCTCAAGATCAATCGGTCTGCCAACCGCGCCGGTTAAAATGTCGTTATATTGATTAAGAACAAAATAATCTTTCGTGCCGGTATAAATTTTATTAGTTGAGCCATCGGCGTTGATCGGAACATACGCCGTCAGCAAGTGGCGTGTTTCCTTAACGGTCGCCTGGCGTGTAATCCAGCTGAAAATTCCGTCGTAGAAAGGTTCGGTTGCCACTTCATATTTTGAGGCGCGATACTCAAGTCCGCTTGTTTGCTGCGCCGGAATCGCCGCCATCGCAAAATACGCGTCGCCCACGCCCGCCCAATCCATCGTTCCGTTGATCGCCAACTGTCCCGTATCACCGCTTAAAATCAGCGAAGCCGGAATATGTCGTTCCGTATCGCCATTGACAAACGCGACGGCTTCCGATTCGATATGATAATAATTATGGTGATTGATTCCGTGGTCGCCGATGCTCGCGCCGATTAGAAGTTTTGTATTTGGAACAATCTGACCGTTTTTTGTTAATTTGACCTGTAAGTCGGAAACGTAGCTGTCGGCGTTGAAAATAAAACTTTTGGTCACTTCAAGACCGTTTGCTTCATCTTTCAAAACATAGTCAATCTGCTTTGTCTGACCTTCGCCGATTTCGACGTTTTCTTCACTGAAAGAAACGCTGTAATTGCGCTCATTAATAAAGTTATCAATATTCGGGTCGCCGGTCGCCAACCGAAAAGGAACTTCGCGAGGGCTGCGGTTGAGCGATTCGGGCGAAATGAGTTCGAGCGGTTTTTGTACCCCTTCGGTCGCGCCGTCGGCAAACAAGAGTTTTTCGCCTTTCGGTGATTTATTTTTGATCAAAATCCAACTCGTCGCCACCGCGCCTCTGGAATCGAGCTTCACTTGATAAAGCGGTGTTTTAATAGTGATTTCTTTGTTGGGCGTTTCATCTGAAACTGCGGCGAGCAGCGGTGTTTGAGGATTCTGATTTTGAATTGTTTCAGAAGCAGGCGTTGCATTTGTAACAACTTGCGCAGTGTTTGTATTTGTCTGCTCGGGTTTTTTCGTCGGAAAAAAATACGTCCAGCCGAAAAGAAATGCCATTGAAAGCATTGCAGCAAGGATAAATCGAAATTGTGTTTGTTGTTTAGAATCCGCCATTTTTAATAATTATTTTACGGGATCGTGACCGCCTTCACAAAAAGGCTGACACCTTAATAAACGCTTCGCAGCTCGCCAAGTTCCTTGAAACGCGCCGTACTTTTCAACGGCTTGCACCGCATATTCTGAACAAGTTGGCGTAAAACGACACGAAGGAGGCAGAAAAGGCGAGAGAAACGTCTTGTAAAGTCGCAAAAAATCTAAAATCAAATACTTCACTTTGCAGCACTTACGAGGTTTCCTTCGCCTTTGTTCAATTTAAGTTCGTTGTTTTTAACTTTCTCGAGAATTTTTCTAAACTCATCCAGCGGTTGATCGAGTTTAACGCGCAGCAGACTTCGACGCGCATTTAAAACCCAATCATATTTACCGTCCAAATCATTTAACTCCGATCTGCTGAGGCGGAACGATTCACGGAGCAGACGTTTCGCCCGATTTCGCTGAACCGCATTGCCAATCGCTTTTTTTGAAGCCGTAATTCCGAGACGCTGAAAGGAAGTTTCCGACGGCAATAAAAAAACTGTCACAAAACGTCCTTCAAAACGCTTTCCGTGTTCATAAACACAGCGAAACTCGGACGGTTTCCGCAAACGATTTTCCTTCGGCAAAGAAAAGTCTAATAATGTTGAACCGTTAATCGTTTGCGTCCTTTCGCTCGGCGGCGTTTGATTACGTTGCGACCGTTCTTGGTCGCCATTCTCGCGCGGAATCCGTGTTTCTTGGCGCGACGGCGGTTGTTTGGTTGAAATGTTCTTTTTGGCATAATTACTCATCACCTCACTAAAGTGAAAACTTAGAGTTTAAGCGTTGTCGATAATTATGTCAAAACTATTATGACAATTGTACGTTTAATTAATTAAATTGCCTGATTCAATAATTAAATTGCCTGATTCAAATACTTATAACCTTCCTTCCGACAATTTTAATCTTATTTTCAACGATTAGTTTGATTGATTCAGCATAAAGCGCGTGTTCGTGCTGCAGGATTCGTGCGGAAAGCGTTTCCGCCGTGTCGTCGTCTTTTACTTCAACGACTTTTTGCGCGATGATTGCACCGTGGTCTAAGTTTTCGTCAACAAAATGAACGGTGCAGCCGGAAAATTTTACGCCGTATTCGATTGCCTGTTGCTGCGCGTCTAAACCTTTGAAACTCGGCAACAGACTCGGGTGAACATTTAAAATTCGTTCAGGAAACGCCTGGACAAATTCCTTCGACAACAAACGCATGTAACCTGCCAGACAAATCAATTCAACTTTGCGCTTTTTAAGTTTGGCAACTATTTCAGCGTCATGTTCTTCGCGCGTTCGTCCCTTTCGCGGGATGGAAAGCGTTTCAATTCCGCGTTCTTTGGCTTTTTTTAAGCCTTCTGCGCTCGTTTTATCACTGACCACAACTTTGACATCGGAACCGGGAACAAAACCGCTCTGGACGGCTTCAATAATCGCCGACATATTTGAGCCGCGCCCGGAGATTAAAATGCCGATTTTCATTTCAATAATTTTTACTGTCTCTAGTGCTTCTTATATATCTTTTTGAGACTTGCCTAAACAATCGTAACTTCTTTGTTTCCCTCAATAACTCGACCGATTTCAAAACATTTCTCGCCCAAATTTTCAAGATGAAGTTTGATTTTTGCTTTATCTTTTTCCGCGCAGACAATGACCATTCCGATTCCCATATTAAACGTGCGGAACATTTCCGTTTCTTTAACGTTTCCGAGTTTCTGCATCAGGCTGAAAATCGGAAGTTCGTCCCACGTTCCGCGTTTTATTTCAACTGAAACATTTTCCGGCAGAATGCGCGGAATATTTTCCAGAAGCCCGCCGCCGGTAATGTGCGCCAAACCTTTGATCACGCTCGAGTCGAGCAAATCTTTGAGCGGCGGTAAATAACTTTTATGCGGTTTGAGCAGAGTTTCTCCAACGGCTTCGCCAGTTTCCTTCAAAATTGTGTCAACTTTGTAGCGTCCAACGTAAAAAAGCAGTTTTCTGGCGAGTGAAAAACCGTTGGTGTGGAGTCCGCTCGAAGGCAGAGCCAGAACCGCATCGCCGGATTTAATGTTTTTGCCGTCAATAACTTTTGCTTTATCGACGACTCCGACAATAAACCCTGCCAGATCATATTCACCAGCGGCATAAAAACCGGGCATCTCCGCCGTTTCGCCGCCGAGCAGAACGCAGCTGTTTTCCTTGCAGGCAATCGAAATTCCTTCGACCACCGAAGCCGTCACGTCTGGATTTAATTTTCCGGTGGCGAAATAATCCATAAAAAACAGAGGTCGCGCACCCTGCACAAGGATGTCGTCAACGCAGTGATTAACTAAATCCTGCCCGATTGTATCGTGTGTATTAGTGAGGAACGCGATTTTGAGTTTCGTGCCAACTCCGTCTGCCGAAGCGACAAGAATCGGCTCTTTCATTTGTGGGAAAGCCCCTGAGAACATTCCGCCGAAACTGCCGATTTCAGTTAAAGTTTGGTCGTTAAAAGTTGTTTTGGCAAAATTTTTGATTTTTGCCAATGATAGATTTGCGTTGTCGATTGAAACGCCCGCGTCAGAGTATGAAATTGATTTGCTCATAAAAAAGCGATTATAACTCTTTCACGGCAAAACTTCATTGACTGAAAAGAGGTTTAGCGTTTAGCATTTTGCAGGGAGTCAAAAAAGAAAAATTATGAGTTTTACATTAATGGATTTAAGCTCGGAAAGTTTTGAGCTGCGGGCAAACGTCTGGAATTGGAAACCGGCAGTAGAAATAATTAAGAGTTTTGATATTGTGGACGAGGGAAAATTGCGCCAGATGAATTACAACGCCACCGGCGCGCAATTTTCACACGAAGAAGCGCAAACAATCGGCGAAAAAATTCGCGATGAAATTCTACCGCGACTTGCACCGAATAAACGGATGCTTCTGGATTTAAGCGTCACAGACAAGCCGGATGACGGCACGTTTTACCGCGATGAAGATGAAGAATGGAAAAATTATAGCGCCAGCTACGATTGGCTAAAAGATTTTTCCGAATTTTGTCTTAAATCAAAAGGCTTTCAGGTTTTTTAAATAGTCAAAAATCCAAAGTTAGAAACGCGTCATAATTGATTATTAAACTTTAGGCATCGGACTTTGGACTCATTAATTGCAAATGGAATTTTTTCAAATTATTGAAGCGTTTTTCAAACTTTTGTGGGTGCAAGTCGCACTCCTTATAGTTTTTGCGACCGTTCACGGTTATGTCGGCGCGTGGCTGGCGGTGCGGATGCTTTTTAGTCCGCGTAATCCGGTGAAATTGTTTGGCTTAACCGTTTTTCCGCAGGGAATGATTCCGCGCCACAGAGGTCGTCTGGCGGAAGCAATCGGCAAAGCCGTCGGTGAAGAATTAGTTTCGCAGGAAACAATTGTCGAAGAGCTTTTCGGGAAGGAATTTCTCCGCAAAAAAATTCAGAGCGTCGTTGATTCTTACTCCAAAGAATTGATTTCACAGGATCATCCGTCGCTGATTGAAGCTCTGCCGATAAATTTTCGAGAACCGATTTTAGAAGCAGTTTTCGCTTTGCAGTTGAAAATTTCCATGCATATCGAGAGCGTTCTCAAAAGCGAAGAAACCACCAGTTCAATTGACGGATTTGTCGGGCGCAGAGTTGACGAATTTTTGTCGCGCAGAATTTCTGAAACTGTTGACGAAGAAACATTTACCAAGATTTTAAGTTTTCTCGAGACCAGAATTCGAAGTGTCATTAAAGAGCCGGCTTTCGAGCAGAAGATTAGAGATTTTATCAGTCGGCGCGTCGATGATTTAGCAAATACACAAACCGCTCTGGGCGAGATGTTTACGCCGGACGCGGTCGCGCTTCTGAAAGAAAAAGCGAGCGGACAAATTGAACCGATAATTCACCAGCTAGCCGAAATTGCGACTGCCGAACGAACCCGTAATCAAATCGGCACGTTGATAAAAAGCGAAGTTCACGGCTATTATGAACAGCTTCCGTTTTTCAAAAAAATGTTCGTCTCGCGCGACAATCTTTTGCGCGAAGTTGACGATTTAGTAAATGAAGGTTTGCCCAGGCGTGTGGAAGATATGTTGCGCGGTGATTTTTTCGCCGAAGAAGCCAGGAATTTTCTTGACCGAACAATTGACGGCGCCCTGGCGAAACCGCTGCCGGAGATCATCGGAAATATCGCGCCCGAACAGCTCGAACGCCTTAAAAATCGAATCTCAAAAAAAATCGTCTTGCTTTTGCAGAGCGAGGAAATGATGACTTCAGTTTCCGCATATTTAACTGACACTTTGCAGAAACTTCGCCCGCACAGCCTCGGCGCGATTTTGCAGACCGCTCATCCCGAAGCTGAAGAAAAACTCAAAGCAATGTTGTCGAGAAGTTTACTGAACGTCCTGAATCGGGAAGAAACCCTGCAAATTATTAACAAAGTTTTGGCAAATCAATTTGAAAGACTGCTTGCCGCGCCAATCGGCAGACTTTCCGAACATATTTCCGAAGAAAAACTGCGTCAGGCCGGGAATTCACTGACCGAAACGATTATCGCGGCGGCAAAAGAAAAACTTCCCGAAGCGATCAGGGAATTTGACATCGGCAGCGTCGTGCGCGACAAAATTAATAAATATCCGGTCGAAAAACTAGAATCGCTTGTCCTTTCGATTGCCAAAGAACACCTTCGTACAATTGAACTTTTCGGCGCACTTTTCGGCTTGATCATCGGAATCGTGCAGGCATTTCTTTCATACTGGGCATTTGCGAAATAACTGCTGAATAGCTGCCAAATAATTTTTATTGAACTTTGATAAAAGGCTTTTCGTTTCATTTTCAAAGTTTACGAAGAATATTTTTGGAGGTGAGTTTATGAAAAAAGTAGGTTTGATTGTTTTTACGGCGGCTTTGTTAATTGGATTATTTTTTGCCAGTGGCTGCGGCTTGGGTGGAACGAATAACTTGGGCGGCGACGTTCGCGGTTCAGGAACATTGAAAAGCGAGCCGCGAAGTGTTTCAGGATTCAACAAAGTCGACGCGAGCGGTGCGCTGAACGTTGAACTTACCGCGCAAAAAGATTTTAGCGTGGTCATTGAAGCCGACGACAATCTTTTGCAGTATATTAAAACCGAAGTTCGCGGCGATACTCTGAAAATTTATACGGATGGCAAAATTTCAATGCAAAATAAAGCTTCCATCAAAATTTCGATGCCTGAAGTCAAAGGTTTAAGCATTTCGGGCGCGTCAACCGCCTCTGTTTCAAACGTTAAAGCCGATGCGCTCGATCTGGACGCGAGCGGCGCGTCGAAGATAACAATTGACGGCGAAGCGAAGGATTTGACGGCAGAAGCGAGCGGCGCAAGCGAAATTAACGCGGAAAAGTTGAGGGTTGAAAATGCCGATGTCGAAGCAACCGGCGCAAGCAGCGCGACAATCTCCGCGGCAAACGAACTAAAAGCTGATGCTTCCGGCGCGAGCAGCATTTATTACACAGGTGAACCCAAAAATGTGATACCAAAGTCTTCGGGCGCAAGCTCTGTCAAGAAGAAATGAATTTTTTAGTGGTAAACGGTAAGTGGTGAGTGAAAACTATTTTTGAAACTTTTGTTTTTCACTCACCACTTACCGTTTACCACTTTTCACTGTTTCAAGTTTCAACAGCTTTTGTTTTTATTCCCGTCAGATTGTTTTCGCCGTCCAGCCCGACAACATAAATTTCTAATTCGATTTTTCCGATTTTAAAAACTTTTAGGTCTTTTAAATTTTGCTCAAAAAATTCTTTCAAATGAGTGAATTTCTGCGCGATTTCCGTTTCTTCCTCGCCAAACCAATCTTGTATTTCCGTCAAATCTGAAAAAAATTCCGTAAAAACCGTTTCCGCAACCGGCGTATCAGCAGCGCTTTTTGTTTGTTTTAATATTTCGGCTGGTGTTAAGGATTCCGTTTTGTCACCGACAAAAGCCCTAATCGCGGCATCAATTTCGCTCGTGTAAAACAAGCCGTCTGTTAAGTTCGTTAAACACTCTAAAAGCTTATTTTCAGGTGGAGTTTTTTTTAACAATGTTTTTGGTGATTGAACAATCTTCTGGTGTCTTAATTTTTTTCGCTTCACCGCCATAATTTTTGCTTCAAAATTTGAAATTAGACAAGTTTAACACAATCCAAATCACTGCCAAGTCGCTGTCAAAAAAAGGCTTTGGAAGCCTCGAAAATCTTTTTCACAAACCTGTGGATTTTATCTTGCATTTAAGTGTTTTATCTGATAGTCTTTCATCCGTTTCAGGTGGTTTTGACTTTCGTAAATTATTGAAAATAAAAGACTTAACGTTTTACTTTAGCTTTTAAGCAACTTTCCACAACCCTGTGGAAAAACCTGTGGAAAACTTTTTAAAACACCTTTGAATAAACCTTGAAAGTGACCAACTTATATAGGTTTGTAAGAAATACTTAAGAAAGTTTCGCGACCTACTTGAGAAAATCTTAAGACGGGAAAATGCTTAAAAGTTTTCCCAAAGATTTAAGAAAAGATTGTGGAGAAAAGAGATGGAATATTTGTCAGAAAACAAAAATGTGTGGAGCAACATTCTCGAATCGGTGGAAAAGCGTCTGATGAACAGACAGATTTTCGACGCGTGGTTTCGTCCGATTCAATTTGACGGCTGTGATGAGCAGGGTAAAGTTTTGCACCTTCGCGCCAGTCAAGTAACTAAACAATGGATCGATACATATTATTCCGATGTTATTACGCAAACATTAAAGGAACTCGATTTAACGCAATACAGCCTTGATTGGGAAGTCCACGAATCGGAAATGCAGGCGGAAAATTTCGCGGATGACGAAGACGACGCGCAATTTTTCTCCGAAAAGCAGCCGTCAATCGCCGCCGCTCCGCGGATCACAAACAGTTTTAATCAAAAAGAGAATTTAAAATCCGATGTTTTAGTAAAAAATAGTTCGACAAACTTTGTTGACATCGAACCGATCGAAAATTCTCTGAACCGCAAATATACTTTTCCGACATTTGTCGTCGGCTCGTGTAATCAATTTGCTCACGCCGCGGCTTTGGCAGTCGCCGAGTCACCAGGCAAAACTTATAATCCGATGTATATTTACGGCGGAGTCGGGCTTGGAAAAACTCATTTGATGCACGCCGCCGGTCACGCGATTAAAGAACGCAACCGACATCTGCGCGTTGCGTATATTTCCGCCGAAAAATTTATGAACGAATTGATCAATGCGATTCGTTACGATAAAACGCAGACCTTCCGCGAAAAATATCGCTCGATTGACGTGCTTCTGATGGATGACGTGCAGTTTATGGCTGGGAAAGAGCGCACGCAGGAAGAATTTTTCCATACATTTAACGCGCTTCATAACGATCAGAAACAAATCGTCATCACGTCCGATTGCCCACCGAGAGAAATTCCGACGCTCGAAGAACGTCTTCATTCGAGATTTGAATGGGGTTTGATTGCCGACATCGAACCGCCCGATTTAGAAACGAAAGTAGCTATTCTGAAGCGTAAAGCGGATTTAGACGGCGTGATTCTGCCGGATGAAATCGCGTTTTTTATTGCCAGTAAAGTTAAAAGTAACATTAGAGAGCTGGAAGGATCACTCGTTCGTTTAATTGCAATTTCGTCGCTGCGCGGTTTGCCGATTTCAAAAATGCTGGCGCAGGATGCGATGCGTAACATTATCGACAGCGACCAACCCGAAGGTTTATCGATGGACAGAATCGCGAAAACCGTCGCGTCGCATTATAAATTAACAATTGACGAATTAAAGTCGAAAAATAACGCCCGGCAAATCGCCGTTCCCAGACAAGTGGCGATGTATCTGTGCAAGCGTCTGACGAGACACAGTTTTCCGGAAATCGGACGCGAGTATGGAGGAAAACATCACACAACGGTTATCCACTCGGTCGAGAAAATTGGCGCGGCAATTAAGGACGACAGAAATTTCCACAGGGTCGTCAGCGAGCTTATAGATAATCTTTGTAGTTAGATACAAGTTTTTTGGAGGCAAATTTCCGCGAAGTTTTCCACAGTTTAGTCGATAACACTGTTTACGTATCAGCTTTGTTCGCAACATTTAAGTAAAAGTTTTCCACATTTCCACAGGCAACGGAAAATCAGCCCTGTGGAAAAAGCGAAAAAATTGTTTTTCATCATTTTTTTCCACAGGTTGAAAAGTTTTGCACAGGATTTCCACAGCCCCCTGTGGAAAACATCTTGTTTGTTGTTAATAGTTTAAGTGGGTTTTCCACATTTCCACAGCCCCTACTACTACTACTAGATAAATATAATAATTTTTAAACTATTAGAATTAGTAAAAGGCGCGAGTTTTAAAAGTATAAATTGGAGTATAATAATAAA
>MWVV01000986.1_pt1 | contig 10188 bp, 5 predicted proteins | sample 1047281 | NCBI WGS metagenome assembly MWVV01 (sample SAMN06349986, study PRJNA376086) | soil metagenome | isolation source: PT-2 sample Antarctic (ecotone) soil | place: Antarctica | collected 2015-01-13 | reverse complement strand
CGGATGCCGCGCTCAATCGGTTTTTCGAGTCGGCTTAGATTATTTAGAACAAGTCTTTCGGAAATTCTCAACATTTGCGAAAAGCAAGGAAACACAAGATTTTATATTAATTTTGTCCTGTACTTAGATTGGCGGTGACAATATTGTAATTTCGGGACTGCTGTTTGATGGTCCGACCGGGCTAGTGGATGCAAATCCGCCTAACCCACCGAGGGAGAGAAATGTGATTGGAGTGTTCGGCGGCAGCAATGTCGAAATCAATCATTGCGAAATTAGAAAGAGCTTAGCGGAGGCGGGTATTTACCTTCAGGATGCCTACAATGCGCGAATAATCGGCAACTATATTCACGATAACGGCAGATTCGGCAACGCAAGCACCGCCTATCAGGATCACGGCATTTACTTCGGTTCGGGTTCAGGTTTAATCGCCAATAATATTATTGAGCACAACTGGTCCTACGGAATTCAACTCTACCCGTCTGCATCCAATGTAATTGTTCAGCAGAACACGATAGTTAAAAATGTTCAGTCGGGCATTATTATCGGTGGTTGGACAACAAATTGTCCTAATACGGGATGTCCTCCTCAACCAACGAACACTTTAGTAGTCAATAATATCATAGCTTTTAACGGGCAATATGCCTTTCGCAGCTTTGAGCTGACGACTTCCGGGCATATTATCAAAAACAATCTCCTTTGGGGGAACCAGCCGACCAACTTTCCAACTCCAGAGGGGGCGACGCGCAACTTAACTTTCGTTAACCAAAATAACAACATAGCCGACCCGCGCTTTGTCGGGACTTCCGATTATCACCTCCAATCCGGCAGCCCGGCTATTGATGCCGCCCTCAACCTGTACACGCAACCCGATGACTATAACTTTAATCCGCGTCCGCAGGGTGCCGCTTCTGATATTGGAGCGTTTGAAGCACTTGCTCCAACCGCCGCCAGTGTTTCAGTTTCCGGCAGAGTTCTCACTTCTCGCGGAAAAGGCATCTCGAATGCGGTGGTGCATTTGACCAATCAGAGCGGTGAGATCCAAACTGTCAGAACAAACCACTTTGGCTATTACACTTTTAAGGATATTGCAGTCGGCGAGCGTTATACCTTCAATGTTTTCACTAAGCGTTATCAGTTTAATCCGCAGGTGATTACATTAACGGAAGATTTAGCTGAACTCAACTTTACCGCACAATAGCAACAGTCAGCAAATAACTGCAAAATAAAAAGCCGCAGGTAGTCAAAACTTGCGGCTTCTCTTCGGTGGGTTTAAGTGAGGAATTTGTTGCTTGCTTTACTGTTCCAACCTGCACTTTGGAACAGTAAATGCTTGTCGTCCAAACCATTTTCAGGCTCGCTCAATTTGCGAAATCTTGCGAATATCGATCGAAATCGGCTCGCCCGTTTCAATGTTGTTGTAAATACTCACAAATTTATGTCCGAACTTAATTTCTCCCAGTTTATAGGACGAGCGGGCGTGAACGATTTGAGCGAACGTTTCATCTGTTGCCGATAAAACAATCAAAATTTCCGCGTCGGATTTTTCAAAATCTGATTCAGTCAAGCCGAACATCGGCGATTGCTCATCTATCGGATGAACAATCGTCCAGGCAAGCGGCAGAAACGAAACTCGTTCGCGCTCCAGTGTGAGCACATCAAAATTGCGATTTATCACGCCGTTCTTTTCGACAAAATGTGTAAATAAAACCTGCGCCTTTAATTCGATCAGCTGATTTTTGCGATTGTTGACAATGCGGAACATAAAACCCGAATTATTTTTATACGGCGCGATCACCGCCGTGTCGCTAAAAATAATCTTTGCCGTCGGACGCGAAAAGTGGGCAAAAACCAAGCCGGTCACCAACGCGGTGGCGATCATACTGTAATAGGACTCGATCGTGACGAGTAGATTCGGAGCGATGCCGACCGGATGAATCGTGCCGTAACCGATGGTTGCAAAAGTCTGCACGCTAAAGAAAAAGCCGCGCAAAAATATATTCGCCGTCGGCTCGCTCGAAGTGTCAACCAAATATCCCGCGCCCAGAAACGAATAAAGCAAACCGAAAATGATGTTGCTCAAAAAATATAAAAGCAAAACTAAACCGAGGAATTGCGCCCAGCTCATCGTCAGCAGAAAATGATAAAGATTAAGCGTGGAAAGCTGCCGAATGCCCGTGCGCCGCACGTTAAAAGTTCCGTCACGATTCAGAAAACGCAGACGACTTTCCGCCGCCACTTTCGAGCCAAACCCCAAATCACGGTCTTCTTCCGACATCTTTAGCGTTGTCGTATCAATTATTGGTAGTTGAATCTCATCTCGCGTCATTTGTGATTATTTTTTGAAAGACATTTCACTTGAATTTTTCATTGATTGTTCACTCCGACATCTTTAAACATTTTATCGAGCCACAAGTTTGTCAGTTTTTCCTGAATGCTGTTCGCTCTGAGGCGGTCGTTTAAGTTTTTAAAATCAACGAAATCGAGGTTTTGGTCCTGGTTGAAGCACGAAAAGACAAAAAATTCTTCGCCCGTGTGCGGGTTGACGTGGCGCTGCAGACACTGGGCGCAGACTTCCTTCATCATACATTGCATCGGGCTATTGATTGAACCGATTGCCGTGTGCTGTTCTTTCAGATACGGCTTTAATGCCGCGTAACGCGCTTCTTTGACGCCGTTCATCATTCGGTCGGAACCGATGGCGATAATGCGGTCAACCTTTTTCAAATCGACTGTCTGTTTGCCCAGATTTCCTTCGGCATAAGCAATCATTGCCTGCACGATGTTACCGCGAAAATGTGCATCCTGCGGTCTCTGCGGGGCGATTTCCTGTCCCGAATCGGTTGCCCAGATAACCTGGTCGGTGGCGTTTTCGATTTCTTCGCGCTTAAACAAATCCGCGCCGTTTTTGTAGCCGGCGAAATAAACGACTTCGTTTTTCTTTTCGCGCATCGCTTTGGCAATCGAGAACAAAACTGCATTGCCCAAACCGCCGCCAGCGAGCAGAACCGTTTCATTTTCGGGAATTTCGGTCGGCGTTCCGGTCGGTCCCATTACGAGAATTTCTTCGCCTTCGCGCAAGAGTGAAATCATTCGGGACGATGTCCCCATCTCCAGAACGATCATCGAAAGCAAGCCTTTTTCCGCGTCAACCCACGCGCCCGTCAGCGCAAGTCCTTCCATCATCAGGCGTTTACCGTGAACAATCGGCGCGCTCGTTTCAAAATTTTGCAGACGATAAAATTGTCCCGGCTCAAACTTCTTGGCTTGCAGCGGCGCTCTGACAATGACATCGACAATCGTCGGCGTCAGACGCTCAACTCGAACGACAAAGGCGCGAAGCTGCTCGTCTAAAGTTGCTTCGAGCTGGTCGAAAACCATATCGCGTTCGGTCTGCGGCAGTGTTCCTCTTTCCGCAAGTTCATCGGCGAAAAGTTCGACGACTTTTGGATAACCGTTTTTTGCCGAAGCCATCGCTTTGACGACATTGCCCGCATAAACCGGATGATTATCGCCGTAGTAGCTGATAAACTTTCCGTTGTGTTCGTATGACGTGAAAAATCCGGTTTCGCCTTTTTCCGCTTCGACGGTGTGAAATTTTCCGTCGCCATTTTTTTGCAATTTGAACGGCTGAAAAAACTGTTTCCATTCGTCGAGTTTAAACGTTCCGGGTTTTTCCTTTTCGTAAATCACGTTCGGAGAAGTTCCCGCGGCAACGCAAACGGTTCGCGCCGGAAGTTCGACCATCTCACCCGTGTTTTCAAATTTGCCCGTCTCGGCATTGTGCTTGAGTCGTTCAAATACAAGCGCCTGAACCGCGCCGAATTCATCCGGAACGGCTTCGGTCGGATTCATACATTCGACAAAATTGATGCCTTCTTCGAGCGCCTTTTGCACTTCTTCGTGATTCAGGCGATAAGCGGGCGAATCCTGCAGACGCTTGCGATAAACAAGCGAAACTCCGCCCCAACTCTGGACGAGCGGAACAAAATTTGGCTCTTCTCCCTCTTCCAAAGCGCGCGTGCGTTCAGCGCGAATCGCTTTCCCGTGAGCGATAAATTCTTCGAGCACCTTTTTTTCTTCAACATCAAAACTCGCCCAGATCGCTTCCTCACCGATGTTTGACGTGATTTGCTCAAATTTTTCGAGCATTTTCTCAACCTGTACCGGATAATACGCGAAAATCTCAGTCGTCGTGTCAACCCCCGTCAAGCCGCCGCCGATCACTACGGCGGGAAGTCGCACCTGCAAATTTGACAAAGTATCTTTTTTGAACGCGCCGGTTAATTGAAGCGACATCAAGAAATCAGAAGCCTGCCGAATGCCGCGAATCAGATTGTTTTTCATTTTAACAATCGTCGGGCGACCCGCACCGGTCGCAATCGCAATATGGTCGAAACCGAAATCCCAGGCATCTTCAATCGTCAGAGTTCCGCCGAAACGTACGCCGCCGTAAGCGCGAAAACGCTCGCGCCGGGTTAAAATCAGCTGCAGCATCGTGAGGAAATTTTTGTCCCATCGAACCGTGATTCCATATTCGGAAACGCCGCCGAAACCCGACAAAATTCGCTGGTCAAGCGCATCGGTAATTTCATCGATATCTTTAATCGGCTTTGGACAATTTTTTCCGTTGTTGCCCGTAATTTCATCGGCAAGCGGTTCAATCTTAAGTCCGTCCATCCCGATCACGCCAAAGCCTTCGTTTAGAAGATAATGCGCGAGCGTGTAACCGGCGGGACCGAGTCCGACGACCAGAACGTTTTTTCCGTTATACGGCAAAGCGACCGGGCGTTTCGCATTAAGCGGATTCCAGCGCGTCAAAAGCGAATAAATTTCAAAACCGTATGGCAAATTTAAAACATCGGTCAGTGTTGCTGTTTCGGCAAGCGGAATATTCACCGGGTCTTGCTTTTGAAATATGCAGCCCTTCATACAATCGTTACAAATCCGGTGACCGGTTCCGGCGCACATTGGATTGTCAATCGTGACCAGAGCGAGCGATCCAATCGAATCGCCCTGTCGTTTCAAAAGGTGCATTTCCGAAATTTTTTCGTCAAGCGGACACCCTTCAAGTTTGATGCCCAGAGGATTGCGTTTCGCGCTTCCGTCTTTTTCGTGCAGACCTGTGGAGCAGGAATCTTTTTCGCGTTCGTGGCAAATCAGGCAGTAATCAACTTCGTAGAGCGCATCGCGCATCGTGCCGCGGTCATCGGTTAATTTGAAACCGTCGCGCCGCCGCATCTCCTCGTCCGCGCCGCGCAGGAGTTCGGGAATTTTCTCAGCCGGGTGAATTAGATGGACGAGATTTTGATAATCGAGACCGTGCGGAGTTTTGAAGCTATACCATTTTTTTTCTTTTTTGAAAAACGCAATCGCCGACCAGGCTTCGAGTAGATGGAGAAGAGCTTTAACCCCAAGAAGTTCGCCCGCGCCTTCCGTTTCGGTGACAAAGCGCGAGAAAACCGTGCCGAAAACTTTGTCTTTTAATTTCTCGTAAGCCGTTTCGATTCGATCAAGCGTGTTTCGCGCCGCCGCCGTCAACTCTAAATTTTTAGTCAAAAGTTCTTCGGCTTCCAGTAATTTGTTTGTAATCTGCGCGACGGCGAGTTCTTCATCGGCGACCAGCATTTCATCAAATGCAGTATTTTTTAGTTCGTTTAAGGCAATGTCAAGCTCGGCTTCATTAAAATTTACTAAATTTTCAGCGGTAAATTTTTTTATCGCGCGGCGCTGAACAAAGAATTTATATTTCCAAATCGGGTTCTGCTCTAAAATTATATTTTGCAGATTTTCGCGTTCCTTGCTTAAATTAAACATGCGCGCCACAAAATCCGATAAATACGGAGCGGAATCGGTCAAAATTTTTGACTCGACCTTCTTTTCGTATCCTTCGCCGCGTCGCGTGATGTATTTCGTCAGCGCTTCGTACAGAATCGGTTCCTGAATTTCTATTTCGGCATAAAATTTTTCGGCAATCCGGGCAAGCTTTTCCGCATCATAAAGGTCGGAATAATAAAAGCCGGCGATGCCCAGAGGGAAATCGTAATTTGCCGCATCGCCTGTCGGCGCAAGTGTTTCTTTGGAAATTCCAATCATAATTATTTGAATTAAAACTTTAAGTTTATATAAAAGAAAAATATAACATTTTCGCCGCTTTCAGAACAAAAGCTTCGCGACGCGCGCCAGATTTTGTTTTGATAAAGAAAAAAGTGTATATTTTCAAATACTTATAAAACAAATATTACACGTTAAAGAAGGCAGAAGGAAAAATCATCTCAAATTAAGTTACAGTCAACACCAGCCTTCAACAAAATTTCAAAAGTTTTAATAATTAATTTTTAATAACAGAAGTATGCAGAAAGACGAAAGATTATTACCGTTGCCGAACGCGGCTAATTTACAACTTCCTAACACGGATATTCCCGCAAATTACTCGCCTTTATACGATGAGGAAGCACTGGCTGAAGGTCGCTCCGTCAGAGAATATTTTAATATTGTTTACAAGCGCCTGCCGCTGATTTTGGCAATGGCTATTTTAACAACTACCGTTGTGGCGTTTTATATGTATCGCCAGCCAACAATTTATCAGGCAAGCACCGAGATGATAATTGAGCCGCGTAAGGCAAAAGTTCAGTCAAAAGAACTAATTATTAATAATTTCGGTAGCGATCCCCGATATTACGATACGCAGATGAAGTTGCTGCAAAACCCTGATTTGATGTATAAAGTGGTGGTTCGCCTCAATTTACACCAGGACCCGAATCTTTTCAGCGGTCAAAATAAAAGTGTTTTCGGGACTTTTTCGTCAATGTTTTCGAAAGACAAAAATACTGCCGGCAGTGATTCTACTTCTTTGCCGACGCTGACGAGCGAAACGGGTATTGACTTAAACAGACCCGAGCAGTTTGCCCTGACCGAAGAAGAAAAAGAACGCGCCGAAACGTATGCCACAATTTTATTGGGCAATCTTAGTATCGAGAAAGTTGACAAAACAAATCTTGTTAATATTATTGTCAGAAGCACAAATCAGAGAGTCGCCCCGAAGGTTGCCGATACGGTTGCCGAAGTTTTTATTGAACAGGACATTGAGCGCGAAACGCAGGGTTCTAAACAAACCTATGATGATATAAGTAAATCAATCGAAGATTTAAAGGTAACTATCGCTTCACAATCTCAACAATCAATTGCTGAACGGAGTTCGAATAACATACCTTTGACCGGCGGCAAAGGAGAAGATTTTAATGCCAGCCGGCTTCAGACAATCAGCGGACAATTACTGGGCGCGCGTGATGATCGACGGAAACTTGAAGCCGAATACGCAGCGGCAGTAAATGCCGGCGACCAGATTTTCGCTCTCCTCGGAAATAATGAAGCGGTTTCGGGTATGCGCTCGCGGCTCGCTGAACGAAAGGCAAAGCTGGAGGACGATATTCAGAGTCTGAATAACGTAATTCTAATTTTAAACGCTAAAAAAAGTAATCTTCTTGCTCGTTATACAGAAGAGTACAGCGAGGTTAAACAGGTTAACAAGGAAATTGAAAAACACAAAGAAACTCTCAAGCAAAAACAGGAGGAGAGCGCGAAGAACATTGATCGGGAAGAAACCAAAGTCACGCAGGATGTGAGAAAAGAGGTTTTGACCGGAAAGCGTGCGCAGCTCGACGCGGCGCAGCAACGTGAAGCAAAATTGCAGAGCGATTATGAGGCGGAAATTTCTTCAGCCAACCGGCAGGGCGTGGCTGAAACCCGTCTGATGACCTTAACCAGAGAACTCGAAAATAATCGCCAGCTGCTCGACACTTATACTACAAAACAAAAGGAACTCGAATTGCTCGTCTCGAGCAGTAAACCGGATAATCTAAAGATTTCATCTACGGCGCCAAAACTCGGTTTTACGATTGGTCCCAACCGCGGTCGCAATATTTCGGTTGCTTTGTTGATTTCACTGGCGGCGGGCATCGGTTTGGCGTTTCTTCTCGATTATCTCGACGATTCAGTCAAATCTTCAGATGATGTCGGCAGATATCTGGGCTTGCCGACGCTTGCCCTAATTCCATATCAGAGTTTTAGCGATAAACGTAAATTAATGCCGGGGCATAGTAAAAACGGTAATCGGGCGGCAAGTTCGACGGCACTCGTGGCACTTGAAGATAATCGTTCGGCAACGGCGGAAGCCTATCGCCATCTCCGCACTTCGCTTTTGTTTTCTTCTGCCGGAAAACCGCCCCAGACTATTCTTGTTACTTCTTCGCAGCCTTCCGAAGGTAAAACAACAACGGCGATCAATACGGCGATTACGCTCGCTCAATCCGGCGCGGATGTCGTGATTGTTGACTGCGATTTGCGTCGTCCCCGTCTTCATCAACATTTTGGACTGGAAAATATCAGCGGTCTGACAAATTATCTGTCGGGTGAAAAAAATCCGGATAATTTGCTTAAACCATTTCCCGGATTGCCGAAACTAAAGGTTATAACGAGCGGACCGATTCCGCCCAATCCGGCTGAACTCCTCAGTTCAAACGAAATGAAAAATCTTCTCCAATTCTTAAAAGGGAATTTTAAGCATATTGTCATTGACTCGCCGCCCGCGATTTCATTTACCGACGCGGCAATTCTTTCAACTCTGGTTGACGGGGTCATATTGGTTGCATTAGCCGGCAAAAGTTCAATTCACTTGATGCGCCGCTTCAAACAGCGTCTGGGTATTATCGGCGCGAGAATCTACGGCGTTGTTCTCAACGGTGTCAAGGCAAATTCAGTTGAATACGGCTATTATGGTTACAGTTACACCAACTATTACGCGCACGACGAATCTACTCCGATGATGGAGGATCTTATGGAAGAAGAAAACGCCTACGCAACACACAATACAAAAAGTTAAGTCTGCTTGACAGACAAAAATTCTGAAAGGGCTTTCTCCCAATTTGGCAGCGGAGAAAGCCCTAGTTTTTGGCTGAAAAGACATTTTAATTTCGAACTGACGGGACGCGGCGCAGGGCGTTGTAAATCGTTTACCGAAACATTTTGCAGAAGATTTTTATCAAATTTTCCTATCTCGCAAACTTTCTCCGCAAATCCCGCATACGAAGTTCCTTGCCCATCGTTGGTTACGTGATAAACGCCTGGCAAATCGAGTTCGGCGAGTTCGCGCAGGCATTTGGCTAAATCGACTGAAAAAGTCGGCGTACCGAAAGAATCCGCAATTACCTTGATTTGTTTTCCGTTTGCCAAAAGTTTGTGCATTACGCTCAGAAAATTTGTGCCGCCGTGTCCGTAAATCCAACCGCTTCTGACAACGATTGAACGCGCGTAAGCGTCACGCGCGCGTTGTTCACCTAACAGTTTGGATTTGGCGTAAACGCCCTGTGGATTCGGCGTGTCGCGCTGCGTATAAAAATCATCTTTCGCGCCGTCAAAAATATAATCGGTAGAAATAGTGACAAAAGCCGCGTCAATCTTTTTGGAAGCCAGCGCCAGATTTTCTACGCCGTCCCCATTTGCGGCATAACAAGCTTTTTGATTTGTTTCTGCGCCGTCAACATCCGTATAAGCGGCACAGTTCAAAACAGCTGCGGGTTTTTCACGTTCAAACAAATCAAAAACCGCCTCTCGATTGGAAATATCAAGTTCCTGCCGCGTAATGCCCAAGACTTCATCGCCGATTGAGCGGCAATGAGAGATTGCCGCACGCGCTACCATACCGTTTGCGCCGGTAATTAAAATTTTCATAAAATTTCAAGATAAATTTTGAATATTAACGGCAATCTTATTTGATCGCCGCACCATATTGCTTTTTATAATAATCTCGATACGCGCCGTTGCGGATGCGATTGACCCACACGGTGTTTTCCGTATACCAGCGAATCGTTTTCTGCAAGCCTTCTTCCCAGGAAGTTTGTGGTTTCCATGCGAGTTCATTTTCAACTTTAGTCGCGTCGATCGCGTGGCGCCGGTCGTGTCCGAGGCGGTCGGTAACAAATTTTATAAGGCTGTGCGGTTTACCCAGCGCGTCGAGGATTGACCGGACAACTTCCAAATTTTGTCGTTCGTTTCTCGCGCCGATGTTATAACTTTCTCCCGACTTGCCTTTCTCAAACGCCAGCCAGATCGCGCGGGCGTGATCTTCGACAAAAATCCAGTCGCGCACATTTTTCCCGTCGCCGTAAACCGGCAGAGGCTCGTCGTTCAACG